>CDZV01043150.1_pt1 | contig 64997 bp, 52 predicted proteins | sample 554851 | NCBI WGS metagenome assembly CDZV01 (sample SAMEA3182090, study PRJEB8094) | gut metagenome | biome: human; feature: gut; material: Stool; isolation source: human stools | place: Canada | collected 2013-03-12
AGAGCTGTCCTCAGTACGAGAGGACCGGGATGGACGCACCAAGGGTGTATCAGTTGTCACGCCAGTGGCACAGCTGGGTAGCCAAGTGCGGATCGGATAAACGCTGAAGGCATCTAAGCGTGAAGCCGACTTCAAGATAAGATCTCCCATCCGCAAGGAGTAAGGCCCCATGTAGACCACATGGTTGATAGGTCGCAGGTGGAAGTGCAGTAATGTACGCAGCTGAGCGATACTAATAGGCCGAGGGCTTGATCAAAGTGAATTTACCGAACTTATGCAGTTATCAAGGTTTTATTAAAACCAATCACCTTTCCGGTGGTTAAGCTGAGGGGTTCCACCTGTTCTCATTCCGAACACAGAAGTTAAGCCCTCATACACCGACAGTACTGTGCTGGCGACGGCATGGGAGGATAGGCAGCTGCCGGATCCCAAAGAAACAGTCAAATGACTGTTTCTTTTTTTTCCTGTTTTTATTTGCATTTCGGCTATCATTTAAAAGGCACTATGCAAAAAAATATACACGCATTTTTGCTTGACTTCACAACGTTAGAATGCTATTATGTGTATACCGAAAATCGAAGAGAGGCATGTATTTAATGGAGAAAAGAAAATATGCAAAGAGAACTGTTCTTTGGAAAGTGATTCCCGGTTTTGTTATCGTTTTGCTCATCGGCTGCATTGTTTACCTTTGCGCTGTCGTGAAATCAAACACTGCCGCACGCATGGATTCAATGCGGTACAGGATTTTGTTTGATCGAGAGTGCACGGGCAGCGAAATTGTTAAGGCTGCGGAAGAGCGCGATTATGATATCATTGTGCTGACAGGCGAACAGGCGGAAGAAGCAGGCGAGGCTATTGCGCCGTTTGTTACCGAGAACTGCCTTGTTGTGTTTGAAAACATGACGCTTGAACAGGTCCAAAAGGCAACCGGGCTTGCCGAGGGGTTTTCGGATGAGAAAAGCAGCAGTAACGCAAGCATCGGCCTGATGATGAAGGGCGGCGCGCGCCGGTTGTGCGGCTTTGAATCCAAAAACGGAATTATTGACAGGCTGACAAACGAAAACGTTGCGGATGCGGCGGCTGATATGCTCAGCAACAATAATTAAGAACTCGATTATGACTTGAAGCTTATGCTTCCAAACTGAAAGTGAAACGCAGCACGGCGGGGTTTCTCCTGCCGTGCTTTTTGCTGCAAAGTTTTCCGCAAGTTATATTTATTTGAGAAAATTGTGAACCGTACCGAAAAATGTTAATTTGCCGCCTTTTTTCAGAAAAAGAAACAATCGGATACTTTTAGAATGTTGTTGACAGCCTCTGAATACTGTGTTAAAATGTAAATAATTGGAGCGCAATTTAAATTATTATTTAAATCATACTCTAAGGAATAGTTTTTGCAAACAGGAGATTCGGACTCGACTGCGGTCGCGGTATGAATGACGGAAACGATGCAGCGCGTTCTCCGAAATCCGATGCTTGAGCTTGTGAACGATATCAGCGCTGTTCACTCGAATTGCGTGATATAAAAAAATCATTCAGGAGGCGTTATGAAAGGAACGAATTTCAGAAGAATACTCTGTATTCTCATTGCGGCGATGCTTTGCATCGGGCTTTTGCCCATCGGTGCTGCGGCGGACAGTTATGCGGCAGCAGCTGAACTTCGCAGTATGCAGAAGGTTCGTCGTGAAATTGACGGCGAGCTCTTTGAACTCGAAAGCGAACTTGACTCCGACCTGTCCGCTGTTGACACGGTTGACACCCTGTTCGAATATCTTGACGGAGATTCACGAATCAAGAGCATCAACCGGCAGAACGGAACAACTTTCGGCTACACTCTGAAATCCGGAATGACCGTTGTGTATGATTACAATATCGTTCACGGCATCAGAGAAGGTTCCGAACCTGTTAAAATCGAGCTTTCCCCTGCGGAAGAGGTTCGCGGAATTTTGGATGACGGTGCGGTCACGGCCTCAAACAGGAATGTTGCCGTTTATGCGCCCTATTTGGGAATTGATGAGGGTGTCGGCGCTTACTATTCGGAAACCTTCGCTCCCGTGATCAGCAGCTACACGGGCGGAACTTTGACCGTGTACGGAGGCAACGAATGTGATGTTACCGATTTGACAGAGATGTATAAATATGGTGTGATCATGTTTGACTCGCACGGTTTGGAATATGACGGGTTGAGCTATATTGCGATTCACAATGAAAACGGTGTCACGGCAAGCGATTACAGCAACGGTTGGGTTGTGGAACTTGCCGGCGGCGGCATTGCCGTGAATTATCTCTATCTGAATCACTATGCAACCGCAACCATGCCGGGCAGCTATGTTCACCTTGCAACATGCAGCGGCGGCAAGGACGGCAATCTGCTGAACTATTTCACTTCACACGGTGCATCCGTTGCTTTGGGTTATGATGAAACCGTGACCGTTGCATATGATGTTTACATCTTCCAAGATATTTTGAACTCCATGCGCGGATTGGGCGTGTCCGAATGCTACAATATCGGGCAGGCACTTGACTATGCGAAGAGCCGCCGCGGTGAATACGATCCTTATTATTATGAGGATGAGGGTATATACACCCATCCCGTACTTGCGGGCAACAGGAACTGGTACTTCCCTCCGCTTTACACGGTGAACTTCATTGTTGAGGGACAGACTGCGGCGTTTGAATCCTTTACGGTAACAAAGAACACGGTGTTGAATCTCAGCGACTTCCCAACGCCGCCGACGATTCCGGGGAAAAACTTTTCTCATTGGAGGGGTCCGAACGGAGAGACCGTTACCGGAAGCCTGACAATAACAGCCAACACAAATATAATTGCTTCGTACACCGTTCCGACCTGCACCGTGCAATGGGTGGACGGCGCGACGGAACAGGTGCTGAAAACTCTGAATATGTCCATCGGAGATACCGTTATGGCAGAGGCTTTTCCCGAGCCGCCGGAGCATGAGGGCAAAACGTTTGAATATTGGTCGGTTAACGGTTCCGAATTTTTCGGCAGCAGTTACTATCTTACGGGTGATACGACTTTCCGCGCAGAATACAGCAACGAAGTCTACACGGTAAGCTTTTATTCGGGACTCACCGGCGAACTCATCGGAACACGCACCGCAGAATACGGCACGGAAATTCCCCTGTCCGAATTTCCGGAAGCTCCCGATGCAGTCGGATACAATTTTGCCGAATGGCAGTATGCGGACGGAAGCGCCGTTTCGGGAAGCATCAATGTTACGGAAAATACAAGCTGCTATGCGGCTTATGAAGCGAAAATGTACACGGTCAAGTTCTGGGATAATCACACCGACGTCATTCTTCGTACCGATACTGTGCCTTACGGAACAGTGATCAAGGCGGAAGATTTCCCCGAACACATTGAACATGAAGGCTATGATTTTAAGGGATGGTACGGCTACGGCGAGTTTCTTGACGAAGTTACGGTCGTGTCAAACGTTATAATCTACGCTACCTATGAGCAGCACCCTTATACGGTCACGTTCGTTGACGGTTACACCGGTGAAACGCTGCAATCCGTAACCGTGCTCTATGACAACGGCCTTTACAGGGACGAATTCCCCGTTCCACCCGATCATGAGAATGCGGACTTTGTCGGCTGGTATGTTGAAGGGACCCTGTTTGAAGGCTCCTATCTCAGAGTGTTGGGGGACATGACGGTTACAGCGGTTTACAGCGGGTTCGAAACGCATACGATCACGCTTGTTGACAGCGATACCGGCGAAACATATGAGACTTACGAAGTTCGAACCGGAACGGAAGTTGACCTCGCGGACCTGCCCATGCCGCCCTATCGTGAGGGAATGGTGTTTGTGGGCTGGCTTGTAAACGGCGAGCTGATGGAGTCGGGGACCGTTATCGTAAACGAGGATATGGTCATTACGGCGGTATTGAGGAAAGAGACTTTTACCGTGAGATTCTATGATACCATGGCTGACAGCTTTTTTGTGACCATGGAGGATGTTGAGTACGGCACGGTGCTGAGAGTCAGCGATTTTCCCGCGCCGCCCGTTCACGAGGGAATGGCGTTCGCAGGCTGGGATTACAACGGACGCATAATAACCGAAGAAACCGTAACGATTACCCGGCCCATGGTTTTTGCGGCGGTTTACGCTCCGCGCACATGCAATTTGACGGTGATTGACGATTACACGGGAGAAACGCTGCTTGATACCCCTGTCAGTGTCGGCTTCAGCTTCGAAGTCAGCGAAATACCCGTTCCGACCCATGAGGGCATGGTATTTGTGGGTTGGTTCATCAACGGGGAGCTTGTCGCGGATGAGATAATCACCGTTGAGGAGGACACGGTTATTCACGCGGTTTTCGAACCCGAAGCCCCCGTTATCGGCGATATTAACGGCGACGGCACGATTGGAATTGACGACGCGCTTATGCTTATGCGCTATGCAATAGGAACGGAGGGCCTCACCGATGAACAGGCTGCACGTGCGGATCTTAACGGCGACGGTGCGGTTGACGTTTTCGATGCTCTGCTGGCTCTGAGAGCGGCACTTAACGGTGAACAGCCGCCGTGCATAAAACCGCAGAACACGGTGGGCAAGGCGGAGGCATAATAAATCCTAAGAAGAATAACATTTTGCACTAAAGCGAACGGCGCGGCAGGAATAAAATTTCCCGCCGCGCTTTATGTTAACTCGTCCGTTGAGTCGTTTTATTAATGTTAAATCAAATATATTGGGGTTTGCAGTGCATATGCACTTGACTATTTGCGCTTAAAAATGTATTATACGACTGTAAAATGCGGCACACAATGTTTATTTGTGTGCTTGGGTTATGTAAGGACACTTTATCATAATAATGAGAGGTCACAGTGATGGATAAAAAGACTCTTGTTATCGGCGTTATCGGCGCCGATGTTCACGCGGTCGGCAACAAGATCCTGTATCATGCATTCACCGATGCGGGTTTCAATGTTGTCAATCTCGGCGTTATGGTTTCTCAGGAAGAATTCATCAACGCCGCAATTGAAACGAACGCCGATGCAATCGTCATCTCCTCACTCTATGGTCAGGGTGAGCTGGATTGCCGCGGTATGCGTGAAAAATGCGATGAGGCAGGTTTGGAAAACATCCTGCTCTATGTGGGCGGCAATATCGTTATCGGCAAACAGCCGTTTGACGAGGTTGAAAAGCGTTTTAAAGAGATGGGCTTCGATCGCTCCTTCCCGCCGGGAACCCCGCCGGAAGTCGACATCGAGGCATTGAAACAGGACCTGCACGTTGAGGAATAACCTGCGGCTCTGATTGTTTACTGATTACGATTGCAAAGCGGGGAAAAAACATGAAACCTGTTCTTTTGATCGATTTCGGGAGCACATACACAAAGGTCACCGCGGCGGATGTTGATGAAGGCAGGCTGTTGGGCACGGCAAATGCCTACACGACCGTTCAGTCGGACATTAACGACGGACTTTCCGACGCGCTTTCAAAGCTTGAAAAAGTGACCGGAAAACTTGATTTTTGCGAACGCTACGCCGCCAGCAGCGCGGCGGGCGGTCTTCGTATGCTTGCAAGCGGGCTCGTTCCGGAACTGACGGCGGAAGCCGCAAAGTGTGCAAGCCTCGGTGCGGGCGCAAAGGTGCTGAAGACCTACGCCTTCAAGCTCAATGAGGATGATGCGGATGAGATAAAGGCGATAAATCCGGATATTTTCCTGCTTGTCGGCGGCACGGACGGCGGCAATACCGACTGCATTCTGCATAATGCGCACGTGCTTGCGGATATAGGCGGAGATTTTCCCGTCATAATTGCGGGCAACCGAAATGCCGTGCGGCAGTGCGAGCGCATTCTTGAAGGGCGCGAAGTGCACATTTGCGAAAATGTTATGCCGAAATTCGGCACGCTTAACATTGAACCGACCCAGAAAGAGATTCGCGAAGTTTTCCTTAAAAGAATCGTGCAGGCAAAGGGACTTACCAAGGCGAGCGAACTTATTTCCGGCATTATGATGCCGACGCCTTCCGCAGTTATGGCGGCAATGAAGCTGCTTGCGGAGGGAACGGATAATTCCCGCGGGCTTGGGGAACTTGTTGCCGTTGATGTCGGCGGCGCAACAACGGATGTTTATTCCGTTGCAAACGGAATGCCGACCGACCCGCGAACCATGCTCAAGGGTTTGCCCGAGCCGTATATCAAGCGCACGGTTGAGGGCGATATCGGCATGAGATACAGCATTCGCGGAATTGTGGATGCGGCGGGAATAAAAACGATTGCAGAGCTTGCAGGCATGAGCGAGGCGCGTGCGGAGGAAATCATCAGTATGTTTGCCGCAAACACGGATCTTTTGCCGACGGACGATGAAACCGAACGGTTGGACGAAGCTCTTGCATGCATGGCGGTGCGCACGGCGGTGACAAGACATGCGGGCCGCATCGAAGAAGCGTATTCAATGATGGGCACGACCTATGTTCAAACCGGCAAGGATCTGCGTAAAGTGCAGAAGCTCGTTGTCACGGGCGGTTCACTGATTCACACAACAAACACGGCAAAGATCGCGTCATTTGCGCTCTATGACCAAAAGGATCCGACATCGCTGAGGCCGCTCAGGGCGGATGTGCTTGTCGACAGAAAATACATTATAGCCGCAATGGGTCTGCTTTCCGAAAAATATCCGGAACAGGCGTTGAGCATAATGAAACAAGAACTATGCAGAGCCTGACGAAAACAGGTTCGGTGCCGAACCTGCCTTCAGGCGATTTCCCAATAAAAGAGGAGCATTTAAACAATGAACAACCCCAATATCAAAAACAAGCGCATTCCCGATGACGAATTCAACGCGATCCGTGCCGACGTGCTCAAGCAGTGGCCGACCGGCAGGGAAGTTGATCTTAAAGAAGCCATCGAATACCACAAGGCCATGCCCGCTCACAAAGTTTTTTCAAAAAAACTTGTTGAAGCAAAGGAAAAGGGTATCACTTTGATTCAGCCGCGTGCGGGCGTTGCGCTGATTCCCGAACATATCAAGCTGTTGACTTATCTTCAGGATAACGGCGAAGCCGATCTGCTTCCGACAACCATTGACAGCTACACCCGTCAGAACCGCTATGAAGAAGCCGAAAACGGCATAAAGGAGTCCCAGCGGCTCGGCCGTTCCCTGCTTAACGGCTTTCCCGCCGTCAATCACGGCGTCGCGGGCTGCCGTATGCTCATTGAAGCATTGAACACTCCCATTCAGGTGCGCCACGGCACACCCGATGCGCGCCTTTTGACCGAAATTGCCTATGCGGGCGGTTTCACAAGCTATGAAGGCGGCGGCATTTCCTATAACCTGCCCTATGCAAAGAGCGTCCCGATGGAGGAGACGATCCGCGATTGGCAGTATGTTGACAGGCTTACGGGCATCTACGAAGAAGCGGGTGTTTCCATCAACCGTGAACCCTACGGTCCGCTTACGGGAACTCTTGTTCCGCCCTGCGTATCCCATGCGGTTGCGATTATTGAGGCTTTGCTTGCAGCAGAGCAGGGAGTTCGCAATATCACCGTCGGCTACGGCCAATGCGGCAACCTTGTTCAGGATGTTGCGGCGATCCGCACCCTTGAAGAGCTGACAAACGAATACATGCATAAATACGGCTATGATGATGTTATCATAACCACGGTTTTCCATCAGTGGATGGGCGGTTTCCCGCAGGACGAAGCGAAGGCATTCGGCGTTATTTCCTGGGGCAGTGCAACCGCTGCACTCTCAAAGGCAACAAAGGTCATCGTCAAAACTCCGCACGAGGCGGCGGGCGTTCCCACAATGGAAGCAAACGCACAGGGTCTGCGCTGCACAAAGCAGGTCATCAGCATGCTTTCCGACCAGGTTTGCACCGCAGCCAACCTTGAGGAAGAAAAAGATATTATCCGCAGAGAGACGCGCTGCATTGTCGATAAGTGCTTCGAACTGGGCGAAGGCGACATCGCGATAGGTTCCGTTCGCGCTGTGCTTGCGGGCGTTCTTGATATTCCGTTTGCGCCTTCCCGCTACAATGCGGGCAAAATGCTTCCCGCACGCGATAACGACGGCGCGATCCGCATTCTCGACATGGGTGCGCTGCCCTTCACCGATGATATCAAGGCGTTCCACCGCGCAAAGATCGAAGAACGCGCAAAGGCCGAAAAGCGCAATGCAACCTTCCAAATGGTCATTGACGATGTTTACGCGATCAGCAAGGGCCGTCTTGTCGGAAGGCCGCAGGCTCTCCGCAGATAAACGGACGCAAATCGGCTTCGGCTGAAAATGCACGGCGGCGCGGAATGCTTTCGTGCCGCCCGAATACTTAAATTTCTTTTTTGAAATAAATTTTTGAAGAACTGAAAGGATACTTTTATGAAAATTATCGATGTTATCTGCTCCGCAGGCAGAACAGGCTTCTATTTTGACGATCAGCGCGCCATTAAAGCGGGCGCAAAAAGCGACGGCGCCGCATACGTCGGCGAACCCAAAACCCCCGGCTTTACCTCCGTTCGTCAGCCCGGTGAGTCCATCTCCGTGATGCTCGTTCTTGAGGACGGCCAGATTGCATACGGCGACTGCGCTGCCGTTCAGTACAGCGGCTGCGGCGGACGCGATCCCCTCTTCCTTGCAAAGGACTTCATTCCCGTTATCGAAAACTATATCAAGCCCGAACTCGTCGGCAAAGAGGCGGACAATTTCCGCGCACTTTCCGAAATGGTCGAATCCATCCATGTTGACGGCAAACGTCTGCACACCGCAATTCGCTACGGCATGACTCAGGCGATTCTTGACGCTGTTGCAAGGTCCACCGGCAGAATGATGTGCGAAGTTGTTGCGGACGAATACGACTGCACCATTTCCGACAAGCCCATTGATATTTTCACCCAGTCCGGTGACGATCGCTACACCAATGCGGATAAAATGATTATCAAGGGCGCACAGATTCTGCCCCATGCGCTTATCAACAACGTTAAGACCAAGCTCGGCGAACACGGCGAACTGCTCGAACAGTATGTTGCATGGCTGCGTGACCGCGTGCTTCAGCTCCGCACGGATGAAAATTACAACCCGATTTTCCACATTGACGTATACGGCACAATCGGTGCCGCATTCGGCAACGATAACTACAAGGCAATGGCCGATTACATGGCGCGCCTTGAAGAAGCCGCAAAGCCCTTCCACCTCCGCATTGAAGGCCCCATGGATGTTGAAGACCGCGAAAAGCAGATGCGCGCGCTTGCAGCAATCACCAAAGAACTTGACGACCGCGGAATCAACGTTGAGATCGTTGCGGACGAATGGTGCAACACTCTTGAGGACATCAAGTACTTTGCCGACAACAAAGCGGGTCACATGGTTCAGATAAAAACTCCCGATCTCGGCGGTATCAACAACACGATCGAGGCTGTTCTTTACTGCAAAGAAAAGGGCATCGGCGCATACCAGGGCGGCACCTGCAACGAAACCGACCGTTCCGCACAGGTTTGCACCCAGTGCGCAATGGCAACCCAGCCCGTTCAGATCCTTGCAAAACCCGGCATGGGCGTTGACGAGGGCTATATGATCGTTTATAACGAAATGCAGAGAATTCTTGCGGTTCGCAGGGCAAAACAGGCAAAATAAGCCTTAGCAGCAAAATCCGAAAAAAACAATAAAAAGCGGCTCGCCCCGACACATTGCGAAATGCAAACGGGATGAGCCGCTTTGATTATTTCGATTCTTTATGAATGCAAAGGAACCGTTGTTTTGCCGGCAAAGGCCGATTGAAGAAGTGCTTCAAAAAATCGCCGCAGACATGATTTTGCCTGCGGCGATTCGGACACTTTGGTTTCAACTTAGACGCAAACAGACTGCCGCACTATAGATAAAGTGCAATTGTGTGCGAACGACAATAAACAATAGATTGCCGCAAAAGTATGAAAAGTCATATTCTTAATCCCAATTCTCCTCGGAGGGATCCAACGGAGAGAGGCTGCTTTCAGGAAAAATCGTCAGCTTCTCGACCAAACGGACTTTGTTCGATTGAAGCAGTGCCTGAGCCTGCGCACCTGTCAGCGTCAGTTTAACTCCGTATATGCGATACCTGCCTTGCTCCATTGCTTGCTTCAGCATGACAAAGTTATCATGGGATTCCTGCAAGTCAGCCAAGTCTTCTGCCAGCTGGAAGTCTGTGTCATCGTTGCTGTAGGAGCTTCCGGGGACTTTAATATCGGATGTGTCTATATCCTTGCCGAATGTGTCAACAGGGGGCTGCGTAACAAAAGGCTCGACAGTCTCATCATACATATAAGACTCCCGAATTTCCGCAGCCTGTTGATCATAACTGTCCAACTCGGAACAGATGCTGTCGTAAGTGTCCGCATAACACTCGGCGGCAAGCTGCGCCGCTGTTTTGCCTTCACAGTCGAGATAACCGCCGTACATCGGGTCGTCAACGCCTTCGGTTATACAGTCGTATACCTGGGTGAAGCCGCCGCAGCCGGTGAAGAGCTGCGTAAACTCCTCCGTTGTAACACTGTCGAGCGAGACAAGAACGGTATAGGTCTTGTTCGGGTTTTTGCTGAATTCTTTGTAACATGACTGCGCATATTCAATGCGCTCCTGCGTGTTGTGAATCATTTGGTCTTCCGGGTCTATGCGCTTTTTAAAGGCCTTGTAAAAGAAGAACACGCCGACTGCCAATGCCGCCGTAAGCACAACGGCAAGGGCTGAAATGAGAAATTTGCGTTTTGATTTCATAAGATTTAACCTCCTGTCATGAAATCGTCGAGCGGGGGAAAAACAATGCCGTGAGCGGACAACTGAAAGATTGTTCGGCGGTAAACACGAAATTACGCGGAGAAAATCAAATGCGCTGTCCTTGCTCCTTCCCAGTATAACACATATACCCGATATTTGACAACAAAAAACAAGGCATTAATAAAATATATCAACTGCACAACAGAGATATTTCAACGGATATTAAAACGCCAAAAAGAAAAATCACCGCAAACATGATTCTGCCTGCGGCGAAAATATCAAAAGCAAAAAAGCGGAACAATCATTTTCAGCGGGCAAACTGACTCTCGTAAAGTTTTTTATAAAAACCGTCGGCGCGGAGCAATTCATCATGAGTTCCGCTTTCAACTATGCGTCCGCTGCGCATAACAAGGATAATATCCGCCTCGCGAACGGTTGAAAGCCTGTGCGCAACGATAAAGCTTGTTCGGCCGTGCATAAGCTTTGCAAAAGCATCCTGAACGAGAAGCTCCGTGCGCGTATCAATGGAAGAGGTAGCCTCGTCAAGAATCAGCATCGGGGGATTCAAAAGCATAACGCGCGCAATGCAGAGGAGCTGCTTTTGCCCTTGGGAAAGGCTGCCGCCCGCTTCGTCAAGTACGGTGTCGTAACCTTTCGGAAGACGCATTATGAACCCGTGCGCGTGACAGGCCTTTGCGGCGGCGATGATTTCGTTTTCCGCTGCCTGCGGCCTGCCCATTGCGATGTTTTGCCGAACGGTTCCCGCCTGAAGCCATGTTTCCTGAAGAACCATGCCGAATTTTTTGCGCAGCTCATGGCGGGGCATGGAACGGGTTTCCACTCCGTCAATAAGAATTTCACCTGAGTTAACGTCATAGAAACGCATGAGCAGGTTAATAAGCGTCGTTTTGCCGCAGCCCGTCGGGCCGACGATTGCAACGCGCATTCCGCTTTTTACCTCAAGCGAAAAATCGCGGATCAGCTCCGTGCCGGGCGTGTAGGAAAAACAAACATTGCGGAAGCTGATATTGCCGCTGCTTTCAGCCTTTTCATTGCGTTGAGCAGGGTTCGGCGCAGCGGCGGCATCGACTTCCGCAGGGGTGTTGATAAGCTCAAACAGCCGCGCCGCACAGGCAAACGCGCCCTGCAATTCCGTAATAACTCCGGAAATTTCGTTGAACGGCTTTGTGTATTGGTTGGCATAGCTCAAAAAAGCGGAAAGTCCGCCGACGGTCAGGCCGCCCGCAAGCACGGAGAATGCGCCGGAAACGGCAACCCCTGCATAGATAACGGCATTCACAAAGCGCGTACACGGATTTGTGAGAGAGGAAAAGAATACGGCGCGGAGGGAAAACTTTTGCAGCCTCTCGTTAACTGTATTAAAGCGTTCTTCGGCGCGGGCTTCGTATGAAAATGCACGGATGAGCTTTTGTTCGCCGATAAATTCATCAATCAGCGCAGTTTGCTCCCCGCGGGTCTCGCTTTGTTTGCGGAACATGGAGTAGGTTCGCTTGGAAATAAAGCTTGCGACCGCAAGCGAAAGCGGCGTCACGGCAACAACAACGAGGGTTATCAGCGGGTTGACGGTGAGCATGAACACGAGTGTGCCGATAATGGTCATAATCCCCGTGAACAATTGGGAAAAGCCCATCAAAAGCCCGTCCGCAAGCTGATCGGCATCGCTGAGCATACGGCTCACGGTTTCGCCCGCCGGGTGCGAATCGAAATAGGCGAGGGGCAGTTTTTGAATGCGGCGGAATGCTTCTGCACGGATATTGCGAACGCAGCCGTAGGTTATGCTGTTGTTGAAAAGGCTCACAAGCCATTGAGAAAGTGCAGCTCCCGCCGCAGCTGCACCGAGTTTCAGCAAAAACGGTGAGATCTCGGCAAAGTCAACCCTTCCCGCGCCGATGATGCAGTCAATAATTTTTCCGGCGAGAACGGGGATCAGAAGCGTTAAAAACACATACACGAGCGAAAGCCCGAGTGAAAGCGCGAATTTAAAACGATAAGGTTTCAGCCGGCGCAAAAGCTCCGCAGCGGTGCCGCGTCCCGCTGAATCGAGTGTAAAACGTAATTCTTCTGAGTGCGCAGATTTTCCTTTTTTGTTTAAACCGTTTTTGCTCATTTTGCCGCATCTCCTTCGGGTGTGTTGTTCGGAATGCTAAGCTTTGCCGCTTCGTCCGGGAACTGAGAGGCATAAATCTCGCGATAAACAGCGCAATTGCGCAAAAGCTCTTCATGCGTGCCCTGTCCGACGGCGCGCCCTTCATCCAGAACGATTATGAAATCCGCAAACATGACCGAGGCCGCGCGTTGGGACACTATGAAGGTCGTCGGCGCGGGGGAAAGCTTTCGAATTGCGGCGCGGAGTTTTGCATCCGTCGCAAAGTCCAGAGCGGATGCACTGTCGTCAAGAATTAAGATTCTTCCGCCGTGAACAAGAGCGCGTGCAATGGACAGCCTTTGTTTTTGCCCGCCGGAAAAATTGCTGCCGCCGCGCAAAACGGGTTCATCAATGCCGTTCGGCTTTGTGCGGACGATTTCCGCCGCCTGAGCGGTTTCAAGCGCCGAAAAAAGCTCCGCTTCGGAGGCATTCGGGTTGCCCATTAAAAGGTTGCTGCGAATCGTGCCCTCGAAAAGCACTGCTTTTTGGGGAACAACGGAAACTGCGGAGAGCAGTGCGGCGCGGTCGTATTCATCCGCATTCACGCCGTCAATAAGCACCTGCCCCTTTGTTGCGCTGTAAAAATTCGGAACAAGGTTCACAAGCGTGCTTTTTCCGCTGCCGGTGCCGCCGATAATGCCCACGGTCTGCCCGGGCTTTGCAAAAAAGCTTATGTCGAACAGAGCTTCCGCTCCGGCGTTTTTGTATTCGAACGATACGTTTTTAAATTCCACACTTCCGCAGGGCGAACCATTCGCAGGCAGCTTATTGCCGCCGTGTGCGCCGCTGTCAAGCTGCATGACTGCCGCAACTCTGTCAGCACAGGCGAGGGATTTTGTGATGGTTATGAATAAATTGGCCATTTTTATCAGTTCAACAAGAATTTGTGCCATAAGATTATACAGCGCAACGACCTGCCCCTGAGTCAGAGAGCCGGAATTAACTCGAATTGCACCGCTTTGCAAAAGAATTATAACAGCGGCGTTGATAATTATCAGTGTGAGCGGGTTCAGCAGCGCGGAGAGTTTGCCCGCGTTGATTTGAAGGCCGAGAAGCCTTTCGCTTCGACTGTCAAACGTCCGAATCTGCTCTTCCTCGCGGCAAAAGGCACGCAGAACACGAACGCCCACAAGGTTTTCGCGCACGGTGCCGGTCACGCTGTCCAACTCCGCCTGAACTTTTCGGTATTTCGGGATGGATGCCAGCATGATCGAAAAAACAACGGCGCAAAGCAGCACTATAACGCCCGCAAAAATGAGTGCGCAGCGTGTGTCGATTGTGAACGCCATTATCATTGCACCGAAAACAACAAACGGGGAGCGCAGAAGCAGGCGCAGAGAAAGGTTGACGCCCGTTTGAATCTGATTGATATCGCTTGTCATGCGCGTTATCAGTCCGGAAACACCGAGAGTATCAAGCACGGTGTAGGAAAAACTTTGGATTTTTTTCAGCAGAGCGGCGCGAAGGTCGGTGCAGAAGCCGATTGCAGCCTTTGCCGCGAAAAATTGTGCCGTTACGGAACAGAGCAGGCCGACCGCCGCAAGTGCCAGAAGCAAAAGCCCCATATTAATAATGAAGCTTTTGCTCTTGCCGTCAATGCCGTTGTCAATAATTGCAGCAACGATGAGCGGCACAAAAAGCTCAAATGTTGCTTCCAAAAGCTTGAAAAGCGGAGCCAGAATGCATTCCTTTCGGAACTTTTTCATGTATATCAAAAGTTTCTTCATTTTCACTTCCACCTTTGCATTCAGCTTTTGCGGGAGGCGGTGCATCCCGACGGCACAATGCGGCTGCATCCGTCTGCGCGGCGGAATTGTGCCTTATTTGAAACATTATACAGCAAAATCAAGGCTGTTTCCATATAGAATGAGGCAATGCCGCAAGATAAATTCAATTCGTGCGGAAATAGACAAAATTAAGCCTTGCGAATGCTGTAAATAACCAATATAATATTAACAGAGACGGAGAAGAGCGGCTCTTGCATCGAAACGGGCTTTCCCGCAGGAATAACGGAAACGGAAAGGATGAACCGAATGGTAAAGGAACACAAAAAACACGGACGGCGGGTGCTGTGCATTTTCACGGCGGCGGTGATTGCGGCGGTTTCAATGCTTTGCTTTGCGGGCTGCGACTCAAAATCAACAGAAGAAAAGACGGTTTCGGGAATTATCACCGCTATTGCCGACGGAAAGTACACTTTGCAGCCGGGGACGATCGAAAGCACCGAAAATCAATTTCCCGGCGGAATGAATGACGGATCCCGCCGTGACGGTTCGGCTCCGGCCGCACCGAACAACAACGGTAAAATTTCGGATAATGACGGCGCCGAACCGGCCGACAGCAGCGCGAAGGATACAAATACAAACGATAGGAACGATACAGGCAAACAGAGTGAAGGCAATCCTCCCGAAGGCAATCCCCCCGAAGGCAATCCTCCGGAAGGGAATCCTCCCGAAGGCAATCCCGGTTCGGGCATGAACCCGGGCGGCAGCAAAATAAGTTTCACCGAAAACGGTGAAGCGGCGATTGAATTCACCGTTGCAGAGGGTGCATATATTGCGAGCGGCACGGGATTCGTTTCGGCGGACAAACTTGCAGTCGGCAGCATTGTGACAGTTCGATTGAACGAAAAAAACGAGGCGCAGGCGATGATAATTTGCAGCGCCGAGGCGGGCGGTGCGGATGCAGCGATTCCGAACGATCCGAACGATCCGAACGGACAAAAAAATACAGCGACTCCGAACACACCGACGGTGAGCGATGAGCCGACGGTGAGCGATGAGCCGACGGTGAGCGATGAGCCGAGTTCCGAGCCGAACACAACGAACACCGGCTCAGTCAGAGAGAAAAACTGATTTTAAAATATATTTCTTCATGCCTCCTACACCATAGACTAAAGAGCCTGCCGAAAAAGCAGGCTCTTTTCCGAATCCCGTGCGGTCTAAAGCTTTTGATTACAGCTCATTAAGCATTGCGCAAACAAAATCCTTTGCAATTTCGGAAGCACGGGAACAGTTTTCTTCAAATGTGCCGACTCCGCTGTGTTTTGCGGTGTCCGTGATGCAGCGCACCGCGATGAAGCGAACGCCGTTCAAATAGCAGACATGAGCAATCGCAGCGGATTCCATATCAACCGCAAGCGGTGCAAGGCGGGAATTAATATCCGCACGTCCCTCGTCGGCAATGAACGCTTCACCTGTTGCGGTACGCCCGAAAAATATTCGCTGTCCGCGCTCGGCAAGGGGTTTTGCTGCGACTTTCGCTGCCGAAACAAGCTCCGAAGAGGCGGGGAAGAACTGTGTTTTCATAAACGGGTGATAATCGGTCAAAATTCGTTCGTGAACATCATGATAGCAGGCCTCGGCTGCAACAACAGTGTCGAACAGTTGAAGCTCTTCCGCCATTCCGCCGGAGGCTCCCGCACTGATGACGGTGTCCGCACCGTAACAGTCTATCATAATTTGTGCGGCTGCGGCGGCATTAACTTTGCAAACGCCGCAATAAACCGCCGCGACTTCAAACCCGTTCAGCCTGCCCTCGTGAATGCGCAGCATTGCCCGTTCGGAAATTGTCGGGTTTTCAATCAACGGAAGAAACGGAGCAAGCTCACGCTCGCTCGCACAGATAATTGCAATCTTTTTGAATTCGGATTTCATGATTATAACCTCATCTTATAAAATACTTTAAATTAAATATTACGCGCAAAGATATATTTGCAGACTAAGACGCAATGCGTGCCGCAAAACGCAGAATCATGCTGCGGGGCTCGTCAATCAGCCACGCGGGCAAATCTTCAACATAGACCGTGCGTTCAACGGAAAGACCCTTTGCTTCTGCAAGCTCAACAAAGCGTTTTACCCACGGCGAGATATAAAAAATCTGCTCATTGTCCGCCTCGTGCAGGAACATGCAGGCATATTGCCCGGCGGGAAGGAACTCATTGGCGGTTTCCGAACGGCAATGCTTAAAAAAACGGCGCGGATGAAGGGCTTCGGCATCCTCTTCAACCCCGAGATAATGCCCGAGGGAGAAGTAACTTATGCCGAGGGAATGATTGCTGCCGGCATCATCGGCGTTTATTGCGGAGATTGGCAGTGCGGGCGTGTTTTCCGTAAAAATCTCGCCGGGCGCGTGCTCAAGATAACTTTTGCGCAGGGCAATTCTCCGCTCAATATAGCAGAGTCCCGCCTGCATATCCGCCATTTGCTGCATGACGCGCTGACGGCAGTCGTTTACAATGTCGATATTATGTCCGCTTTCGCAGAGCAGCATGGATTTGATTTCACGAAGATTCAGCCCCGCCGATTGCAGCAGGCGGATGGATTCCATGCGCGGCAATTGCGAAAAATCGTATTCACGGTAGCCGTTGGGCAGTATGCGCGCAGGCTTGAGCAAATCGATTTCATCATAAAAGAACAGCGTCCGCTTTTCAACTCCGCAGAGCTTTGCAAATTCCTTTGTTGTCACGGCGGCTCCTTCCGCGGCTGAATGTTTTCGTCATGAAAACATTGCGCGTCCAAAAAATTTTTTGAAAGGGCTTGACTGTAACGTTACGTTATACCCTATATTGATTGTATCACCGAAATCGACATTATTCAACCCCAAAACGGAGGTTTTTTCGGGTCGCACGGTTCGAGTGCGGCCCGGAGCTCCTCCGAAAACGGTGATGAAGCAAAAGGCTGATAAAAGAGGCGGGGTTCCGTGCTTTTTTTGCATAATCAGATGACTCCTTTCGAAAACGGGGCGGCGCGGCTGCCTCGTTTTCGAGTTTGCATAACGGAGCGCGGATTGGCAGGCTTGCAAAAGTTTCGGTTAAATCCGCCGAAATTGGGGCGGCACCGGGCTGAACCTGCCGCGAAACCGCACCGAATTAAAACCGAGATTATTAAAGCAATTATAAAAACAAAATGAAAACTCCGCATAAACGGCGGAGTTTTCGCATGAACAAGGGGAGATTGTTCCGATTGAATTGATGTATGCTGCAAGAATAACAGGAAATATATTTTACTTATTCTTTCCCGCGTTCCTTTTGTCTGCGGAACGCTTGCTCCCTGCGCTCATTTTGTTGAGTGCGGCAACGCAAAGAATCAAAACGCCCGTAACAACAAAGATGATGATAAGCCCGAGCAGCATGACCTTAAGCGAATCGACAAAGCCGAAACCATCCTTGCTGAAATCAAAGAATCCGTTCATAACGACTGAATTTGTGCTGAATAACGTCATAATATTCGCTCCTTTCCGTCAACCGAGCATGGAACCGAAAATGCTGAGAATCAAGCCGCCGGCAATGACGGACGCAATCTGACCGGAAACGTTTGCGCCGACAGCGTGCATAAGCAGAAAATTCTGATTATCCTCTTCCTGCCCAAGCTTGTGAACGACCCTTGCAGACATCGGAAAAGCGGAAATGCCCGCCGCACCGATCATGGGATTTATCTTTTTCTTTGCAAACAGATTGATGAATTTTGCAAAGAAAACGCCGCCGACCGTGTCAAACACGAACGCAACAAGGCCAAGCCCCAGAACAAGCAGCGTCTGCGGACGCAGGAATTTGTCCGCGCTCATCGTGGCTGCAATGGAAAGCCCGAGAAACAGCGTGACGAGGTTTGCAAGTACCTTCTGTGCCGTTTCGGAAAGTGCATTCAGAACGCCGCATTCGCGAAGCAGATTTCCGAACATCAGGCAGGCAATGAGCGGCAGACCGCCCGGCGCAACGATGCCGACCACAAATGTGATAACGATCGGGAACAGAATTCGGGTCAGCTTTGAAACATCCCGCTGTTCGTATTCCATGCGGATAAGCCGCTCGTGCTTGGTTGTGATAAGTTTTATTACGGGTCGCTGTATAATCGGAACAAGGGCCATATAGGAATATGCCGCAACAACGATCGCACTGAAAAGCCCCGGGTTGTTTGCGCTGATGCCGAGGTGGTTTGCAACAACAATGCTTGTCGGGCCGTCCGCCGCGCCGATTATCGCAATGGAAGCTGATTCCATCGGACCGAACCCACAGAGGGTTGCCATGCAGAGCGTGAAAAATATGCCGAACTGCGCCGCCGCACCGAAAAGCATAAGTTTCGGGTTGGTCAGCACGGGGCCGAAGTCAATCATTGCACCGATGCCGATGAAAAGCACCAGCGGGAAAAATTCGTTTGCAATGCCGCAGTCGTAAAGAATGCGGATGATTCCGCCGTCCGCCGCAATTGCGGAACCCGGCAGGTTCACAATGATCGCGCCGAATCCCATCGGCAAAAGAAGAGTGGGTTCCATATCCTTTTTGATTGCAAGATAAATAAGGATCCCGCCGATGACCCACATAATGGCGTTGTCCCAGTTCGCGACGGCAAAATCGCGTGCGATTTCCAAAAGACCCATAGATGCTCCTTTGTTTTTTGTTTTTGCGGCTGCGCACTGCGCATTGCACAGTCTGCATTATACCCTTTTTTATATTCACAAACAAGTGCAAATTTGCAGCTTTTTTCCGAAACGGTAAATTAATGAAAAATTTACGCTCAATAAGGCTTGACGGATGTAAATGCTTTCGGTATAATATCAAATGTGACAACACAAATATGTTGATATTGGGAGGTTCATGATGAAAAAGAGGCTGCTTTGCATTGCGGCGGCGGTTTTGATGGTTCTTGCTGCGGTTTTTGCTTTCGGCTGTGAAAAACAGTTCCCGAGCGAACAAGAGGTGCTGAAATCGCATCTCGATAAGTATTGCAGGGAAAACGGCGAAAAAATCATTGAAAAATACAAAAACTATTTCAGCGGCGCCCAATGCTCCGCCTGCTATGTTGACAATTCGGCTCTTGTGATCGAGTTCAGATTTGACGAGAAAATATCCGATCCTGAGTTTCAGCAGAGGTTTGCTCCGGATACGGAAAACATCATTGCCGAGTTCCGGCCGATCGCTCAGGAGATTGCCGATGCATCGGAAATCACATATACAGGCGTTGTCCTGATGTTTTTGGACAGCGAAGGCCAACGGGTTCAATCAATTCCGATTGGTGCAAATAATTCGAATATGATTGTCGATTTTTCGGATAAGGGTAATAAACCGACACGGGCATGTTCGATTGAATAAAACATCGGGCAAAAGAAGAATCGGGCGGACGGCAAAAGCTGTTCGCCCGATTTGCTTGCTTTTGCGGGGCGGCGGATGTATAATGAAACAGAGAAAGCCAAGAAGGAGGGATTGAAAATGATGCAAAGCGGTGCGGACGAACGAATTCTTGATATAACGCCCGAACTCAGACTGCGGAGGTACGCGGGCGAATGCGATTTTGCACTTGAATGGTATTCGGACCCGGAACTCGTGTTCCTTGTTGACGGCGTTCGTGAACCGTATACTTCGGAAAAACTGCACAGGATGTATGATTATTTGAACGTTCACGGTGAGCTGTATTTTATTGAAGCAAAGGAAAACGGTGAGTTTCGCCCTGTTGGGGATGTTACGTTTTCCGTGCAGGATATGCCGATTGTGATCGGCGCGGCAGAGTATCGCGGGCGCGGCATAGGCAGGGCTGTTGTAAGCTTTCTTGCGGCAAGGGCGAAGCGGAACGGCATTTCGGAGCTTTTTGTTCAGGAGATTTATTCGTGGAACATCTGTTCGAAACGCTGCTTTGAGTCGGTGGGATTCATGCCGTATAAGCCGACGGAAAAAGGGTTTTCCTATCGGTTGGAGTTGCGGCAGTTTGAACCGAAAGGGCTTTTGCCGGAACAGGATTATACCGAAACAAGGTGAACAAATGCAAACAAAACCCTTCCGTCAAACGTTCGGCGGAAGGGTTATTTGTCGGGCGCGGTGCCGAAAGCGAAAAGTCAATCGCTGTGTTCGGCGACAAAGCGTTTAATTGCCGCAAAGGTTTCATCGGAAATAACATGCTCGATCTTGCAGGCATCCTCTGCGGCAATTCCTGCGGAAACACCGAGCTTTGTGAATACTTTTGTTAAAACGCGGTGACGTTCGAATGTTTTTTCGGCGACCGAACGCCCTTCATCCGTGAGATAAAGATGTCCGGAACCATCCATGATGATATAGCCGTTTTTCTTCAATATGCCAACGGCGCGGCTGACGCTGGGCTTCGAATAGCCCATTTCTTCCGCAACGTCAACGCTGCGAACCTTGTTCAACCTGCGGGAAAGCACAAGAATGGTCTCAAGATACATTTCACCGGATTCCTGCAAATGCATTCGATTCACCCCTTTCAAAGTTTTTTTAATTCAGTTGAACCTTACATAACTGCGGTCAGAAGGTAGATGATATAGGCATCGATCCATTCGGAGGGATCGCGTGACAAGCTTGACGCATAGTCGGCATAGGTAACATCCTCATCGTTTGTGAGCATATAGCCGGAGCTGAAAACCTGCGTTGAAGTGCCTCTTACGCGGTCAATGGCAACAAGATATTTATATTTGTCGTCAAATGCCTCTTTTGTGCCGTCCTCGTTTACCTGTTCGTAATGCGTGCGATAAATGCCGTCCTTGTATTCAATATCGACAACGACAAGCTCCGGCTCACCGCCGGTGACAACTTTTTCATAGTAAGTTGCAACGCGCAGAAGTGCAGGGCTGCCCTTTTTTGTTGTTTTTGCAAAGTCGGTCATGACGGTTGAATTTTTGATTGTTCCTTGGCTTTGGTAAACAACAAGGCAGCCGTCCGCCTCAGCCTGCTCGGGTGTGTAATCGGCAGGAATCTCGGAATAGGCGCAATAGTCGGTTTCGATCGTCTGCGGAGTTTTTTTGCAGGCGCAAAGGCTAAGCGCAGCAGACACGAAGCAAAGCGCAAGTGCAAAAATTATAACGTTGCGGAAGGTTTTTTTCATGGTTTTTCTCCTTTTGCGGGTTAAGTTTAAACGGTGTCGGGCGCTTCAGCGGCGGGTGATGATAACGTTGCGGAGCCTGTCATCAAAAACGCGTACGCAAAGCGTGAAAACAAGTTCGTATGCGATAAAGAAAATCTCAATCGCAGGAATAATAATGTACAACGGATAATTCGGCAGCTGAGCGATTATGTCAAGACTGAACAGCTTGCCTGCGCCGAATATCACAAGTGCAGCAAGGCCGTTGCAGAGGATAAGCTTTGCGGCAAAGGCAACAAGCTTGTCGCGGATAACGCTGTCTATGCCGAGCTTAATCATTCCGTAGCAGCCGAAAAACAGGATGTACGCTGCAAAATACAGCTTGTTCGGAATCAGAAAAAAGCATATCGCACCCGTTGCCGCATAGCTCATAAGGGCGTATACGAACCCGCCGCGTTCCCTGAGGGGTATCCACGGCATGAGCGATGTCAAAAAGCACAGCGCAAGCTTTGCCGTCGGAATGACGGATGCCGCATAAAGAAACACAACGCTGAGCGCGGTGCTCATGGCGGAAAGGGTCAGTTTTGTTGTTGCAGAAATTTTTTTCATGTTTATAAAGCAATTGCAAAGCCCCAAAAGCGGCTGAAAAAGCAGAAAATCAGCAGCAGGGAATCAGATCTCCGCCCATGCATTCGCAGCAGGAATCCGCACAAAGCAAAGTCGAACAGCAGTTGCATGCCGTGTTCACGGTTGCTCCCGTATCGCCGTTGTCATAGGTGTGGTAGCTCCGCGTGCTGCGTGCGTTCAGGGAATCCCTTGCGCGGCGGTATTCCGCATTGCCCGGTTCCATCGAAACGGCTCTGTCAAGATAATTGCGGGCGGAGGAGTAGTCGCCGCCGCGGAAACAGACAATACCATAAAGATAATGCCATTCCGCATTGTGCAGCGGTATGCCGTCCAGTATTGCCTGCGCTTCATACAGAGAACTTGTGTTTATGCATTGCCGCACACGAGCGAATTCAGCCGAAAAATTGCCGGAATAACCACTGCCGTAATTTCCGGAATAACCGCCGGAGGAAGTGCGGGAGCTGCTGCCCGAATAGCCTCCGAATCCGCTGCCGGAATAAGTGTTTTGGGAAGCGGAGCCGTTTTTGCGCATGTTTGTTATTGTGTCATACGCCTCGTTGACCTGCTTCAGCTTGTCGTTTGCAAGATCCTTCAGGTCACTGTCCTGATAGCGATCGGGGTGATATTTTTTAACTAATTTAATGTAGGCGGAACGGACCTGCTCATCGGTGGCGGTTTCCGAAACGCCGAGCACCTCATATGGGTTCACGGGTTCGTCCTTTCTAATATACAGGCAGAAAAAATCAGGCTTTGTGCGCCGCCGTCGTAATGCCGTCGTTCGGCAGCGGCTGTTTTTCCTTTGCGAAAACGGCATCGGAAACGGCAAAAAGCCCCTGGAACAGAATGTTGTCGAGAATCGCCCTGTCGCGGCCGGTGCTCAACAAATTATATGCCGAAATTGCAGAATTTATCGAGATATTAATAATAAATTCTGCATCATCGCGGGTGCAGCCGCAGATATTGAACGGGTTGAAAAGCGAATGCTTTTTGTCGCTTTCGCGATCGTCCCATGCATCGCAAAGGTAGATGAACCTTCCGATAAAAAAACCGGTTTCCTTCAGCGCGGGGATTTCCTTTTTGGGAACGGGTGCCGACGCAAGCACATCGCGCAGCATTTCCCCGAAAATATTTGCGGGAAGATCCGGCGAACGCAGCGTTTGAGAACGCAGTTCCGCCGCTGAATCGTTCTTCGCGGCTTTGCGGCGGGGAAAAGCTCGACTGCCGCGATAAGGTGCTTCAACGGAGGCAAGCTCCCGCATACGCTTTTTTACCGCTGCATAAACCTCCGGCCGGCGCAAACGTGCTTTTTTGAATGCGCAAAGCAGGGGGAGTTTTGCGGCAATTCGCAGCGGCTTTCCGTCCGCAATATCATCCGAAAGCTTGAATTCGGAAAGAATAATGCAGACATCGGCTGCAAAATCGAGTGCGGCGGAAGGCGAACCGAGCATTGCCCGCTTTTTGCCGAAGGGCTTGAACGGGCAGCGCAGCAAATCTTCAGGCGAATCTTCGCCGCTGACGGAGGCAGCGAGCAGCGCAAGAAAGGTGCAGTCAAAGCTCAGCAGCGCACGGGCTGCCGTTCCGTACCGCGCCCCGAGACGGCGGCATAATCCGCAGTACCATGCATCATAGCGCGCTTTTTCGCGGACCCGAAGCTCCGGAATGTTTGGCTTTATGTATCCGAACAAAGTTTTTTCCGCCGAAAGTTGATTTTGCGGGCAAATCGCAGGTGCGGCGGATTCCGCGAACGATATTGCCCATATCGTATTTTATACCAATACGGACTTTTTTTCAACCGTCCCGAGACAGGACAATTAAAGAAAAACGCGGAAAATTGTGAAATTAACGCGGCAATCGGTGCCGCAGCCCGTTTTTAAAACACACTCAACACGCGCATATACATGAATATATAGCCGGCATATGCAATCGCAGAGACTGTAAAAATTGCAGCGGTTCTTTCTTCCGACTTGCAGCTCATTGCAATTGCAGCGATAATTGCGGGAACAACGCTCAGATAGCGCATTGCGGAAAGCAGCCATGTGCAGCCCATTGCAAGCGCGAAATAGGCGAGAAAATGCAGTGTGTATGCGGCGGGGAGCTTGCGGGCGCGGCGAAGAATCAGCAGCGGAGTCAGCACAATCAGTGCGACCGTCGGCAGGAAGAGCACAAACACGGATGTGATGTTCGTTCCGTTAAACGCTCCCGAACCCAATGCAGCCTTCAAATCACCGATTGCCCTTTGATACATGTAGCGTGCCGTATCAAAGAAAAAGCCGAGACCCTGGCTCCAGTTGGATTTTTGGTACACGGAGAACATAAACCAGTCGCCCGCAACGACCTTGTTTATGTAAAGATAGGCAAGCGTGCCGAAAGTCGATATAACAAGCGAAAGCACAATTTCCGCAATCGCCGAACCGAATTTTTTTCCGCTGCGGGCTCTGCGGACACAGTACCCGATGCCCTCAATCGCGAGAGGAACGGCAAGCAGCACGCCCGGCGAACGGGTGAATCCGGCACATGCCGCGGCTATGCCCGCCGCAAGGTATTTCTTTTTTTGCAGCGCATAGAAGCAAAGCACGGTGAAAAGCATGAACAGCGGCTCCGTCATTCCCGAATTCAGGAAAATCGAGCCGGGCAGCATCAACCATATGAAGGGCGCAAGGCGTGCCTTTTTTTCACCGAGCAGAGGCCGAAGCGTGAGATACAGAACGCCTGCCGCCGAGCAGGAGGCGAGCGTGTTGATTATTTGCGCGGAAACAAAGCTGTTGTGAGTCAACAGGTTGAGCCCGCGCATAAGCAGCGGAAGCATCGGAAAAAACACGATAAGCAAGCTGTCTTCGCCGGTTGAAGCATACCAGTTTTCGGCTATGCTGCAGTAATGCGGGGCGTCCGTGTTGACTTTTGTCCACGCAGTTTGCCAAAGGTTGAGCAAACTGCCCTGAAACTTAGGATTAAGACAGTAAAAAACGATCATTCCGAATATTGTCAGTGCTGCGCGGAGAACGAATGCGGCAAGAACGATTTTCAGGAAGGTTTTTCCGTTTGCCTTTTCGATGCCGGACGGTGCAAGCTGCGTGTCGTCCCCGCTGAAAACTTTGATAATCTGCGGGACAGCCGCAATGAGTACTGCGACAAAAACGGCAAGCGACACTGCCGAAACCGCAAGACTGTCGATTTCGAAATTTGCACGGTTTTTGACACAGTACACAGCGAACAGCACGGAAAAAGCAATTACGATGAATATGCGCACCAAAAGCACGGCGCGCTTTTGAGGATTCATGCGCCCGATTTTATTGAAAAAGTTAAGCTTTTTCGGCTTTTCTTCTTCAAAAGTCGATTGAAACGGTTCGCCTGCCGGGTCTTGAAGCATATCGCCCCGGGGCAGCTCATTCGTTATATCGGCTGCCGCGTAATCAAACGCATTTTCGGCGGAATTTTGAGGATTATTTGTTTCGCCGCTTCGGTTTTCCATAAAAAAGGTTCTCCTCCCGCAAAGATTTTAATCAGGACTTTTTTAAGTATATCACACTATGCGCACTTATTCAATGCGAAAAACAAACAAAAATGCGAAAGGGAAACGGGGAAAGAGCAAAATAAGCATAAAAAACCGGACAGGCTTTCGCCTGCCCGGCCGGGGTTCATGCTGCCGTAAACTTGTGAACCGAATCGATGAACGAATTCCGTTCACGGCGATGACTGCCGATTGTTACATAATGTTGTCGTATTCGTTTACGATGATGCTGTGTGCGGGCATTGCGGAAGTATCGTCGGATACTTTAACGGTGCCGTCGAACATGCTCTTTACAAGGGCCTTATAGTCGTCCTTTGTGAAGGTGTCCGTCCACTGAGTGGATTCCATGGGGATCTGAACGTAGTTAAGTTCGGGATCGTCGCCGGATACGAGGCCGAGGGTTGCGATCTTGCCGCCGTAGTTAGCCCAATTGCCGTTTTCGATAACGTCTTTGAGGGTTGCCTTGACGGTTGCGCCGAGACCCTTCATTGCGGAGGTAACGGTCATGCCTTCGGTGCCGAGCTTGTTGATGGTTGCTGCCTGGTCGGTGTCAACGCCGATAACCTTGCCGTTTGCCTTCTTTGCAGCTTCGGTTGCGGAGGTGTAGATGCCGCCGCCGCATGCGAACACAACCTGAACGCCCTTTTCCTGATACCAGGTGTCCATATAAGCGGTGATTTCGGGAGTGCCTGCGAACTTGTTGCCGTAAACATATTCAACGGTGATTTCATCGTTCATTTCTTTGCCTGCGTCGTTGCAGCCCTGAACGAAACCGTAGCCGTAGCGGATAACAGCGGGAACTGCCATGCCGCCGAGGAAGCCGAGGTGGGTATAGCCGAGCTTAACCGCTGCATAACCTGCCATATAGCCGCAGAGTTCTTCTTTGTAAACTGCGCAGTATACGTTCTCGCTGATGTGTTCCTTGTTGTTTTCGTCGATGAGACCGGCTCTTGCGCCGGTTTCGTCATGCTTATAGAAGCAGTCGAAAAGGTCGTATTCGGAAACATCGAGAGCGATGAACTTAACATCCTTGTACTCTTCCTTGTCCTGAACCTGATAAAGCGTTCCCGCAAAAGCAAAGCCGGGCATAACGATGATGTTGTAGCCGCCGTCGATGGCTTCTTCAACTTTTGCAACGCGCTCTTCGGTGGAGTCGCCTGCGGGTTTGAAGTACTGGAAGTCAATTTTGTTTGCATCACAGTATTCCTTGCAGGCTTCATAGGTGGTCTGGTTGAAAGACTGGTCGGTGATGTCGCCGTAGTCGGTGATCATTGCGACTTTGTAGTCGCCCTTCTGCGTTCCGCTCCGGTCACATGCGGCAAGCATGGGAACGAGCATCAGTGCTGCAAGAATGATTGCAAGCAGTTTCTTCATGGTATTTACCCTCCATGTGGAAAATTTGATTATATACGCGATGCTCGGCGGAAATTCCGCAGATAAACCGCGTATATATTCATTATAACAGACTTTCCTGCAAAAGGGAAGAGGAAAAATGAATCGGAAGTGTTTTTTTAGGAAAAACTTTGACGGTTTTTTCGGAAGCACCGTTTGGTGCTGTGCCGGATCGGTCGTGCTGAAAGCCTCGGAGGGAATTTTACCGACTTTCCATATCCATGGAACAAAATCTCGAATAATTGTTCCATATGTATGGACTTTTCTTTTTTTATGTGCTAAAATGCATATACACGCATGATCGAGACATCATGCGCAGAAAAAAGAGAAAGAGGAACAAAAATGAAAAGTATCAAAAGACTCGCGGCTGCGGTTCTGGCTTTTGTGATGCTGTTCACCGCCGCAGTCGGAATGACGACCGCCGCAGCGGAAGACGCAGCAATCCCGGGCGCGGCGGCGAAAACGGCTCCGACGCTTGACGAGGCCCTCAACATTGCGGGCGGCACACTGCATTTTGAACCCTATATGCCCGGTGAAGTTGTATGGCCCGAGTGGACGGTTCAAACCGGCAGCGAACAGGGACATGAGGCTTATGCAATGAGCAGCACGGAGGACAGCACATATCTTTGCCTGAAGAATGTTGAACTCGGCGGCAACGAAACGCTGCAGCTGGACTACAAGTGGTTCTTTATGTATAACGGCACCAGCAATCTGCAGGTTGAATTCGGCCCCGCGGGCGATCCGTACAACATGTTTGCGCTCACCGTTGAAAGCCCTGTCAATCAATACGACGGAACATGGCATGCGGGCAATGTTGACCTTGCGGAAGCTCTTGAACTTATGGGCTGGGAACCCGGCAGCTATGATATCAACATCAACTTCTCAAAGAACGGCGACGACACGAGCTATGCCTGCATCGACAATATCCGCCTCGGCGAGCGTGTTTCGGTAACCGGCGTTTCCGTGGAGGACGCTGAACTTTATGTGGGAACGAGCCGCAAACTGACCTGCGTCGTTTCCCCCGTTGAAGCAACCAACAAGAAAGTCGTTTTTGAAAGCGATGACTGGAGCGTTGCGGAAATTAATTACGAAACCGGTGTTGTTACCGGTATCGCGCCGGGCACAACGACCGTCACCGTCACAACGGAGGACGGCGGATTTACCGACAGCTGCACCGTGACCGTCAGCGAACTCGGCGAGATCACTTTTTACGGCAACAGCATCAGCAGCTCATCCGGCACATATGCGGGCAATTGGATAAGCTTTACCAATCGCAGCCTTGAAACGGAGGCTGCAAACCTCGGACCTGCACTTCCCACGGGTTATGCGGCGGAATATGTCGGCGGGGTTATTTACGGTTACGCGCTGACGGAAGGCGGGATGCAGCTTTATACCTGCACTCTTGACAATCTGTCTCCCGTTCCGCACGGCGTGCCCAACAATCGCAAGTATGTCATGGATATGGCGTATAACTATGCGGACGGCACGATGTATGCGCTGAACGTGCATTCCCACCTTGTGGGCGTTCAAACGGTGAAACGTTTCCTGTGCAAAGTCGATATCGTTTCCGGCAAGCTTTACGATGAAAAGCTGATTGACTGCGGCGACGGCGTTGAAGCGGTTGCCCTTGCAATTTCCGCCGACGGTGCGGCATATGTAATGGATAATTTCGGACAGCTCCGCACGCTGAATCTTGAAACGGGCACAACAAACGCTATCGGCTGGTCGGGACTGAATACGAGTTCACATGTTCAGTCAATGGCATTTGACCACGATACGAACACGCTGTACTGGGCAAATGTTATGGACGATCAATCCGCATTCTATCTTATTGACACCGTGACAGGTGCAGGCACATGCCTCGGCATGATCGGCGGCAACCCCACCGAAATTTCCGGTCTGTTCACCGTCAGCGAGAGCGTTTCCGCAGAACCTCCCACACCCCGCGCGGTGACTGTTGCCTTTGTTGACGAAGTCACGGGCGAAACTCTCGGCACGGCAGAAAAACTGCAGTGCGAACAAATGACGGCCGAGGATTACCCCGAAGCTCCCGCGCATGAGGGCTTTGAATTCCGCCGTTGGAGCGTTGAAGCGGGTGATGAGGTCTATGAAGACACCGTTGTGAAAGCAAAATACACCCGCCTCCGCCATGAGGGCGATGCAGCTGTTATTCTGCGTGCAGCGGATGTGTGGGGCAACGGCGGGGGCTATCAGATGCTTCTTGACGCGGATCACAACACATATTATTACGATGGCTTTGCCGATCCCGATGATCTCGGCGAGACTCAGGTGATCCCTCCGTTCGGCGGCTTCACGGAATTCGGCGATGCCGATCCCGCAGACTACGAACTGTTCGAATACACCCTTCCGTTCGATGCGGACGGACGCTGCTCAACAGAAAACATCATTTGCGATGATATGATGAAAATCTATATCCCCGCAGGCGTTTACGATTGGTGCATCACGAACCCCACTCCCGGCGACCGCATTTGGATCGCAAGCAACGACGGCAGCTGCCGCGGCAGGGAGGACGATTTTGAGTTTGAAGCCGGCAAAACCTATGTATTCGATGTTAAATTCGAAAACAACGGCGACAGGGTCGATCTCACGGTTTACGATGATGAACAGTACGTTGTAAGGTTTATTGACGGTGCAACCGGGGAAACCATCGGCACGCAGCTCGTTGCCGGCGGTTCCGCCGCGGAACTTCCCGAACTTCCCGTTCACGAGGGCTGGTTCTCCTTCGGTTGGAATGCTGATGTTTCATGCGTTACCGAAGATATGACCGTTACGGCACTGTTCGCATTGCCGGGCGACCTTGATATGTCGGGCACCGTGGATATTTCGGATGCGATTCTCATCCTGCGTCATGCAATGGGCGCGGGCGAGCTTACCGAAATGCAGCTTGTTCTCGCCGACATTGACAACAGCGGCGATGTTTCCGCAGTTGATGCACTGACGGTTCTGCGCAGAGCAATGGGCATTTGAATGGGCATTTGAATGAATTGAACCGGGGCATGTATCGCCCCCAAACAAAACAATAACAGGCATTGACACCGGCGGGCGGAGCGTTCATTCTCCCGTCGGTGTTTTTATAAGGCTTTGTCCGCCGCTTCCGAAAACATGCCGAAAACGCAACGAACACATGCCGAACGCCGCTTTCTTCAAAATCCGGCCGAAAAAATCCCGTTCGACAGTTGAAAGAAACCGCGCAGGGTATTATAATATGGTATGAGTATGCGGAGCGGTACGGAGTTTTTGCGAACTTCGGAGGATTTGCCTCTGCACCGCATCCGACACGAAAGGAGAAAACGGAAAATGAGGAGAAGTATGCTGTTTTTGCCCGGCAACACGCCGAACATGATCATAAACGGCGATGCGCTCGGTGCCGACAGTATCATTCTGGATCTGGAAGATGCAGTCTCGCCGGATGAAAAGGATTCCGCAAGGCTGCTCGTTCGCAGCGCAATGAAAAATATGGGCTTTGCGGGCTGTGAAATCACCGTCCGCATAAATTCAATAGATACCGATTACTGGAAGGACGATCTTGAGGCCGTGATTCCTCTTAAGCCCGACCTTATTATGCCCCCCAAGGCAAGCTGCGCGGAGGATATGCGCATTATTGATGAATACATTGCGGGAATCGAACGCCGCTGCGGCATGGAAGTCGGAACGGTAAAACTTATTCCGCTTATCGAAACGGCTCTCGGTGTTGAAAACGCATTCAATATTGCTTCGGCCTGTCCACGCGTTGCGGCATTATTCCTCGGCGGCGAGGATCTGACGGCGGATCTGCGCTGCAAGCGCACAAAGCAGGGCAACGAGATAAACTATGCCCGCACGCGGCTCGTCTGCGCCGCCCGTGCGGCCGGGGTCGATGTTTATGACACTCCGTTCACCGACGTTAACGACGATGAGGGCATAGTGCGCGATGCGGAATATGCAAAAAGCCTCGGCTTCAGCGGCAAATCCGCGATTGCACCGCGCCATGTGCGCGTAATAAACGAAGTGTTCAGCCCGTCCGCAAAGGATATTGAATACGCAAGGCTTGTGTTCGAGGCGATCCGCATCGGCAAGGAACAGGGCAAGGGCGCGGTTTCGCTGCGCGGCAAAATGATAGACAAGCCCATTGTTGAGCGTGCAAGGCAAACGCTTGAAATCGCAAAACAACTCGGGCTGGACGGAGGTGCCGAATAATGAAAACAAAGCTTACCGAATCGGTCAAACAGGCAATTGTCAACAGCGGACTCCGCAGCGGAATGACAATTTCGTTCCATCACCACCTGCGCAACGGCGACTATGTTTTGAACATGGTGCTTGAAGCGATTGCGGAACTCGGAATCGGCGATCTGACGGTGAACGCAAGCTCACTCTTTGATGCGCACCGTCCGCTTAAGGAACATATCAAAAACGGTGTTGTAACAACGCTCCAAACGGACTACATGTCCCGGGAACTCGGAAGATTTATTTCTGCCGGCGGAATGAAAAACCCCGTTCAATTCCGCACGCACGGCGGCAGACCCTGCGATATTGAAAACGGAAAAACTCCGATAGATGTTGCATTTATCGCCGCGCCTGCTTCGGATGCAATGGGCAATTGCACGGGCAAAATCGGCAAATCCGCCTGCGGCTCGCTGGGCTATGCAATTCCGGACGCAAAATGTGCAAAGCATGTTGTTGTTATCACCGACGAACTGCATCCCTATCCGCTCATCGAATGGTCGATTCCCGAAACGGATGTTGATCAGGTCGTTGCGGTGGAGTCCATCGGTGACCCGAACGGAATCGTTTCCGGAACAACAAAAATCACCCGCGATCCCGTCGGTTTGCTGATGGCAATGACGGCTGTGGACGTTATAAAAGCTTCCGGTCTGCTGAAGGAAGGCTTCTCGTTCCAGACGGGCGCGGGCGGAGCATCCCTTGCGGCGGCAAAATATCTTAAGGATGTTATGCTTGCCGAAAAAATACGCGGCAGCTTCGGCCTCGGCGGCATCACGGGCTATATGGTGGATATGCTCAACGAAGGCTGCTTCGAATCCCTGCTGGATGTTCAGTGCTTCGATTTGAAGGCGGTTGAATCCATAAGGAGCAACCCGCGCCATCGTGAGATTTCCGCAACGCACTATGCTTCTCCCGGTGCAAGCAGCGCGGTGACGGACAGCCTGGATGTTGTTATTCTCGGCGCAACGCAGATAGACACGGATTTTAATATCAACGTGCATACGGATTCCGACGGCAGGATAATGGGCGGCTCGGGCGGACACAGCGATACGGCGGCGGGTGCAAAACTTGCAATGATAATCGCGCCGCTTTCCCGTGCAAGGCTTCCCATCGTGACGGACAGGGTGAACTGCATATCCACTCCGGGCAGCACGATAGACGTGCTTGTCACTCAAAAGGGCGTTGCCGTGAACCCGAAAAACACGGAACTGCATGACAGACTGCGTGAGGCAGGCATAAAACTTGTTGACATAAACGAGCTCAAAGCCCTGGCGGAACGCACGAGCGGCGTGCCGAAAAAGCCCGCTCTCGGCGACAGAATCGTTGCAAACGTTATCTATCGCGACGGAACGGTTATCGACACGATAAAGCAGGTCGCGGACTGAGAGGAACTGCGGCTCGGAAACGAAAAGATAAACGGCGGGCGAGCGGGGCAGTAAAAAGCGATAAAAATTAAGAAGAAACAGCCGTGTTCGCCCGCACAAACAGAATACATAAATGCCGGTTAGAATCGTTCGAAGCACAAAGTGCGGAGATTCGAAGTCCGTGCGTTCCAAAAAATACAGCATAAGGAGATAAACCATGCGGGAAATTAACGCGCAGCTCATAACCGATAAGGTTGCGGAGCTTTGCATTGACGCCAATTGCAGCCTTCCCTGCGATATCAGAAAGCGCATCGAGGATGCAAGGGCAAACGAACCGTGGGCAACGGCTCAGGGCATACTCGATAAAATTATCGAAAACTATAATATTGCGGATGAAAACCGCGCACCCATCTGTCAGGATACGGGCGTTGCCTGTGTGTTTTTGAAGATCGGGCAGGATGTCCATATCAACGGCGACCTTACGGAGGCCGTCAACGAGGGTGTTCGCCGCGGCTATCGCGACGGATATCTGCGTAAATCTGTCGTCAAAGACCCGCTGCGCAGAGTCAACACGGGCGACAACACTCCCGCAATGCTCTATATCGAGCTTGTTCCGGGCGATAAAATCGAGCTTACCGTTGCACCGAAAGGCTTCGGCAGCGAGAACATGAGCCGTATTGCAATGCTCAAGCCTTCCGACGGCATTGAAGGCGTGAAGAATTTTATTCTTAAAACGGCGGAAGAGGCGGGCCCCAATCCGTGTCCTCCGATCGTTATAGGCGTCGGTATCGGCGGAACGTTCGACAAAGCAGCATTGCTTGCAAAAAAAGCACTGATGCGCAGCACCGACGAGCGCAATGCGGATGAGTTTTATGCGGAGCTGGAAAATGAAATGCTCCGAAAGGTCAATGCGCTCGGCATCGGGCCGCAGGGCTTCGGCGGAAAAACCACTGCGCTTGCGGTCAATATCGAGGCTATGCCCACGCATATTGCAGGCTTGCCCGTTGCGGTGAACATCAATTGCCATGTTACAAGGCATAAGAGTGCGATAATCTGAGTTCGGGAGGAACAAACGAATGGAAAGACATATCACCCTGCCGTTAACGCGTGAGGAAGCGCGTACCATTAAAAGCGGCGAACAGCTCCTGCTGTCCGGCGTTATATACACTGCGAGGGATGCGGCGCATAAACGGCTTTGCGAACTTGTTGAAAAGGGCGAACCGCTGCCCTTTGATGTTAAAAACGCAACGATTTATTACGTCGGCCCCACTCCCGCAAAGCCCGGGCAGGTCATAGGTTCGGCAGGCCCGACAACAAGCTACCGCATGGATGCGTATTCGCCGACGCTTATCCGCGAGGGCGAAACGGGCATGATCGGCAAAGGCAAGCGCAATGCGGAGGTTATCGATGCAATGAAAAAATACGGTGCGGTCTATTTTGCCGCAATCGGAGGCGCAGGTGCGCTGCTTTCAAGCTGCATCAAAAAGGCGGAGATAATTGCATACGAGGATCTCGGCGCGGAGGCGCTCCGAAGGCTTGAGGTTGAAAACTTCCCCGTGGTTGCGGTTATAGACAGTGAGGGAAACAACCTTTACGAAAAGGGCCGCAGAGAGTATCTTGAGACCGTTGACGCAAACGGAAAGGCATAATTCGTTATGCTGTGCCGTATCGGCACAAGAACGATAAAAAACTTTTTTAAAACAGCCGGAACATCATCCGTCCCGAAATTGCAGGGCAGCGGGTGGTGTTCCGGCTTTTCCGCGCAGTGTCATTCGCGCGGACGATCGTCGTTTTGTTCAATCCCCATTCGTCGCTTTGCTGCGACAAGGTCATCGATAATAACACGGATATGTGACAATTCCTCCGTGCTCAGCCCGTCAACGATTATGGATGTTCGATTGTCCAGCCCGAGCAGAAAATCCGTTGATACGGAGAAGAAATCCGCAATTTTCATAAGCATTTCGATCGAGGGCTGAATATTTCCGTTTTCCCAGTTTGAAATGCTCTGCTTGGATACATTAAGTTTTTCTCCGAGTTCAACCTGGCTGATGCCGCGAACGCTGCGCAGCAGCCTTATGTTATCACCCAACATGGCATGCAGTCTCCCTTCTTTGCTTTTTTTGTTGTGCAATTGTATTTTTATACGGATTCATGCGCCGTATACGGCAGGGCTGCACACCGACTTCGGATTTTACCGTAAGAAGGTTCGCTGTCTCCTGAATACAACCGCAGCTGTCGGTTCAATTTTAAGGTCAATCTTTCCGATGCATAAATACCACGGTATTGCATTGATGGACAAGGGACAAGTTCGCTTAAAGTGATGAAAAAAAGGGACAGATAAAGGCATTGTTTGCATTATTTCACCGAACGGAGAACATTTTGCTCCGGCGGCGTTTCGTTGTCAAATTTGCTTTCAAAAACGAATAGATTTTATATTGAACCGCATTTGCTACATTTGGGTTCACGCAGCCGGGGAATTGTGTTATAATATGCAGAATTGCTGCGGTTTTTAAAATACATATGCGCACCGCTTTGCAGCGGGAATGCACTGCATGCCGCCTGAAAGGAAATAAAACAATGAGCAATATGACAAAAGTTATCATCGGCATCGTTCTGCCGTTTCTCGGAACAACGCTCGGTTCCGCAACAGTCTTCTTTCTGAAGAAAGAAATGAATTCAAAGCTTCAAAACCTTCTGCGCGGTTTTGCGGCGGGCGTTATGATCGCCGCTTCGGTATGGTCGCTGCTGATTCCGTCAATTGACATGGCGGAGGCTGCGGGCAAAACTGCGGCATGGCTGCCCGCCGTTGTCGGTTTTCTTATCGGCATCGGATTCATGCTGCTGTTGGACAGCCTGATTCCGCATCTGCATACGAATTCCGCCCGCCCGGAAGGCCGCCCCTCCGCAATGGGAAAAAACCTTATGCTGATGCTTGCCGTAACGCTGCATAATATCCCCGAAGGAATGGCCGTCGGCATCGTCCTTGCGGGTATGCTTAACGGAAACAATGCAATAAGTGCCTCCGGCGCAATAGCTCTCGCTGTCGGTATTGCGATTCAAAATTTCCCGGAAGGCGCAATAATTTCAGCCCCCCTCGCCGCAAGCGGAACCCCGAAAGGCAAAGCCTTTGCCTGCGGAACCCTCTCCGGTGTTGCCGAGCCTGTCGGCGCAATACTGACCATCCTCGTAACCTCTCTCGTAACACCCGTGCTGCCCTATATCCTCGCTTTCGCCGCCGGTGCAATGATCTATGTTGTCATCGAAGAACTTATCCCCGAGTCCCGGTCCGATGAGCACAGCAATGTCGGCACCGTCGGTGCCGCCCTCGGGTTCGCACTGATGATGCTGCTCGATGTCGCCTTGGGGTGAGGGAAGATTTGGGAAAGCTGTTTCAACAGCATAAAAATCAGCTTGACGGAAAAACTGAAGAAAAAAATATGCCGTAATAAACGAAACAGCCGTCGCATGACGGCTGTTTTGGCATCCCCGGCGCGATTCGAACGCGCGACCTTCCGCTTAGGAGGCGGACGCTCTATCCTGCTGAGCTACGGAGACATTTACCAATAATTATTCTATCTTATTTTTGAGAAAGAGTCAATCACTTTATGCGGGCGGGATGAAATATATCTTGGAGACGGCGCCGGGTACTGATGTTTTTTCGGACGGCGGTGAAGGAGACGGCAGCCCGGGGTGCAATTTTCTGCTTTTGAGGGAAAAAGCGGGTTCCTCTTGAAAATAGAAAAAGAAATGGTAGAATATTGGACAAAGGACACAAAAGTGTTTAAGGAGGTGCAAAACATGCCGGCGAGGACAAAAATCATTGCGGCGTACCCATCGCTTTCGCCTGCGGAGCGGCAGGCGGCGGACTTTATCCTTTCCGATCCGGATGCGGTTCCGCATCTTTCGATAAAGCAGATTGCGGCGCGGGCGGGGGTCAGTATGCCGACCGTGACGCGGCTTGTACGGCGGGCGGGCTACAGCGGTTTTACGGAGCTGCGAATTGCGCTTGCCGGAAGTTTTACCAAAAACAAACCGGTTGCATCGGGCGATGATGACGGCGAGTTTTTCAGCAAATTGATGCTCGGCCAGATGCGTTCGGTCGAGGCAGCGCTTAAGGCTGCGGATGAGGAAAGAATTTGCGCACTTGCCAAACGGCTTGTGACGAGCACGGGGTGTGTGCTGCTGTGCGGTGCGGGAGCAGCGGCGGGGATTGCCGAAAGTGCGGGCAGCGCACTTGTTGAACTCGGAATCCGTGCGGTTTGCCCGCAAAAACCCGAAACCCGGGCGGCATATTCCGCGCTGCTCGGTGAAGGAGACACTCTGTTCTGCATCCGTTCCGAAGGAAGCAGGGAAAGCGCGCAGCAACTGACGGAATGCATTCGAACGGCAAAAAAGGGTGGCGCGTACACTGTTTTTGTTTGCAATGAGCCTTGCATTTCGGCGGAGAGTGAAGCGGATTGCAGCATTTGCACAACATGCGAAAGCGATATTCGCAGACTTTTGGGCTATGCAACATCGGCATCGCTTGTTGCGTTTACGGAAGCTTTACTCGCGCTCACGGCGCGATATGCGGGAAAAATTCCGGAGAACGCATACCGGGGAAGAATGCAGTGAACAGCTGAAAGGGAATATAAACAAAATGAGAATCATTGAGGATTTGCATACACATACATATTACAGCCACGGCAAAAACGGCCCGCGCGACAATGTGCTTCGGGCGTTGGAGCTCGGACTTGAGGCGGTTGCGGTCAGCGAACATGCGGGCGGCAACATGTATTACGGTGTCCGCGGGAAAAAACTGGAGCGGCTGAACGCGGAGCTTGCGGAACTGCGTCTGGAGTTTGACGGACGTATCCGCGTGCTGCGCGGCTTGGAATGCAACGTAATGAATTTCGGTGAAAGCGATATCCCGAAGGACCGCAGCGAATATGATGTCATTATTCTTGGGTACCACAAGGGAATTCCGCCGGTGAACAGATTTGCGCGGCATATCCTTTTCGAAAGTTTCGGCGGGAAATCGACTCCGCGGCGCAACACCGAATCGCTCATGGCGGCGGCGGAAAAGGGTCATGCAGATATTATTTCGCACCCGAACCTTTATTTGACTCTGGACATTCCGTATCTTGCGGACTGTGCAAGGCAGCTTGGCATTTTGCTGGAAATAAACTCCTCGCATGTAAGCCTGACCCCGGAGGAGATAAAAACGATACACGAACACGGTGCGGGGCTTATCATCGGCAGTGACGCTCATGTCAGCTCCCGTGTCGGTGATTTTGCAAACGGAATCGAATTCGCAAAACAGGCGGGAGTTTTGAATTCGGTTGTTAATATTGAATTATAATGCAGAATGCACGGTGCATCGACCGATGTCCGAAAGTACGGAGGCTCAGGTTCGGAAGAACCGCCTGCAAAGCTCCGAAAGCGCGGCCTCGAGCTGCGCACAGCTGCGCCAGCCGCTTCCGATAGGTGCGTTCGGACGGCTTTTTCCGTGAAAATCGCTTCCGCAGGTTGCAAACAGTCCGAATTCACGGGAAAGGGAAGAGAAAAGCCGCGTCTCACCTTCCGTTGCGGCACCGTAAAAAGCTTCAATACCCCATATTCCCTTGTCGGCAAGGTCGCGGACAAGCTCATGCGGATCGCATTTTTTCATCAGCATCGGGTGGGCAAGTATTGCAGCTCCGCCCGCGCCCGTAACGGCATCGATGACAGCCTGCGGAGAGGGGTGTTTTTGCTTTATATCCGCAAGAGCGTCGCTGTTCAGTATGCGGCGGAAGGCATCGGCTGTGTTTTCGGCGTGGCCTGCTGCGGTGAGCGCGGCAGCATAGTTGGCGCGGGTCGTGGATTCGCTGCGGATAAGATGATCCGAAACATCCATGCCCATTTTGCGCAGCTTGATTTCAAGCAGACGGTTGCGCTCCTCGCGAAGAGCGGTTTGTTCCGCAAGCAGTTTTTGAAAACACGGTGCGTCGATATCCTGCCCGATGCCGAGAATGTGAAGCGTGTCGGCATAGTCCGCTTCGGCCTCAACTCCGGGAAGCATCCGAAGCCCAAGCTGTGCGGCACGGGACAGCGCGGCGGGAACTCCGCGCACACAATCGTGGTCAGTCAACGCGAGCAGCTCAATTCCGGCGGCTTTTGCAAGCTCGGCAACATGTTCCGGGGATTCGCTTCCGTCGGAACAGCGGGAGTGTGTGTGTAAATCATACATTGTGTTTTCCTCCGTGTACACGGCGAAGCCCGTGCGGGTGATTCGGCCGTGCTTTAGTCTGTCGGAATGCCGACTGCGTTTGAAATAATTATACATGAGACCGCGGAGAAATGCAACGGCGGAACAAAAACAATATATCTGCCGGAGATGATTGTCGGAAAAGCGCGTATATTGTATAATTAAAGAATGCGGGAGTTTACGCATGAAGGGCGGGAAACTCAAAAAATATCGAGGCGAAAACCGATATGATAAACGTGAAAGAAAAGAAAACCGAACGAACCGAAAAAATCGGGAAGGGAAAAACAGCACCGAAAAGAAAGAAAACGGCGACGGTCGAGCGCATTGCGCAGGCGATAGGCTCAAAACGTTTTCTTGCAATTGTGCTGTGCTGCTGTGCCTGGGCGGTGTTCCATGCAGTGAACATGTATGCCGTTTATTCCGATTTGCTTAAGCGCGTTCGGGATGCGCTTCCGATTTATTCCGGAGAGGAAATGCAGCGATTTGCGGAGCTGACTTCCGACCTGATATATACTTTCAGAGTCACGGCGGGAATTTACTGCATACTTGAATGCATTTTGCCGATTGCGGCGGCGGCGGCATTTGCGGCGGTGCATTGCGATGCACGGCGGGGACAGCTTGCGGAGGGTTCGGGAATTCCGCTGCTTCGAATGACGCTTGCGGTGCAGGTTGTCATCGGAATTGCCGCAGCCGTGACGCTGTGCCTGCTTGTCGTCTGTGCGGCGGAACTGGAGCAAGATATAATCGTTTTTCGCAAAACCGTACTTAACATCATTGCAACGCCTCCGCCCGTGTTTACTCCGATGCGCATTGCGGCGATAATAATTACTGCGGGCGGGATAAATGCTGCGCTGTGCACACTTGAATGCTTTTTGTTCCGCATGTTCGGAAATGTTCGAAGTCAGCTTTCTGCGGAGCCGAACGGCGGAAGGGCGGAAATACGGCTGCAGCGGGCGGAATATCTGCTGTTCGGTCTCGGGCTTGCTTCGGCGGCGTGCGCGGTTGTTCTGCTTACGGCGGTTGTGGCAATGGGGCAGCGGCATCCGTCCGTTTACAAAAGCGGAATCATCAATGCGTTCAATCCGCCGGCATTTGCCGCGGCGGCGTGTGCGCTTTTCACCGGTATGAAGCTGTGCAGAAGCTGTGAACACCATGAAGCTGTGAACAATAAGGAAAAAACTGCTGCGGAAGATGCAGGCAATTAACAGCGGCTGCGAATCCGTTTATAACGACAAAAAAGCAGAGCCGCTGCGGCGAACTCTGCTTTTTGTTGTTCTTGCGGGAAGAGTCTCGGAAAGTCGCTTTTGCGAAAACGGTTTGTTTAACAGCCTTTTTCACAAAACACGAAACGTTAACTCAACCGACGGCTGAAGGAACCGTTATTTTTCGTCCTTTGAATCGTCGCACTCGGAGAACACAGCCCTGAGCCTGTCAAGAATATCAATTATATATTCTTTGTTGAGCGTGTAATAGGTTTTTGCGGTGCGCAGATCGCATTCCACAAGGTTTGCCGCAACAAGGCGCGCCATATGATGGGAAATGGTGGTGGGGTGCAGCGCGGTCTTTTCGGAAAGCTCCTGTCCGTAGGCGGGGCTTTCGCGAAGCAGATTGATAATGTCCAAACGGCTCGGCTCGGAAAGGGCTTTGAACAGCATTGCGAGTTCCTCGGGGGAAGAGATAATGTCGCGAACGCTTGAAACAAGGTCATAACCGATGCCCATGAGAACCATGCCGCTGTCCTTTCCGGTATCGTCCTGATACTGCTTGATGAAAGCAGCAATATGGTCATACATGAAGATGGAGCAGTAGGGAGTCATTTCGATATCGTCGGGAAGTCCCATTCCGTAGCAGTCGTTAACCTTTTTGAGGACGCCGCTGCCTTCGGGATAGCGTTTGGAAAATGCGGAGCAGATTGATGCAACGTTTTCGCGTTCACGGCGCATTGCATTGAGGAACCCGTCAATAAGCAGGGATACGCGTTCGGAATAGCTCTTGTATTTGAACAGGAGCTTCATTACGCCGAGTCGGGCCTGCTCATCAAGGCCGGTGTTTTCAAGCCGCTCATAGAAGACATCGGAAGTGATCTCCTCGGTCACGGTTGCGGTGCCGGGGGATTCAAGAACGCTCAGAATGTCAACCATGATGTCTTCATCGGTTTTTGAATAAATATATTCAGTGAAATTCTCCGGATCAATACCGTCGCGAATTGCGGGGAAGACCATCATGTACATAATGCTGTTGCTGCATGCGAAGGGTGTGGGACTGCTGCAAACAGGAGTCAACAGCTGACTAAGCTCGCGCTTACCCACACGAACAAGGTAGTCAAGGCGATCCTGAAGGTCTGCAACCGGAGAGAGGAGCCTTAAAAATTCGTTTGTTTTTGAAGGAAATCTTGTGCACAATCTGTCGAGTTCGATGCGAACGAGACGACCTTCGGCTCTGCGGTGGAAGTATTGAAGAGCTTCAAAGAGGGGATTGATGTTTATCATACGGGAGACCAACCTTTCGTATTTTTGTTTTATACTCTTTTATTCTAATGCATTTAAAAAAATATGTCAAGTACAGAATTTCCTGTTGACAAGATATTGTTGGGCATTGTACAATGCATAGGATACCAATCCTATAACTGTGGTTGGAGAAGGAGGATAAACATGAAACTCAAACGTTTGGCGGCACTTGTGCTCGCGGTCATGATGACATTGGCCGCAGCTTCCGCGACGGGGCTTTCGAAGCTTGCGGCGGAAGGAACACAAAAGCCCGAAAAGTCCGTTGTTGATGCGGCAGGCGCAACATGGTACCACGCCGATGCAGGCGAGGAACTGCGTTTTGATGACGACTCAAGCTATTGCTTTGAAAGCGAAAGCTGGATTATGCGTCAGAAGAGCGGGAACACGATTGACGAAGCTGTTTTCGACGGCATCACGCCCGACAATGTTCAGACATTGACCGATGAAAACGGCGAGACCTACACCGTTTCAATGTATTCCCAGGCAACGGTTGTTGCAGCACTCAACCGCATGCTCGGCAAGGAAACGAAAAAACCCGAACGAACCCTTGTTGAAAGGTACAAAATTGATGATGAAGGCATGATTGACGTCATTATCAAACTTTCCGGCGATGCCGTGCTCGAAAACGGCGGCGCGGTTCTCGGCGAAGGACTTACCAAACAGCAGTCCGCCGCACGCGAAAAGCTTGCAGCGGAACACGAAATCATTAAAAAGCGCATTGAGTGCGCCGCTTCGGCAATCTCTTTTGAATATGATTTCACCCTGCTCTGCAACGGCTTTGCGGCAAGCGTACCTTTCAACGAGGTTTCGCGCATTGCGGCGGTTGCGGGCGTTGAAAGCGTTGAATACATGCCCGTGTTCGAAATTCCCACGGAAAGCTATGAAATCGTTCGTCCCGACGACACAAAGATGACGATTGCGAACGATGTTATTGAATCCCGCTACGCATGGGATCTCGGCATTGACGGCAGCGGCATGGTTATTGCAATTATCGATACAGGCATCGATACCGATAACGAATGCTTTGCTCCCGGGCTTGAAACAGTCAAACTGACGCAGGAGGACATCAGCCGCATAATCGCCGAAAATCCGGATATGAACATGCTTGCGCTCCGTCCCGGAACGACTGCGGAACAGGTTTATATCAACGATAAGATTCCGTTCGCCTTTGACTATGCGGATAAGGACTGCGATGTTAACCACGGCGGACAGGCTTCCGCACACGGCACGCATGTTGCGGGCATCGCAGCGGGGCAGGCGGTCGAAAGTGCGGGTACAAGCTTCGGACTGACCTCACTCGGCGTTGCACCCAAGGCGCAGATCCTGCCGCTCAAGGTGTTCAGCAATCGCGATGCTTCCGCAACTCTCGGCAGCGTTGCGGCCGCAATGGAGGATGCGATCGTTCTCGGTGCGGATGCGATAAACCTCAGCCTCGGTGCTGTCGGCGGTCCCGTGTATTACGAGGACTATACAGAAGTTTTTGATGCGGCACTTGCCAACGGCATCAATGTTGTTGCTTCTGCGGGCAACTCCGCTTCTTCCACTTACCACAGCCTTTGGGAAGCGGATCTCGGCCTTACGGATAATCCCGATATCGGCATGGTCGGCATGCCCGGAAGCTTCAATTCCGTTCTGACGGTTGCAAGTCTTAACAACCCCGAATACTTCGTTGCGATTCAGACTCAGGATGCGCTGCTGTTCGATGATGCATATCCCGAATACGGCGGCTCATGGAAATCCCGCTACGACGACAAGGCGGATTATGAGTACAAAGTTGCAACCCGCATCGGCGGACACAGCTACGAGTACAGCATTTTTCATACCACCATCGACAATGCGGATCTTTCCGATGTTTCCGGCAAGCTTCTGTTTGTTGATTATAACTCCGAACTGACGATCGATGAACATGCGGCGTTTGCACGCGAGGCGGGTGCGGCTGCACTGTTTATCTTTGACTCTTCAAGAGAAACCACCTTTGTTGACACAACGAGAGAGGATTGGACCTATCCCGTTGCGGCATACAAATACGATTCACTGACCAAAGCTCTTGAACCGTCCCACCCGGCGACGATTCATATCAACCCCTATTGGGATATTGACGATCAGGGCGGTTACATGTCCTCATTCTCAAGCTGGGGCACAACCGGCGGACTGACCATCAAGCCCGAGATAACGGCCATCGGCGGCAATGTTTTCTCCGCATATAACGGCAGCGGTGCATACGCACTTTCAAGCGGCACGTCAATGTCCGCTCCGATGACGGCGGGCAGCGCACTGCTTGTTCGTCAGTATCTGATGAACAATTTCGATATTCCTGCGGCGGAACTTCCGGAAATTGTGAACAACCTGCTCATGAGCGCCGCAACTCCGGTGCTCAATCCCGACGGACTTACCTATTCCCCCCGTTATCAGGGCGCGGGCTTTGAGAACATCCGTGCAGCAATGACCGCCGGTGCCTATATCACCACCGAATGCGGCAGGGCAAAGCTTGAACTCGGCGATGATCCGCAGAAAACAGGTGTTTATAACCTCAATTTCACCGTTGTGAACATGACCGATGCGGACAAGACCTATACTGTTGATGCTTCCGTTCAGACGGAAAGTGCGGAGACGGGCCGAATCAATGCGGACGGTACCCGCCGTTATCTCATGACCCAGACCCCGCACATGCTGAATTCCGAAATTGCGGGCAACGGCGCGATTACGGTTCCTGCGGGCGGTTCAACCGAAGTTTCCGTAACGATTACGCTCACCGAGGAAGACATCGCTTATATCGAAAAGTACTTCCCGAACGGCATATATGTTGAAGGTTTCGTGACTCTCACCGCAGGTGAGGAGAACGGCGTTGATCTTTCCGCTCCGTTCCTTGCATTCTACGGCGACTGGCTTGCCCTGCCCGCAATTGAGCAGAGCAGCTACTATGATTTCACCGAAATTGAAACCGGTGAATGCGATGCAACCCATGTTGTCAACGGCGTATACACCTATGATGCAAATTACGATGAGTATATCGGCCTCGGAACAAGCATGGCTTGGCCGAACAACAGCGTTTACCCCACGGAGGAACTCGGCACGATGCGCTATGTTGCAAACCGCAACGCGATCTCTCCCAACGGGGACAGCATCCGCGATGCGATCGATGCGATCGCAATCGGATTGAACCGCAATGTTGAGGATTTTTATTACAGCGTTGTGGATGCAGAAACGGGCGTTGAATACTACCGCAAGGATCTCGGTTTTGTGCCGAAGACGTATTATAATGACAATGCGGGTCAGGCACTTTACGTCGGAGCCTATGATAACGAGGAGTTTGACTGGGATTATACCGACCTTGAAGGCAACCCCCTGCCCAACAACACAAAACTTACTGTTGCATTTTGTGCGGAACTGGCTTATAATGGCAGGGAGCGCACCGAAAAGTGGGAGATGCCGCTCACGATCGACACCGAAAGCCCAATCAAGAATGTTTCCATGGTCAGCTATGAGTGGGAATATGAAGAATGGAGCGATGAGGAAGACGACTATGTCGGCACGGGTGAATACTACCACGTTCCCACTATCGTCATTGACTACAGCGAGAATCAGTACATGGACTGGAACTGCGGCAGGGCTGCATATGTCAGCGGCGCCAGCTCAAGCAAAGTGTTCCACAATTCCGTTGAACCCGGCACCGTGAACGGAACGACAAGGCTCGGTCTCGGTCCGGACGATCTGAGCGACATCAACAGTTTCCTCTTCCTTGAATGCATGATAAGCGATTATGCGGGCAACGGCTTGTTTATTCGCATCGAGCGCGATGATCGCCCCGGAATCTACAACTCCGGCGAGCTTTCCGACAGTGTTGTAAATCTCCGCCCCGGCGAGACTTACACCGTCAGCGCACATTCCGATATCTGGGATTTGTTCACGGATTTCGACTTTACATGGAGTGTTGAGGATGAGTCCGTTGCATCGGTTGCCCCGAACGATGGTGATATTTTCTCCGCAACGATAACCGCAAACGAAATCGGCAGCACCACACTGAAGCTTACAAACGGCTTCCTTAAGGAGATGACCTGCACGATTAACGTTGTTGCCGAAAACTACGACATCTCCGCTTCGGCAGGACTCGGCGGAACAATATCGCCCGACGGCACAACCACTGTTGATTCTCTCGGTTCTGCATCGTACACGATTACTCCGAATGAGGGCTGGCATGTTGCGGATATCATTGTTGACGGCGAATCAGTCGGTGCCGCAAATGAATACACCTTCGACTGCGTGATTGCAAACCACACGATCGAGGCTGTGTTCGCAAGCGATAACTACTTTAATGTTTATTTCGTTGACTGGGACGGCACAACGATCAGTGTTCAGACAGTCGGCTACGGCATGGATGCGGAAGCACCTGCCGACCCCGTGCGTGAAGGCTATGATTTCATCGGCTGGAGCGGAAGCTTCACCGGAATCACGGCAAACACCGTCCTTGTTGCACAATATGAACCCGCAAGCGGAATCCTTGCGGGCGATGTTGACGGCGACGGCATTGTGACCGCCGCAGATGCTCTGCTCGTTATGCGTTATTGCAGCGACCTTGCGGAGCTGACCCCCGAACAGCTTGAGGCTGCCGATTTTAACGGCAACGGCGTTGTTGAGCTTATCGACGCGCTGCTTATCCTCCGCGCTGTTATCTGATTTGCTGCTGACGGCCGTTATCATGGTACGAACGGTAACAGCCTTTCAGCAACCCTGCATCGATTTCCGAACAAAAGACTGTCATCATCCTTTCTGTCCTTTGCATCCTGACTCCATTTTTGCAAAGTCGTTCGGAAAATCGGTGCAGGGCATAGAGCCTGCATTGCCGCAATCGTTGACCGGTTGCGGCAATGTTTTTTTACCCCGGCATCAATTTAACGGACGCACAGCCGCAGGAAAACAGTGAATCAAATTTTTAATATAATGTGATTCTCCCTCTTGAATCCGTTTAAAAAATGTGTTAAACTGATATATGTACAAAATTTGAACATATTCGCCGGTGTGATGGAATTGGCAGACGTGACGGACTCAAAATCCGTTGGTAGCAATACCGTGTGGGTTCGAGTCCCACCACCGGCACCAAACACAGAGGCACCCGTTGGGTGCCTCTGTGTTTGGTTAAGTCGAACGGGACTCGAAGCCGGGAAAACAAAACGGTCCTGTGGAGCGTTTTGCCCGGCCGGGGAGCGAAAGCAGTCCGGGCGCGCAGCACGGAGTGCAAGCAAAGGACGATTTGAGCGGAGAGTCCCACCACCGGCACCATGGCGAGTGTTCTTACAGCATTTGAAAAGCTGTGAGGACACTCGCTTTTTTTCTGCTCAAACGGCGGGTCTGTCGTCTGTCGTGTAGCTCACGAACACGCCTTTTCTGGTGTTGACGGTGACGGCCGGGATGGGCAGTGCCGGTTCGTTGGGAATGTTCATTTCCCCCACGCAGTTGTAGTGAATGCGAAGCCGCTGTACCCATTCGCCGTCGATCTTCTCGGCATTGTAGACCTCGATTTTCTCCACCAGTTCGTTGAGCATCCGCGGCGTGAGCTTTCTGGCGCGGGTGTATTTGCGGACGATGGACACGAACATATCCGTTGAGGTTGCGCGGCTGCTCTGCTTCTCTATCTCGGAACGGAGCTTTTTTATTTTCTCCGAAAGCTCCTTCTGTTCCTCCTCATAGCGGCGGGACATCTTCACAAAGCGGTCGTCGCTGAGCTTGCCGGAAACATTGTCCTCATAGATGCGCTCGAACAGGCCGTCCAGTTCATCGTCGCGGGCAAGGAGTGATTTCAGCTCCTTCTCCTTCAGTCTGCGCTCCGTTTCCTCTGCCTGCCGGGAGTGACCGATCACTTCCTTGAGAAAATCGTCCTCGTAAAGGCCGGCATACTTCGTCAGACGACGGATTTCGCCGAGAACGACCTGCTCCAGAAAGTCCACTCTGACATAGTGATTGGAGCCGCAGGTGCCGCGATTGCCCTTGTAGTTGGAGCAGTTGAAATACTTGATCTCCGGGTTTCCCTGATTGAAATGAAAATGAAGGTTGCTCCCGCAGTCGGCGCAGACCAGAAGCCCGGAAAACATGCTCCTTTCGCCGTCCTTCGCTTGACGCTTTCTCATCTTGCCGCGCTTTTGCTGCACCTGTTCAAAGACGGCTCGCTCAATGATCGGCTCATGCACATCCTTGAAAATCGCCCAGTTCTCACGGTCATTCTCCAGTCGCTTCTTGTTCTTGTATGACTTGGAATAGGTCTTGAAGTTGAGAATGTCCCCGCAATACTCCTGCACGGAAAGCATCTTTATGACGCTGGAGCTGTTCCAATGGGTGGGCGGCAGATCCTTGACCTTGCCGGGGCGATTGATTCCCTTGGAGTGCCAGTAGGCGCGCGGGGTCAGGGGTGTTGCCCCCGAACCGCCTGCGTCCACCGCAGGAGTGCCAGTAGACGCGCGGGGTCAGGACGCCGTCCTCTTCAAGCTTCACGGCTATCTGCTCCGTTCCGACCCCTTCCAGCGTCATGCGGTAAATTCGCCGCACGACCTGCGCTGCTTCCTCGTCCACGATCCAGCGTTTGGGGTTCTCAGGGTCTTTGACGTACCCGTAAGGAGGCTGCCCCATGGGTTCACCGGCATTGCCCTTGATCTTGTTGCTGATGCGCCGCTTCTTGCTGATGTCTCGCGCATACCATTCGTTAAAAAGATTGCGGATGGGAGCCAGCTCGTTTTCACCTTCGTCGGTGTCGATGTTGTCCGAAACAGCGACCAGCCGAATGTCGTGATTGGGAAAGAACTCCTCGGTCAGTCTGCCGACCTCGATGTAGTTACGCCCCAGGCGGCTGAGGTCTTTTACAAACACGGCCGCCGCTTTTCCCTGCTCCAGCTGCTGAATCATATCGGCAAAGCCGGGACGATCCATCGTAACGCCGGAGATGCCGTCGTCAAAAAAATGAACCAGGTTCGTGTAGCCTTTTTCCTTTGCGACCTTGATGAGCAGTTTTTTCTGATTCTCTATGCTGTAGCTCTCGCCGTCCATGTTATCGTCACGGGAAAGCCTCTCATACAGAAAGGCGGTCACGTCACGGGATTTTTTGTTGTTATTCGACTGTTTCATGCAGTCCTCCTTTCCGGGCAGCCGAACAGCAACACTTGTATTCCACAACAAGTATATCACTGTCTCGCCCTGTTGTCATGTATGCGGCGGGGATACGCCCCGCCGCCTGGGACTACGCCCCCGCAGATTCCGATTTCATCAGGCGCAGAAGAACGCAGTCCAATGTGTTCTGCGTCTCCTCCTTGAACACCGGTTCAACAATAAACGACCTGTTGCCGAAGCGATAGGTCGTTTTCTCATTCAGATCATGTTTTGCTTTTTCGCCGGGTTTTGTCCGCTTTTCCTGCATGGATTACCTCCTTATGGTTGAATTGAAGCTGTGCAGGCGGTCAGAACTTCATGGGAAGGATCTCGTGCCTGCGCCTGCCGTTGTAGATGCGGTAGAACAGGTTGACGTAGCGCTTTACGCCCCGCAGCTCCTTTTCCGCCTTGCCCGCCGCGTAGATGAACTTGGGCTCGTAGGTGCGGAGGCTGTAAATGAGCCGCTCCCGGTCGTACTCGCCGTGGTACAGCTCCACGAAATGGACGATACCCTGAATGATTTCCGCTCTCAGGGAATCGGGGTCGCCGCCCCAGGCTTCCAGCAGGATGGTGAGCGCTTCCTTGTAAACCTCTGCGCCGACGCGCTTGAACTCCGCAAAGGCGGTGTTGATGCAGAGGATGCGTCCCGTACCACCGCCCCGCTCAAAGCCCACATGCAGCCCCGCTTCCTCGGTGGCGGCATAGAACTCACCCGATGCCTTATCCTCTCCGCGAAGATTGGCGCGGAGCCTGGCGCTGGGGGTAAGAGCCGCAGAAACGCCTGTCTGCATGGCAAACAGCAGAGCTTCATCCTGTTCTGTCATGCCATAGTACACCTTGCAGAGGATCGGCAGGTCGTTGTTGCCGTTCATGTGCTTGCGCGCCACAATAGTATGTTGCCCGTCAAACACATAATAGTGACCGTCACGAAAGCTAACCTTCGGTTCGTTGGCGATACGCTCATTGAACCCGGCCACGATCTTTGCCACACGCTCGGTGTTCAGCTTGCGCTGGTATGCATCGGGAATCTCCAAATCCCGGCTGCTGACCTCCATCAGCTTGTAGAGTGTCTTAATGCTGTTCATTGTCTGTTTCTCCTTCCAATTTGAGAATGTATTGTTTTGGCTCCTGCATGATTTCAATGACCTGATCTTTGTAGTCCGGCTTTTCCAATAGACCGGGGAAGTTCGTAAAAAGCACGTCGCATGTCTCGACCATATTCCGCGCCGTATAGCGCAGGCTTACTCCGCGCAGGCGGTGGCGTCCGGACGCTGGGCGTGGATCATGACCTGCTCGGCGTAGGGGTATTTGTACAGCCTTGCGGCGGTGGTGAGAAAGCCCGTCCAGCCCCGGTAGCTGCCGGTGATTTGCCGCTGCGCCTCGTCCGCCATCTGCATATACGTTTGTAGCTTGCTCGGCATATTGCTCCTCCTTCATGGCATAAATTTAGAGCGCCCGGAACGGACGCTCTATGTAAGGGGCGGTATTCGGTTTTCAGTCGGGGACTATACCGCAGTCAGTCCCTCCGTGATTTGTTTGAAAAAGTCTGCGCTCCAGATATTCAGCACGGAGGAATCGTGAATGAACGGCTCCACATCCTGCCTTGCCTGTGCATAATCGATGCTGTCAAAGCGTTCCGCCAGCATCGCTTTGATTTCCGGCAAGGAACAGTCCGCATCGGCGGAAATGAACCCGGAATCAATCAATCGTGCCCGAAGGTGTTTTTGATTGACCGCCGCACCCCTTGAAAGATAGAATACATAGTCGTACAGATCCCTGCCCTTGATGCGGCTCTGCCACGCACGGCAGATGACAGCATGGATTTTTCCTGCAAACAGAGAGGGCATATCATACATTTTCACCTCATACGGCACGGGCAGCAGCCGGTATTTGTGCTCGAATGCGGCGAAGGCGGGCGGGTTAACGTCCACCTCGAACTTAATCTTGACCGCTTCATTCTTCGCTACGCTTCCCGCCACCTTTTCATCCGCGTAGAACAGCAGGAGATGTTCCTTCGTGTTCCCCTTCAGAAAGGCGGAGCGGATGGTGCTTTCTTTTGTCTTTTCCTTTTCCTGAATCTCCACATTCAGCCCAAAGGCTTTTACTTCCTTCTCCAGCACGGGAAAGTAGGCGGTCAGGTCAAAGTCCAAATCCTCCGCTTCCAGCGAAAAATCCAGATCCTCGGAAAAGCGGTCGAGACCGTAGAAGATTCGCAGGGCGGTTCCGCCGTAGAACGCCGCTTTTTTGAAGAAGCCCGCACGGGACAAGCCGCAGAGCACAATTTCCTGCATGATCTCCTTCATAGCGTTCTTTCTGTCGTAGATATTCTCTACATGGTAGCTTTTCAGCATCTGTTCAATGGCGCTGTTCATGTCAAAGCCTCCTTAAAAGCGAGCAGAGCTTCTTTACGTTCGTGGAATGATACGCTCCGCTGTATTCGCAAACCTTATTTCCGTCCAGCTTCCCAAGCTCCGCTTCCTCAATCCGCAAATCTTCCGTCAGCAACCGAAAAAGCTCCTGTGTGTTCGGCACGGGCGGCAGGGTATAGAGTTGGTCGCACAGTGCCTTTTCCGGTTCTGCGATCCGGTAGAAATAATCGCCCTCCTGCACGAGCCGAATCCCCAGCGGGAACGCCTCGGACGGTACATCCCGATAGGTGAAGGTTCCGAAGGGCGTTTCATACTTCTTTTTCTTTTTCTTTTCAAAGGTGGCGCAGGTAACGGCATATACCGCCTCGGGAATCAGCCCGTAGCGGCTGAGGGCATATTCAAAGGAAATGTATGAAGGCCCGTAAATACTGCCCGCAAGCAGGTACGCAGGAGCGTTCCGGTCAGTTTCATACAGTCCCCTTGTAATGGGAAAGCACTCGCCCCGCTCCGCCATACGCGCCAACTTTGACTTCGGAGAACCGTATTCCCGCAGTTCCTCCAATAGCATTGCTGTTGTCTTTATCATATTTTCACCTCGCAGTCTTATTATACGCAACTGTCAGGTGAAAATCAAGTGATTTCAAAAAATAGTGCGGATTCTTTCCTGCTCATTCTGTGCGTTTTCCGTGGATGTTACGCACTCGAACGGACATTTTTGTAAAGAGAAGGGCAAACCGCATCTATTGAACATTTTTGCGGATACACGCATTTTGTCCAACAATGCGGCAGTGCAGACAAGCGAAGCATCACAATCTATTTCCCAAAATCAATATTTTTTCGATTTTGGGAAATAGAATCGTGAAAGCAAAACGGGAGCGACCCGAAAGCCGCTCCCGCCGCATCCGCCTTATTCGTCCGTGTCGAAGTCGGGAATTAGCTCCAGCTCCGCGAAGTCCTCATCGGTGATTTCGCCCAGCTTTTGCAGGGCGCTGTCGGTCAGCTCCCGCAGCCCGGCTTCGTCCTCGTCCAGATATCCGCGCATTTCGGTGAGGGCGGCAATCAGCCCGCTGCGGCTGTCGCTCTGGTAGATGCACATGAGGTTCATTTCATCATTGGTAAAATTCATCATAGCAGCTCTCTTTCCGCGCGCTTTGAACGCGCTGTCTTTTTCGGCTCGTTGACGGGAGGACAGAGCTTTGCCAGCACGGAGGGCTTCTTCTCCTGCCGTGCCGCTTGCGCCTGTTCCCGGCGCGCCGCCTGCGCCAGCTCCATGAGGGAGACGGGCTTGCCGGACTTTGCCTGTTCCTCCAGCTCTGCCACGGTCTGCTTCGGCCCGTTGTTGATAACGCCGTCGATCATGCCGTAGTCGTCCTCCATGGCCATCTCCGCGTTTTTGAGATAGTTTTCCGGCTTGAGGAAGTCGGGCAGCGCCTTGAAGCCCCGGGAATCCACGTAATGACAGGATACCACGCCGTTCTGCTTCAGCGCCACGATGTCGCTGACAGACAGGCTGTGACCGCGAAAATCCTCCGGGCGGCGGAGGTTGAAGGTCTCATACAGCTCGTCCAACCTGTCCTGCGTATCGCCCCTGCGGTCAAGGTTTCCCGCATAGACGGCGGCGTAATTTCCCTTTTCAATGGAAAGCCCCTTCTTCTCCAGATACTCGGCGTTCATAAAGCGAAGCTGCGCCGTATTATCATTATCCCGAAGCTGATAGATGGCAAAGCTGTCGGCGGTGTTGTCGAGAAACGCCTTTTCATAGTCCGGCGGTGCGAAGCGGTCTTTGACCGTCTCCCATTCGGAGGCTTCCACGCCGAAGATGCCGTCAAAGCTGCGGATTTCCTCTGCATCGAAGGCCATGGCCTCGGTGTTGTCCGTGTGAAGCATATACACGCTTACATCCCGTTCCATGAGCCCCAGCGCACGCTCCTTTGTCAGCGGCAGCATATTGGAATCGGTGTAGCCGTAGGCGTTCATGCTCTCAACAGAAATCGCAGGGTCGGGGACGCAGCCGTTGTCCGGCGCTGTGACCGGCTCCGGCTCCTGCACGGCGATCTCCTGCACCGGCTGGGCGGCAAGGCTCTCCGTCTCCTTATCCAGCCCGCGCTCCTTGCAGATTTCCGCGTAATGGCGGTCGATATCCGTAATCAGGGAGGATGAGGTTCGGTTGATGGTCTCCAGCGATGCGCGAAGCTCGGTCAGCTCCCTGTCCTTTGCCCAGGTCGCCAGATACCCGAAGCTGTTTTCGCCTGTCTCAATGCCGTAATAGGCGCAGACGGCAAAGGAGATGCTCTCCGCCTGAATCTCCTCGGCGGCGCGGGAGAGCTTTGCCTTTTCCGGGTACTGTGCGTGCAGAAACTCCTTCACGGTCTGCTCGCCGCCCGTGAAGTTCAGCCCGTCCTCGCCCAGATACAAAAAGCCCTGCTCCGGCAGCTCAATGGGCGCTGCTGTGATGACAGAGGCGGCGTGATTGACGGTGACATGGCTTTCAAGCGTTACCGGCATACCCGGATCGTAATCTGAGCCGCGCAGGTCATATACATACAAGCCCTCCGGCAGCTTATCCCGGTCGATGCGCCCGTTGGAGAACAGCGCAGGCTTGCCGAACAGCTCGATCTGCTGATATTTTTCCCCGATTTCGTCCTTATTGTGGAGCTTGGAGTGGGCGATCTCATGGACGGCGGCGCAGACCGTCTGCACCTCGCTCATGCCTTCGCGGATAGCGATGCGCTGTTTGTCCACGGAGAAGTAGCCGTCCATATTCTCCGCCAGCTTCTCAAAGGAGATGGGTACGGGCGCGCTGCGGCGCAGAGCTTCCATAAACACCCCGTAATTCTGCACGTCCCCCGTAAGGTTCGCCGCCAGCTCCGGCAGGGGCTTGCCTGCGGTCTGCTGCACGTCGAACACCACCACGGGCTTGTACATGGGGATCTGCACCGTCTTTTCCTCCGTGATAATATCGCCGTTCTCGTCCCGCAGGGGGAGCTTGGTGTCAGGGTCTAATTTCTGCTGCTCGATTTTCTTCTTGAAGGGCGTTGGGGCGATGATTTTAATGCCCTTTTCACCCTTTTTGACGCTCCTTCCGAACTGGTCGCGCCATTTGTTGAAGCCGGCCACATGGGTGGCGTCGGGGCGCTGCATATAGATGAGCATGGTGTTGTTGACGCTGTACTTGTGAAAGCGGCTCATGGTGGCAAGGTACCGCCTGTATCTGTCGCTCTCAAACAGCTCCTTTATGCCCGTCTCGATGCTGTCGGTGATGTCCTTGAGCCGTTCCTTGTTGGTCTGTTTTTCAGCCATTTCATGCATACCTCCTTTGGATCATGGTAAAAACAGCGGCTCCCGCAGAGGAACGAAACGCCCGTGCGGGAGCCTGCGAGGGTCACTTGGTGAAATCCAGCTTATAGGAGGAACGCGCGCCGTCGTCCTCCAGCACGATGAATGCGTCGTAGGTCTTGCCGGTTTTCTCGGAGTAGATACCGCTGGCGTAGGAGCGTCCCTGCGTCAGGAGCGAGGAAGCCATCTTCTTTGTCAGGCTGATCTTCTTGGCGGCAAGGAAGCGGTTGTCCCGCCACAGCCCGAACTTGCAGCTCCGTCTCTCGCAGAAATAGCCGTTTTTGCTCTCCGTGACCTCTGCGCCGCAGCGGGGGCATTTGCCCACAACGGGTCTGCCGGAGGGGAACAGCACCTCCGCGCCGTCCACAGGCGCAGCGTCCCGAACCAGCGCTGCGACCATATCGCGAATGCCGGCGAGGAACTCGTCCGCGCCCAACTCGCCGCACTCGATCTCCTTGAGGCGGTGCTCCCATTCGGCGGTGAGCAGCGGGGACTGGAGCTGTTCGGGCAGCACGGTAATGAGGGACACGCCCGCTTCGGTGGGAACGAGGCGTACAGATTTCTTCGCCTTTTTGCGCTCCGCAAAGCCCGTGGCCACCAGCTTTTCAATGACCGCCGCCCGGGTCGCGGGGGTTCCCAATCCCTTTCTCTCGGCATCTTCCGGCATATCCTCTTTGCCCGCCGTCTCCATGGCCGACAGCAGCGTATCCTCGGTGAAGTGCTTTGGCGGGGTCGTCTTACCCTCTTTGACCTCGCAGGAGGAAACGGGAAGCAACTGTCCCTCGGAAAGCTCCGGGAGGGTGCTGTCCTGCTTGCCCTTTTCCGTGTATGCCCTCCAACCCATATGAAGGATTGTTTTCCCCTTGGCGGCAAAGGCATTTCCGCCGCAGTCCAGCCTTGCCTCGGTCTCCAGATAGACGAAGGGTGCGCTGACCGCCATAAGCACCTGACGGGAAACAAGGCGCAGCAGCTCCCGTTCGCCTGCGGGCAGCGCCTCCAAGTCCGTTTCGCCCGCCGCCATCGTGGGAACGACGGCGTGGTGGTCGCTGACCTTTTTGCTGCTGCACACCTGCCCCGAACAGACGGCTGCGGGCGGCTCCGTGCCGCAGATGCCTGCGCAGCACAGCGCCAGCGCGTTTACGCCGCCCTCCATATCGTCGGTGAGATAGCGGCTGTCGGTGCGGGGGTAGGTGCAGAGCTTCTTTTCATAGAGACTTTGCAGGTAATCCAGCGTCTGCTGCGCCGTGTACCCAAGTAGGCGGTTCGCGTCCCGCTGGAGCGTGGTCAGGTCGTAGAGCGCCGGAGCTTTCTCCGTCTTTTTTGTCTGCACGACGGAGGTAACAGCGGCGGCTTTGCCGTTGCAGTCCCCGGCAAGCCGCTCCGCCTCCGCCTGCTCCTTCATGCGTTCACCTGCGGCGGAGAAGCCGTCAAAGTCCAGATGGACGGTGTAGAAGCTCTCCGGCTGAAAGGCATTGATCTCCGCTTCCCGCTGCACCAACAGCGCAAGCGTGGGCGATACCACGCGCCCCACGTTCAGGGTGCGGTGGTACATCACGGAAAACAGGCGGGTGGCGTTGATGCCCACCAGCCAGTCCGCCTTGCTGCGGCAGAGGGCGGAGGCGTAGAGATTGTCGTACTCCGCTCCGTCGCGGAGATTGTCAAAGCCATCAAGGATAGCCGCATCCTCCATGGAGGAGATCCAGAGCCGCTTTACGCGCTTGCGGCAGTTGTTGAGATTATACGCTGTGCGGAAGATCAGCTCGCCCTCGCGCCCGGCGTCGCAGGCGTTGATAACCTCGCAAACGTCCTCTCTGTGCATGAGGGTGCGGAGGGTGTTCATCTGCTTCTGCTTGTCCCGCGCCACGGTGTACTGCCAGCTATCCGGCAGAATGGGCAAGTCCTCCCTTCGCCATTTGCCGTACTTTTCATCGTAAGCGTCCGCATCCGAAAGCTCCGCAAGATGCCCGAAGCACCAGGAGACGAGATAGCCGCCGCCCGAAAGAAAGCCGTCCCCGCGTTTGCCTGCGCCAAGAACGGCGGCGATGCTCCTTGCCACGGAGGGCTTTTCACACACAACAAGCCGGTAACAGGTCGTATTCATCATTGGTTTTTGTCCTCCTCACTGTCAGCAGTGTTTTCATTTTCAAACTCGTAATCCTCTTCTTCCTCGTCCTCGCCGTAGTCGTAATCGTCCAGATCGTCCGCCCCACGGGTGTCGGCCTTGGGCTTGCGGAGCTTGAACCAGCACAGCGCACCGCCGCCGCCCAGCAGCAGGAGCAGGAGGACGACCACAATGAGCCCCGCGCCGCCGGTACTCTTTTCGGGCGCGGTCTCCGCAGGCTCGGCGGGTTGTGGCGTGGGTTCCGTCACTTCCTTGCCCGCGCACTCGCTCATATTGGTTCTGCACACCTTGCAGCCCGTGTTGATTTTGCCCACGGCGCATTTGTCCGTGCAGGTGCAGGCGGGGACGATGCTCTCGCCGTCCTTGGTCAGCGCCAGCAGGTCGACCTCGTCCACAAGATTCAGGAAATGGACGTTCTCATTGCCCTTATCGTCCCGGTCGATGATGAGATAAAAGGTGTTGCCGCCCTTGGTCGTCACGGTGATGAACTGCTTGCCTGCGCCGAAAGCGGGGCCGATGTCGTCCATAAGCGTCAGGTTGCCGTCCGGGGTCAGGGGCGCGGAACCTCCGGCAGCGGCGTAATATTGCAGCAGCAGCTCCGGCAGTCCCGCCAGATCCGTATCGCTTCCGCTGTTTTCTGTCGGCGCGTTCATGACGTCAAGGTATTTGCCGCAGACGTAGCCTGTCTGCTCCGGCACGACCACCTTGTACCAGCCGTTGCTTTCCTCCAGCACCTTCACCTCCGCGCCGTTGAGCAGACGCCCGATCACGGTGTAATCCGTGCCGGGGCCGGTGCGCAGGTTCAAATAGGTGCGGACGTTGACCACCTTTCCGGCCTGCTCACGTTTGGCGGGAAGCCTCCAGCTCCGATCCCCGATGGTCACGGTGGGGCTTCTGTCCGCGTTCTCAGTCACGTTCACCGTCAGGGTCTGTTCGATGTCGGTCAACTCACAGCCCTGTACGCAGATCTCCGCATCCTCCGGCTGCATGGTATCGGTCGGCTCATCCATATCGCCGCCGCCTGCATAGGCCGTAACGGAAAAGACCGTCATGCAGAGCACGACGGCCAGCGTCACGGCAAAAAATCTCCATTTATTCTTCATCTGTAAATTCCTCCGTTTTTCTGTATTCGTCGGGCAGCGCCGCCGTGGGACGCTTTTCCAGCATCGCCATCAGTGCCGCGAGCTGCTCGATGGTCAGCCCGTTCTCGCGGACGATGCCCACAATATCCGTGTTTTCCAGCTTCAGAATCTGCTCGTCCAGGGCTTTGAGCCGTGCGGTCAGCGATGTGAGCTTTTCCGCCAGCTTCTCGCGCTCCTGACGCAGCTTTTCAAGTCGCGGGTTCATAACATCCTCCTTTTTTGCGTTGATATGGTTGTTGTTAAGGTAATCTGCCAAACTGGAGAAAATGGCTTCGCCAGTAGCTCGTGTCGATGGAAGCGTAGTGAATGGGGTCGCCGCAGTGGAGCATCCTGTTATTGCCCACATAGATGCCCACATGGGACGCGCCTGCGGTGTCATAGGTCTTTTCAAAGAAAACAAGGTCGCCCGGACGAGCGCTTTCCGGGGAAACGTAGGCGCACATGCCCCGCAGCCCCTCCGCGCCCAGCCTGCCGAAGCTCCAGTGCAGGCCGCAGTTGTTGTAGACATACGAAACGAAGCCGGAGCAGTCGAAGGAGGTGGCGGGCGAGCTGCCGCCCCAGATATAGGGGTAGCCCAGATACTTCTCCGCTTCCTTGATGATGGCGGCGAACTGCTCATCCGCCAGCGCCTCCGGGGGTATCTCGTACTTCTCATACTGGGTATAGTAGTACCGGTTCACATACGGGGAGCCGGGGAACAGGTCGGGGCGGTTACCCAGCACGCTCATATACACGGCGTACACGGAGAGCTGATCGTGGGACATGATATGCACCGGCACATGGGAGAGGTTGAAATTTTCCAGCTCCACATGGCAGATATACCAGGTATAGGGAACATCCACCTCGTACTCGTAGCTTTGCAGATTGCCGTTTTCGTCGGTGTAATAGCCGATATGCGTTTCGGTGCGGTATCTGGTTTCCGTGGCGACGGTTTCCGTTAAGATATACTGCTTTTCAAACAGCGTCTCCAGAATCCCGCCTATTTCGTCAATCGTCCATTCTCCGCCCTTGAGGGCGGTAATCATGGAAATGAGCACATAGGGGTCGTGCTCAATCTCGTCCAGGTCGAAGTGGTACTCGTCGTAATCGTGGGTGCTTTCGTAGCTGTGCAGGTATTCCCGCAGCTCGTCCTCCATGGCGCAGTAGGCGGCTTCCGCTGCCAGCATATCCGCATCCTCCAGCGGATAGGTGGAGGATGCAACACCGGATATTCCTCCCTGAAACAGCGTGGAGCAGGAGGAAATGCAGGTCATGAGCAGCAGTATCGCGGCGGCGACGCCGCCCGCGATGAGAAAGCCCTTCTTGTGCCGGACAAAAAAGCTGCCGGCCTTTTTGCTTCCCTCGGCGGCGCGCTTTGCCGCCTTCGCGGTGGTCTCGGACGCTTTGACGGTATTCCTCGCGCCGTTCCCCGCTTTTGCGGCGGCGTATTCCTTTTTAATGGCCTGCTTCTGCTGCCAGCGGGAATAGGGGTTGGAAGCCCTGCCGTATTCCTGCTCGTACTGTTTGTTCAGCGCCTTGAGATTGGCTTTGTCTGCGGCGGCTTCCGCCTTGTCCGCTTTGCGGTAGGGCTTTTCCGCATGGGAGCGGTGCGCCGATTCCGCAATGCGCCAGGTGCGCTCCGCCGTCTCGGTCAGGGTGTTCGCCGCCTCCGTGCCGGGGTTGTCGTCGCCCTCCTCCCGGAGCTTGCGGTGGACTGCGCTGCGGACGGTATCCAGCGGCGCCTTCCTTGCGGCGTGCGCCAGCCTGGAGGGCGGACGCTTTTTGTCCGCCTCCTCAAAGAAAAGGCGCGTTGTGACCGTGCCACTTTCGGCATCCACAATGCGCTCCTTGACCTTAACGGTTTTTCTGGGGATTTTCGCTTCGGCCTTTTCCAGCTTAACCGCCGCCCTGTCCGCCTTGCGGACAGCTCGTTCCAGCTCCGGCAGGGCGCGTTCTTCCTCGGTGAAAATCAGCCTTGGCGAGCGTTTTGCCATATTCATCACCTCGATTCTGTGGGGATTGGATCGTCATACGCACGCGGCAAAAACGGCCTGTTCGCTGGCGTCTTTGCCCTCTGCAACCTCACGGGGCTCCCAGACGCGGATTTTCTCCGCGATTTTCAGAAAATGCGCCTTTCCGGCAGGCGTGACGAGGGTGTATTCGCTTTTTGTGCCGTTGGGAAGGTAGAAATCCCTGGTCACAAACAGCGGGTCGTTGCGCTTGCCGGCTCTGACAAATACACGGTCGCTGCGGTGACGGTCTCTGAACACATACCCCTTTTCCAGCAGGTAGCCGATAAATTTCTTCTGCGGAACGCCCAGCTCCTTGGCGGTATAGCGGAGACAGGTCACACTCTCGACTCCCACAAAGGAATCGTAGTAGCTGGCCTTCGGAGCCAGCCGCGCGTTCTCGGCCTCCGCCTTTTTCAGCGCCTCCCGCGCGGCGTTCGCCTTTGCGTTTTCCGCACGGAGCTTGCCGATATACTCCGAGATCAGCTCGGGGTGCTCATCCATCCGGCTAAGAAGCGCATCCGTCATATACGCGCCGTGCTTGCGGATGGAGGGCAGCACCTCGGCCGTCACCCAGCGCTTGAACTTCTTTGCGCGTTCCAGCTTGCTGGAGAGGACAAGAGCGTAAAGGCCGGATTCGTTGATGATAATAACATTCTGCTTTCCGCCGGGGGTCATCATTTCAGTGACCCCTTTGTCCTCATCGTCAACGTGCTTGGAAACAGCATTATTCAGAGACTTCCCCTTGCCATAGCCCAACGCCATCGCAACGTCTCTGCCCACGAACCACGGTTCGCCGTTCATGCGCAGGGAGCGCAGTTCACCGAACTCCGGGTTTTCAAAGATCATCAGGTTGTTATTCATATTCGTACATCCTTTCTCGTCTCTATTCTGACTGCACCTGCTCCGAGAGCTTGGTCGTAATGACTTTGTACAGTTCCATATCCTTGGGGAAGCGGTCTACGAAGGGCAGGATCACGCTGCCGTAGAACAAAAGCCCCTCGCCCTCGGCGGATTGGGTCACATACGAGAGCTGATGGGGCGAGATGTTGAGCTGCTTCGCCAGAATCTGCCGGTCGCCGGAAGCCTGGTTGAGCATATACACATAATCGGAGTTTTCAAAGATGTTCTCCACCTCGCGGCTGGAGAGCAGGTCTTTGACGTTCTGGGTGATGCCCGTGGGAACGCCGCCCCATTTGCGGAATCGCTTCCATATCTCCACCGTATACGCGGCGGTCTGCTCCTCCTTCAAAAGAAGGTGCATTTCGTCGATATAGTAGCGGGTGGACTTGCGCTGCTCCCGGTTGACGGTGACGCGGTTCCACACCGCGTCCTGCACCACCAGCATCCCGATCTTTTTGAGCTGCTTTCCCAGCTCCTTGATATCGAAGCTGACCACGCGGTTTTCGATATTCACGTTGCTGCGGTGGTTGAACACGTTGAGTGAGCCGGTGACGTAGATTTCCAGCGCCGTGGCGATATACTGCGCTTCCTTTTCATCCTGCCTGCGAAGCTCGTTGTACAAGTCCTCTAAAATAGGCATCTTTTCCGGGCGGGGGTCGCTCAGGTACTCCCGGTAAACAGAGCGCACACAGCGGTCGATGATGGTCTTTTCCACCGGCATGAGGCCGTCCTTGCCGCCCACGATCAGCTCGCACAGGGAGAGGATGAAGTCGGATTTCAGGCTCAGCGGGTTTTCATCATCGCTGTAATTCAGGTTCAAATCCATGGGGTTCAGGTAGTCGGTGGAGGTGGGCGAGATTTTCACCACCTGCCCGTGCAGGTGCTCCACCAGCGGCCCGTACTCCGCCTCCGGGTCACAGATGATGATATCGTCGTTTGTGACGAGGAACACGTTGGCGATCTCACGCTTGGCGGAGAAGGACTTGCCGCTTCCGGGCGTACCTAAGATCAGCCCGTTGGGGTTTTTAAGCAGCTTTCTGTCTACCATGATGAGGTTATTGGAAAGGGCGTTCAGCCCGCAGTACAGGGCTTCCTTGCCGTCCTGAAACAGCTCCTGGGTGGTAAACGGCACGAAAATCGCCACGCTGGAGGTGGTCAGCCCCCGCTGGATCTCGATCTGGTTCAGCCCCAAGGGGAGGCTGCTCATGAAGCCCTCCTCCTGCTGAAAGTCCAGCCGCGTGAGCTGGCAGTTGTACTTCTGGGCGATGGAGCCCGCCTGAAAGACGTTGTTGCCGAGGCGCTGCCTGTTGTCCGCCACGTTCACCACAAGGAAGGTCAAAAGGAACATACGCTCGTTGCGGCTTTGCAGCTCCTGCAAGAGCTTTTTCGCCTCCGTGCCGTAGGTGGCAAGGTCGGAGGGGATAATATCCATATCGTAGCCGGAGCGCACCGCCTTTTTCTGCTCCTCAATGGTCATCTTCTGCAAGTCGGTGATCTTGCGCTTGATGGTCTTGATTGCCTTTACCTGATCCACGGACTGGACGTGCATACTGACGATGAGGGAGCTTTCCATATCCAGGAAGTCCGCCAGCATTCGGTCGTTGAGCTCCGGCGCTAAAATCTGCAAGAAGGATACGCAGCCGGTTTTGCTGCCCACGCCGAAGCTGCTGCCGGTCTTGAACTCAAAGGCGCTGGGCGCGATGAAGTCCTTCACCGACAGCCCGGAGGGAGCCAGCCAGTCCCAGGAGAAGCGGAAGGGCTGCGGCTCGTCCATGTGGAGCATCCCGTGCAGCAGGCGCAGACGCTCCATCCCGTTCAGGCTCTCCGCCTGCACGCCCAGACGGCGGAAGTTGTTGAGGATATCCGTCTCGATGCGCTCCAATCGGGGCTTTGCCGCCTTCAGGCCGTCCGCCTCCACGCCGAAGGTCAGGTACTTGGTCTTAATAAGCCCGTTGTTGCCGCGGGCAAGCTGGCTTTGCAGCATCCCGGTGTACTCGGTGCGGAGCTTGTCGAAGCAGTCGCCCTGCAAGGGGATGGCGATGCGCCGGGCGTAGGTGTCCCGCGTGGCGGAGAGGTTGATGAAGGAGAGCTGGAAGCGGATGGAGGAATCAAAATAGTTGAGGAAATCGCACCAGCCGTCGAAAATGGCGGTCTTGTCCTCGTTCTGGTTGAGCTGGTAGTTGATATCCTGAAACTGCACGGTTTTCGTGTAGTAATTGTCCGTCACGCGGCACACGCCGTCGGGGTACATCCGCTGAAAGGGGATGCTGTCCTGGGCGGACTTCTTTCGTTTATCCTGACGCTTGGCTCTTGCAATCGCCGCGTCGATCTGCTTTCGCTCGGCTCGTGTGAGCTTTCTTGCGGGGGTTTTGCTTGTGGACAATCGCGTAGACCTCCTTATCCAAAATATCCTGCCGGTTCAGCAGGTCGTAGAAATTGTTCGTCCTGTACGGGCGCTGTTTGGGGCGCAGGAAGCACACCTGCACGATGTTGCGGATGAGCTTCTCCGGCGGCTGACCGTTCTTTTCGTACATGGCCAGCAGGAAGAAGGGCAGCATGACCAGCATCATGCAAAGAGCCGCCGCGCTGCTGCCGATATGGCCCTTGAGCAGAAATAAAAGCGGTACGCCGATGAGCGCGCCGCCGCCGAAGCACAGAATCTGCCGTTTTGTTAAATTGAACATGACCTTGGTTTTCACCGCGTTCAAGTCCTTGGGTACGGGAACGTATGCCAAATTTCATCACCTCCGTCAGTGGGCGTGGAACAGGCTCCTGGCAAGGGAGCTCGTCTTAAACAGCGTGAAGCACAGCAGCACCGTGTACCCCATGCACGTCCATATGGCTGCCGAGACGCTGCTCTCCACCACGATGTTCTGGATCAGCACCGCGTAAATCGCCACGCAGACGATGATGAGGAAGCCCTGAAACCCCAGCGCCAGCAGGCTTCGGAGATAATTCTGGCCCATCTGCCCCCATTCCCGCTTGGCCATGGTCGCCATGGGGATGGGCGCGATGGAGGTCACGCAGTAGATCTCGATCATTCTGCCGTAGCAGATGATGAAAATGCAGATGGTCAGCGCCCACATGGAAAGATGCACGACCACGGACTCCAGCCACAGCCCCAGCAGCGACCAGACCTCCATTTCCGCAAGCGCAGCTTCAAATCCCGCGATATGCTCGTTGAACGTCAGAGACGTGTCCGATATGATGATGCCCGACGCGCTGTTTACGACGCTCTGAGCCGCTTCGAACACGCCCATGACGATGTTCCATGTGTTGGTGACGATGAGCACGGCGCAGGCGGTCTTGAATATCCACTTGAAGAACATCCAGGTGTCCACGTCGTGCATATTGTTCTTTTCCGTAATGAGCTGGATCAGCTCCAGCGTCATGACAAATGCGAGGATCACGCCCGCGATGGGCAAAATCACATTGTCCGACAGCGTTCGGATCATGCCGTAGATGCCGCTGTTCCAGCCCTGGGGCGTAGCGCCCACCTGTCCGGCGATGCCCGCCACGCGGCTGTTCACGTTGTCAAACAGCCCGTTCACGTTGTCCATGATGCCGCTGACCAGCAGCTCCTTCAGCCATTCGGTGAATTTCTGCCATATCAAATCCAATGGGATTTACCCTCCTTTCCCGCAGCGCCCGCCCCGAGGGGCGGACGCCGCGAAGGATTCGTGCGGGCGATTAACCGAACAGGCCGGAGAGCAGGGGAACGAGAATGACGCCGATGAGCGCCACGCCGCCGCCCGCCATGAGCTGTTTCATCCCCAATTAGGTGTAAAAACTCTGCTCGATGGCGGGCGGCGGCGTACAAAAAATCTATATGGTGTTGTTAAGAGAACCGTCCCGGCGGGACAGGTCAGGCAGTGACCTGTTCCACCTCCGGGATGGGTTTGAGATTAAAATGAATTTCGATAGAAATGTGTCTTGTTTTATCTTCGTCAATGCGCTCATGCACAACGATTTCTTTGATTAAGCGGTTGAGGGTGGCTGCGTCCAGCTCTGTGATGTTGGCGTATTCCTGAATGGCTTCCACCCATTGTTTTGCATCATTGGCAAGCTGGACTTCATCGGACAGCCGCTTTCTGCCCTCGGACACTTTTGTTTTAAGCTCCGTCTGCTCGGTCTGTGTCTTTTCCAGCATGGTGTTGAAATTCTGCTCACTGATACGCCCTGCAATCATATCCTCATAAAGCCGCATGACCATTTTGTCCAGAACCTCAATCCGTTCCTCGTCCCTTGTAAGGGAGCGTTCCATTGCTTCCCGCTGTTCCCGCTGCTCGGCTTCACAGGTATTGGTCAGGCGGTCGGCAACCGCTTCCCCGTCCATCAGGGCAGCTCTGGCACATTCCCGGATTTTCCGCAGCACATGGCTGTAAAGGGTGTCATAATCAATCCGGTGCTGGGTGCAGTGGTTCTTTCCAAAGGCATTGTAGGTCTTGCAGGAGTAAATCCGCTGGGGATGTTT
>CDZV01027218.1_pt1 | contig 60356 bp, 53 predicted proteins | sample 554851 | NCBI WGS metagenome assembly CDZV01 (sample SAMEA3182090, study PRJEB8094) | gut metagenome | biome: human; feature: gut; material: Stool; isolation source: human stools | place: Canada | collected 2013-03-12
AGGACTTGAACAGGGCGTGAAACTCTTTGTTCTCTTGAGATTGCCATGCGATTGCAATTGAATATCGCATACATCGCGTAGCCTTAGCGCGGCTGATACCGTATTCGGATTCCAAAATCCCGAAAATATCAGAGCCGTGACCGTAATAGTTCATCGGGTTCGCTGCAATTGAGCTGATTGCACATGCGAGATACCCGAACCCGGCGTGTTGGGGGAAGAACCCCAATCGCAGCAAAAACGCCGAAGACTGCCATAAAAGAACCATATAAAACCTCCATTGTTTTACTTGTATTTCCTCACAGGCGGGACTTGCTCATCCTCTGTTCTGCCGTGAGCTTGATATGAATTATAGCCATGTTAGGTGATTTTGTGAAGTGCATGGTAAAAGATGACTATTACAAGTGAGGGGTTGACAAACTTTCTAACACGCAGTAATTGCAGTATAATCGCATATTTGAGATTACTTTCGGACATTTTAAAGGCAAATTTCCAACTCCTCCGCGAGCGTTATATATCATTCAACCCCTTTTTCGAGGCAAAAATTCGCCCGAAAAGACTCGAATATACAAACTTGTTCAAAAATGTTTTGGTATATTTTTGCACCACTGTTCGAATGCCGCGTGCATCCGCTGCAAAAGAATCAATTTGAACATTTATGCTGCCGCAAATAAAAACGGTTTATCTTTCTGTATCTTTATGGTATAATGTTGCTGTTACTAAGGAATAGCGGTCAATATGCTGAAGTGTATTCGGCCGCATTCGAAATTGGAGGAAAAATTTGAATCTGTTTCTCAGCAAAATTCTCGCAGGATTTGTGATCGGTGCGGGAGCAATCATTCCCGGACTCAGCGGCGGAATTCTTGCCGTTTCGATGGGGTTGTATCAGCCGACGATTGAAGCAATCACCGGTTTTTTCAAAGCACCGAAAAAGAATTTTAATTTTCTGCTTCCGCTCGGCATAGGCGGCGTTATCGGTTTTGTGGTTTTCATGTTTTTGATCGACAGTCTGTTTGCAAAATATCAGACAGAAGTCGTCTGCCTTTTTATGGGGCTTGTAATCGGCAGTATCCCCTCTTTTCTGAAAGAAGCAAACGGTAACGAACCGTTTAAAAAAACTAATTGGCTCTATATTATCCTTGGCTTTGCGTTTGCAATAACACTTGTTTTGCTTGGATTTTTTACGGGTGAATCCGGTACCGGAGCAGTCGCGGCAAGCCGTGAACTTACTCCCTTGCTTGCTGCGCTTTGCGGCGGGATAATCATGATCGGCACCGTTCTTCCCGGCGTGAGTACATCGTTCATTCTTATAAACATGAATGTTTATAAGAGTTTCATGGAAGTATTCACCATGTTTCTCAGCAATCCCGGGCAGAATATCGTCCTTGGCCTGTCCTCTATTGCCGGAATTCTTGTTGTTGCGATTCCGATGCTGCTGATTGTTCGGAAGGTGCTTAATCGTTTCCATCGTCAATCCTTCTATACACTGTTCGGCATACTGCTCGCAACAATTGTTGGTTGTGTGATACAGGAAGTTATGCGCAACCAAGCCGGCATCGGTTTCCTGAGGATTGTGGTTCTTGTTGTTCTTTTTGCCGGCGGTGTTGCAGCATCCTATGCTATGGACAGTGCAACGAAAAAACTCGAACTGCACGAGGAAACTGCCGAAAGATCGACCGCGGCTGAGTGAGTTTTTGCACTGTCCGCTCAGTACTCTGTATTTAAGTTTTGAGGTTCGAAAACAGACTTTACGTTTTCGAACCTCTTTTTATGTGTAAATTAACAAAACGCCGGTAAAACACATCAATGCATCCTGCCGGCGTTAATCATACACATATTGTCAACCGATACCGGCGGATACGTTTTCCCCCGCTGTCGGTTTTTGCTTTACGGATTATTCATTCGTTCAGCTTTTCAACTGATTAATACATTCCTGCGCCGCCCATGGGAGGTTCGGGTGCTTCGGGCTTGGGAATATCGCAAACGATGCTTTCGGTGGTCAGAACCATTGCCGCAACGGAAGCAGCATTCTGGAGTGCGCTCCTTGTGACCTTGGTGGGATCGATAATGCCCTTTTCAACCATCATGCCGTATTCATTTTTCGCTGCATCGTAGCCATAGCCAAGCTTGCCTGCACTGCGGACGTTTGCAACGATAACGCTGCCTTCAAGACCTGCATTTGCACTGATCTGGCGGATGGGCTCTTCAAGAGCGCGAACGATAATTGCAACGCCGGTGCGGAAATCGCCTTCGTTTTTTGTCTCCAGCGCCTTAACCCTGTCGATAACGCTGAGAAGCGCAATGCCGCCGCCGGGCACGATGCCCTCTTCAACCGCAGCGCGGGTTGCGTTAAGAGCGTCCTCTATGCGCATTTTAATCTCCTTCATTTCGGGTTCGGTTGCAGCACCGACGGAAATGACGGCAACGCCGCCTGCAAGCTTTGCAAGGCGTTCCTGGAGTTTTTCTTTATCGTATTCGGAAGTGGTTTCCGCAATCTGAGCACGAATCTGCTTTACGCGTGCAGCAATAGCTTCCTGATTGCCTGCACCCTCGACAATGGTGGTGTTCTCTTTGTCGACACGAACCTGGCGTGCCCTGCCGAGCTGGTTAAGCGTGGTTTCTTTAAGATCCATTCCGAGTTCTTCGGAAATAACCTCACCGCCGGTAAGGGTTGCGATATCCTTGAGCATTTCCTTGCGCCTGTCACCGAAGCCGGGGGCTTTTACCGCAACGCAGGTGAAGATGCCGCGAAGCTTGTTCACAACGAGAGTTGCAAGCGCATCTCCCTCAACATCTTCCGCAATGATGAGCAGCTTTTTGCCCTGCTGTGCGATAGGTTCGAGAACGGGCAGAATCTCCTGGATGTTGCTGATTTTTTTCTCGGTAATCAGAATATAGGGGTCATCAAGAACAGCTTCCATCTTGTCGGAATCGGTTACCATGTATGCAGAAGCATAGCCTCTGTCAAACTGCATACCCTCAACAACGTTGAGTTCGGTTTTCATTGTTTTGCCTTCTTCGATGGTGATAACGCCGTCGTTGCCGACTTTTTCCATTGCATCGGAAATAAGTGCGCCGACCCTTTCGTCGGAAGCGGAGATTGAGGCAACCTGTGCGATCTCCTGTTTGCCGGAAACGGGTTTGCTGATTTCCTTAAGGCCTGCAACAGCTTCTTCAACTGCTGCTTCAATGCCCTTGCGGAGAACCATGGGATTTGCACCTGCCGCAACGTTCTTCATGCCCTCGCGAACGATCGCCTGAGCAAGAATTGTTGCTGTTGTTGTGCCGTCGCCTGCAACGTCATTTGTTTTTGCAGCCACTTCGCGAACGAGCTGTGCACCCATGTTTTCGAACGGGTCTTCAAGCTCGATCTCTTTCGCAATGGTAACACCGTCATTTGTGATAAGCGGTGCGCCGTATTTCTTTTCAAGAACAACATTGCAGCCCTTGGGTCCGAGAGTGATTTTAACCGTATTTGCAAGAGTGTCAAGGCCCGCTTCAAGAGCGCGGCGTGCATCCTCTCCGTGTTTTATCTGTTTTGCCATAAAAAATACTTCCTTTCAGTAAAATTTTAAAAGTTGCTGCGACCACTGAGCAGACAGAAACGGGTGCATCCCGAATCAAATTATGCTCAGCGTCTTGTCGTGTTACTCAACAACGGCAAGAATATCGCTCTGGCGAACAATGATGTATTCTTCGCCGTCAAGCTTGACTTCATTGCCCGCATACTTTGAATAGATAACTTTGTCGCCGACGTTTACGGACATCGTGACGTCCTTGCCGTCAACAACACCGCCGGGGCCGACTGCGATAACTTCCGCCATCTGGGGCTTTTCTTTTGCGTTTCCGGTAAGGATGAGCCCGCTCTTGGTGGTTTCTTCAACTTCGCAGCTCTTGATAACAACTCTGTCGAATAAAGGTCTGATTTTCATAACAATACCTCCTGTATGTGGATAACACTTCAGTTATGCTGATGCACCCGTATGTGTGAAACTAATTGTGCAAAAGCACTGCCCTGCCTCCGTTCCGATGCAGAAACCGTGCAGCAGTACGAAGTTTGATGCATACTTGATGCAATGCAATAACATTGTGTTGAAATCGAATTCAATGTCGGATGAGAATCACAGTCTGCCGTAAGGAAGCGCGGCACCCGGGATATTCCCCGAAGCTCAGGCTTTGCCTATGCCGCAGGATTGCTCACGCATTAAACCGATCGGTGTACATAATCATTATTACCGATAATTGGTATTATATTCAACTGCTCCGCATTGTCAAGCCCGGTCACGGGGTTGACGCAATATATAATCATTATCCGGGCATTTAGTGTTGCATTTTTTGAAAAATGGGAATATAATGACAGCATGTTGCCGGGCATCCGTTCCGATCAGCCGCATCGTTGTTTAAAATCAACATTGCAGGCGGCACGTCGGATCATGCGGCGGATACCCGTAAACAGAGTACCATCAGATGAAGGAGGTTAAAGCATGAACAGGATTATCTCAGGAATCAACGGCTTCGGTGTATACCAGTTTTCCGTTTGTGCAGTCGGCCGCCTTCGGTGCCTCAATTCCTGACTTTTGCCGCAAGAGCAAATAACAGGGATTTGATGTTATCAGCCTTATCCGAGCCGCAAGCACGATTGCGGCTCGTTTTTTTTGCCGCAATTGCTGCAAGTCAACGCTTTTTCGAAACTTGAAAACAGAAAAGAGCCTTCGAACACACGCTTGCGCGTCGGCAGATACGGTTTTTGCCCATAGACCTTATCATTGCAATTCATATATTTAAGCGCAGCAGTTCACTTCGGCGAACAGCCCAAAGCCGATTTCCGTTACTCGGCCTTGTTTAATAAACGCAGGCTCGCACGCTCTTTTCAAAACCGAAACCTGCTTCAAAGCCGCTTTTCCGAAAAGGCATACCTTTAACCTTTTCCGGAACATGCTTTCGGGGCGTTTCAAATTCATAAACGTTTACTTCGGTATGCACCGCAGTTCCGCTTTCTGCTCCGTGCGGAATTCATGTGTGCCGAACGAAAAAGCTCTTCACCCGCTGCGGCATCACAAGGCGCACATCCGAACCGGAACAGCGGCTGCATGTTTTCGATTCAACCGACAGTTTTGGAGGAACTATGGACAAAAAGACTAAGAAACAAAAAGAAAAGATCAAGCACCGCGCAATCAATTGGAAGCTTGTTTCGGAATTCTGCCGCGGCACGGCGGGGCATTTCATTCTCGGAACGCTCGGCATAGTTTTTGCGGCTCTGTCCGCATACTGCATACCGCTCATAACAAGCTTTACCATCGACTATGTTCTCATCGGCTATGCCGAAGAAGGGTACAGCGGCGGCATTGCGGTTGCCCCTTGGATCGAACGCCTTATAGATTCAATCGGCGGAATCCCTTTTCTTGAACAGCATCTCTATATCATGGGCATTGCTTTGATAGCTGCAACAGGTGTGAACGCACTTTCTGTTTATATTCGCAGAAGTCAGATTGCCTACGGCGCGGAAACAATGTCCTACAACATGCGCAACAGGCTCTATTCGCACCTCGCGAACGTGCCTTACGACTATTACAAGCATATTTCAAGCGGCGATATCATTCAGCGCTGCACATCGGATGTTGACACCATCCGCAGGTTTGTTACAAATCAGCTGCTTGAAATCATTCGCACAATCGTCATGATCGTTGCCGCTGCAATAATCATGTTCACGCTCAATCCGAAGCTTGCAGCTTTTTCTGTAATGATAATGCCGTTCCTTGCTGTTGCATCGTTCGTGTATTTCAAGTTTGTTAAGGATCAGTTCACTCTTTCGGACGAGGCCGAAGGCAAGCTTTCTGCCGTTATTCAAGAGAATGTTTCCGGAATGCGTGTTGTGCGTGCATTCGGGCAGCAGCGCAGCGAATTTGAAAACTTCACGGAGAAGAACGCTGATTTTCGCAAAAAGAACGATAAGCTTCTTATGATGCTTGCCTACTACTGGGGCTGCACTGACGGCTTTGGCTATCTGCAAATCGGCATCAGTCTTGTTGCAGGCATCATTTTAGCTCTCCGTAAAGAAATTTCGGTTGGCGAAATGCTTGTTTTCTCAAGCTACACATCAATGCTTGTCTGGCCCGTTCGTCAGCTTGGGCGAACCCTTGCCGACCTTGGCAAGGCAAGCGTCTCTCTCGGCAGAATCGATGAGATTCTTGAAGTCCCCCCCGAAAAGGAACCCGGGAAAGCATTGACTCCGGAAATTCACGGCGACATTGAGTTCCGCCATGTTGATTTCGGCTACGAGGACGGACAGGAAGTCCTTAAGGACATCACCTTCACTGCAAAGCGCGGCGAAACCGTTGCTATTCTCGGCTCCACCGGTTCCGGCAAATCCAGCCTTGTGCAGCTGCTGCAAAGGCTGTACACATGCCGCAGCGGTGAAATTCTTATCGACGGCGTGAATATCAACGACATAGAGCGGCATCATCTGCGCCGCAATATCGGCATCGTTTTACAGGAACCCTTCCTTTACTCCAGAACGATCATGGAAAACGTTCGCATCGTCAACCCCGACGCAGCCGATGAAGAGGTGTTTGACGCCACCCGCGTTGCATCGGTGCATGACGTTATTCAGAGTTTCGAAAACGGTTACGACACTGTCGTCGGCGAAAAGGGCGTTACATTGTCCGGAGGACAAAAGCAGCGCGTTGCAATTGCAAGAATGCTGATGCAGAAAGCCCCAATCATCGTGCTTGACGACTCGATGAGCGCGGTTGATACCGAAACCGATGCGGCAATCCGCGATGCACTGCATTCGCGCCGCAGCAGCTGCACGACATTCATCATTTCGCACCGTATCACAACGCTCTGCCGCGCAGACAAGATTCTTGTGCTTGAAGGCGGCAGGCTTGTGCAGATGGGAACACACGAGGAGCTGCTTAAGCAGGACGGACTGTATAAACGCATTGCGGATATTCAGAATCTGCTTGAAGATGAGCTCCGATCCGAACAGGAGGAAAACTAATGTCAGAAGAACTTACCACCACTGCTCTTAAAGAAGAGGAGTTTAATAAAAAAGTTGACATGAAGGTCTGGAAGCGGCTGCTTGCTTACGGACTGCGTCAAAAAAAACTGCTGATTCCGCTGATCGTGTTCATGTTCATAGTTGCGGCTATCGACCTTGTTTACCCGCAGCTGAGCAGATACGCAATCGACAGCATAATCATGCAGGGTGATATTAAGCGGCTCATTCCGTTCGCCGCCGTGTATTTTATTGTCATTGCGCTTCAATCCTTCGGGACTGTGATGTTTATTTCACGCGCCGGAAAGCTTGAAATGGCGATCGCTTATGATATTCGTCAGGACGCATTCAAGAAGCTTCAGGATTTGTCATTCTCATACTATGATAAGACCGCAGTCGGCTACATCATGGCACGAATGATCGGCGATATTCCCCGCCTCAGCGACATGATCGCATGGAGTCTTACGGATATTCTCTGGTCCGGCGGCTTTGTTATCGGCTGCACCGTCATGATGCTTTCAATGAATTGGAAGCTCGCCCTTCTCGTGCTCATTGTTGTTCCGCCGATTGCGATTCTGTGCGCATGGTTTCAAAAAAGAATTCTTCAGCAGCACCGAATCGTACGCAAACAGAATTCCCGCATTACAGGTGCATTCAATGAGGGCATCATGGGTGCGGTCACGACGAAAACGCTCGTTCGTGAAGAACGCAATTTCGAAGAGTTTAAAGCAGAATCCGGCAAAATGCGGAAAGCCTCGATCCGGGCTGCCGTGCTTTCGGCAATGTTTACCCCCATCGTTATGACTTTGGGTTCGGTAGGAACCGCTCTTGCGCTTTACGCCGGCGGGCGCACCGTTATCGCACCCACTGTATTCGGTGCGGCAATGACCATCGGTGTGCTTTCAACCTTCATTTCGTACACCACCAACCTGTTTGACCCGATTCAGCAGCTTGCAGGTATATTCGCGGAAATGCAAAGTGCGCAGGCGAGTGCCGAACGCGTTGTTTCGCTGCTTGACACCGAAAGCGATATTACGGACACTCCCGAAGTTATTGCAAAATACGGTGACTGCATGAACCCCAAACGCGAAAACTGGGAGGACATCCGCGGCGATATTGAATTTCGCAATGTGAGTTTTGCATACAACGGCGGCGAAAAAGTGCTGAAAGATTTCAGTCTTGTGGTTAAACAGGGCGAGACCATCGCACTCGTCGGTGAAACAGGTGCCGGCAAGAGCACAATTGTGAACCTTGTTTGCAGGTTCTATGAACCGACCGAAGGGAGCATTCTTATTGACGGTACGGATTACCGCGAGCGCAGTCAGCTCTGGCTTCAGGACAGGCTCGGCTATGTTCTGCAAACTCCGCACCTGTTCTCCGGAAGCATACGGGACAATATCCGTTACGGCAAAAAGGATGCAAGCGATGAAGAAGTCCGTGCTGCCGCAAAAACGGTTCATGCCGATGAATTCATTGAACAGCTCGAAAACGGCTATGATACCGAAGTCGGCGAAGGCGGCGCAAGGCTTTCGACAGGTCAGAAGCAGCTGATTTCATTCGCAAGGGTTATCCTTGCCGACCCGCGTATTTTCGTTCTTGATGAAGCAACGAGCTCCATCGATACCGAAACCGAAGTGCTTATACAGAGTGCGATCCGGACCGTTCTGAAAAACAGAACAAGCTTCATTGTTGCTCACAGGCTTTCCACAATCCGATCAGCGGACAGAATTCTTGTTATCCGCAACGGAAGAATCACCGAATCCGGCACGCATCGCGAACTGTTGAAACTCAAAGGTTATTACTATGATCTTTATACCACTCAGTTCACGGAAACAAGCACGGCGAGCCTGCTTAAATAAAACACACGGCATTGCAGAACGGCTGCACTGCATGATATAATGGCTGCGGCGTAATCGCCGCACTGCATTTTCTCTTTGAGAAATCAAACCCTGCGGCGGTTTTGCGCACGGCATAGGATAAGCCCTGATTCAGGGGATTCCCAAGCCGTGCCTGACCGCCGCTTTTTGACTGCTCGGCAGCGAAAGCGCACCGGTTGATCTTTGCGAACAGATTTTTAATTTCAGATTCAGATATTGAAAGGAATGCGAATTTTGGATTCAAACAATACATTTTCGAGCGAGACTTTCTCCGATTTGTCCCATGACGCACAATGTCCGCACAAGATTTGCAGCGGCAGCGGCATCGAAAGCAAACTCCCTCACGCATTCGTCAAAAGAATGCGCACCGATTTCGAAACCACGGCTGAGTATGAGCGTTTTATTGCCTGTTATTCGGATGCACCCGTCCGCGCAATGCGTATAAACACACTTAAAATCTCAAAGGAACGCTTTCTTGACCTTTGTCCGTGGCGAACCAAGCAATCGGAGCTGCTTAACGAAGGATTGATACTTACCGAAAACCCGGAGCATATCGGAACGCATCCTTATCATATTGCCGGGCTCTTTTATATGCAGGAGCCCTCCGCCATGAGCGTTGTCGAAGCTGCCGAAATAGCTCCCGGAATGCGCGTGCTCGACCTTTGTGCCGCGCCCGGAGGCAAAAGCGGAGGAATCGCCGCAAGGCTTTGCGGCCGCGGAATTCTTGTTTCAAACGAAATTATCCCGAATCGCGCAAAACTGCTTGCCCGCAACCTTGAGCGGCTCGGAATCGTGAATGCCGTTGTAACATCCGCTCACCCAGATGCCGTTGCGGAAGCCCTGCCGCAGTATTTCGATCGTGTTGTTGTTGACGCCCCATGCTCCGGCGAAGGCATGTTCCGAAAAGATCCGACCGCAATTGCCGAATGGTCACCGGAACATGTTTCGGCATGTGCCAAGCGTCAGCAGCAAATTCTTGAAAGTGCATGCCGCTGCGTTGCGCCCGGCGGAAAGCTTATCTACTCCACATGTACATTCTCACGCGAGGAAAACGAAGATGTAATTGAGGATTTTTGCCGTATGCATCCGGAATTCACTGTTGAGATGCAGCACAGGCTTTATCCGCATACATGCTGCGGAGAAGGGCATTTTGCTGCAAGACTGCAAAGGAACCGCAGCAGCTTTCCCGACACTTCCGCATTAACGGCTTCTGCGGAATCTGCCTGCACCGCACAAAAAAAAGCAGGGACACGCAGCGGACGTGCAAAACGTTCCGACTGCATACCGGATGCTGTTGCCGTGCCGCGGATTAAGGATAAAGCCGAAATTGCGGCGCTTACAGAGTTCCTCAGGGATTCCTTTCTTGATTTCAGTGATGAATCAAGGTTAAATGAATTTCTTCATGAAATTCGCCGTATGTCTGACGGCAGAATTGTTTATGCACCGTTCACCTTTCATGAAAACCTGCTCAGGCTGCGCATACTGTCCCTCGGGGTTGAAGTCGGTGAATTGCTTAAAGGCAGGTTCAAACCCTGCCACTCGTTTTTTGTTGCGTGCCACGGACTGCATTTTCGCAATGAAATCAGTTTATCATATGATTCGGATGAACTTCGCCGATATCTTTCCGGAAATACTTTACCCGTTCCGGTCGATATGCGCGGTTTTGCGGCGGTTTCTGTTGACGGCTGTACACTCGGTTTCGGCAAGGCTGTTGACGGCGTGCTTAAGAATCATTTTCCCAAAGGACTTGCGGTTGCCGCATTTCGTTGATGCAGCCGACGGAGCTTTTGGCAACCGGTTGTTTTCTGTGCGGATTTTTGTGCCGTGCGACTATGTATTGACAACAAATTGATCGGATTATGTCCTTTTTTGTGTTGCATTCCGCGCCATGTTGTTATATAATTATTGGGTTGGGATATACCGGTTCGCAATACTGTTCAACTTATACGGAGGTAAAAATATGAGAAACGGAAATTCATCACTTATTCCTTCAATGAAGGCAAACACGCTTGCCTCGTTGGTTTATCTTTTCACTGCCGTGTTCGGCATTCTGAACGGCTTCTGGGGCTTTCTTGCCCTCGTAACGTTTGTCTGCGCTGTTGTGCTGATTTTCATTGAAAAGAACTCATTCGTGCGCAGAGCGTGTGTTCAGGTTATTTTTCTTCATATTGTCACATTTGTATCCTCGTTGATATTCGGAATTCTTCTCGGGAAGCTCGGATTCTTCAGAACCGTGCATTGGATCGTCTGCACAATTGTTGCATTGTTTACGCTGTACTGCTCCTACCGCGCTGCAATGGGCAACAGATCGGATATTCCGTTTATCTGGAACATTGTTGATTCTGTTTGCTCCTCCCTGGGCATATAATTTGCCAAGGGCATTGTTCACGGGGCGCCGACGGTCTCCACGGCGTTATGTTTTTGTTCGGCAACCCCGCGAAATAATGTGTTTCCTGCATAAACGTATATAAATGATTTAATCGGCGCATTACTATGCAGGCACCGATTAAGCGTTTAATCAACACGTACACAAAAACAAATAAGGAGGTTTCAAATGGCTTTTTTTGATAAAATCGGCGACAAGGCGAAGGGTCTTGTTGATTCCGCAAAAATAACATACAAGGTTTCTGAAGAAAAGAGCAAGCTTTCAGAGCTTTATGAGCATCTTGGGCTTTTGGTTTGGGAAGCACACCAAAACGATGCCGAACCGCCGGCAGAACTTGTTCCCGTATTTGACAGGATACGCGAGATTCATGCCTCCATTGAAAAGCTTACAGCAGAGCTTTCGAGCGTTAAGTCCAAAATCAACACTAACACTAACGGCAACAGCGACAGCAACGGAGAATGCTGCTGCGGCTCGGAGGATTCCTCCACCGAGTTCGCCGAGGATTCGTTCGACAATCGAAGCGGTGATGCCGCAAATGAGTATGAATGCAGCCGCGAAGATTTTCATGCCGTTGACGGCACAATTAAGTGCCCGAGCTGCGGTCGGCAGATTGACAAGCTTTCCGCTTTCTGTCCGTGCTGCGGAAACAGGCTTCCCGCCGATGACTCCGCAAAACCCGATTGTTCGGCAAAGCGCTACTGTGCTGCATGCGGTTCCGAGTTGAATTCCGCTGCTGCATTTTGCCCGCACTGCGGAGCAAAAAATTGACGATTTTGATATATTGCCGCATTGCTGTTGACACGGCGTTATGCATCGGTTATAATTAAGTTTGTTTAATATTGCGTTGACGAAGAGGAGTAGCATTCTGTCGGCAAAAGAGATTTTTCCCCTCGGCTGAAAGGGAAAATTGCAGGGACAGTGTGTGAAGGTCGCTTCTGAGCATTCGGGGGTAGCAACCCGAACGGCACGCCCCGTTACGGCGATTCAAGTGGAACGCATTCGTTCGGCATTCTGTGCTGCGATTTTCTGTTTTTGATGATTGCCCGCACCGACCGGCCGCTGTGTTCAACAAAGGTGGTACCGCGAGCGCACCTCTCGTCCTTTGAAGATGAGAGGTGCGATTTTATTTTTCGGAGGTACTTAAAATGTGCGATCATTGCAGCAATCAGGGCATTGAAAACGCGGAGAAAATTGCAGACACCGCAGCTGCACCCGACGAAATGCCCAAAACCTACGACCCTTCTTCGGTTGAAGAAAGGCTGTACAAAAAATGGGAAGAGCGCGGATATTTTCATTCCGAGCCGAATCCCGATAAACCACCTTACACCATTGTGATTCCCCCGCCTAACATCACGGGTCAGCTCCACATGGGACACGCACTTGATGAAACCATGCAGGACATACTGATTCGATACAAGCGTATGAGCGGTTTTGAAACACTCTGGCTGCCCGGCACGGATCATGCATCCATTGCAACCGAAGTTAAGGTTGTTAACAAGCTTGCGGCCGAAGGCATTTCAAAAACGGATATCGGCAGAGAGGGTTTTCTTGAACATGCTTGGGCATGGAAAAAAGAATACGGCGGACGCATAGTTACTCAGCTTCGCAAGCTCGGTTCTTCCTGCGATTGGGAGCGCGAACGCTTCACAATGGATGACGGATGCAGCAGAGCAGTTACGAAAGTTTTTGTTGATTTATATAAAAAAGGTTTGATTTACCGCGGCGATCGCATCGTCAACTGGTGTCCGCACTGCAAAACGGCGATTTCCAATGCAGAGGTTGATTTTGTTGAACAGCCCAGCAATCTTTGGCATGTTCGCTATGATGCGCCGGACGGCAGCTATTCCATCATCTGCGCAACGACCCGCCCGGAAACCATCCTCGGCGACACAGGCATAGCCGTTAACCCCAATGACCCGCGCTATACGGAAATTGTCGGCAAAACCGTTGTTGTGCCCATCATCGGCAGGGAAATTCCCATAGTTGCGGATGAATATGTTGAAATGGACTTCGGCACCGGTGCTGTTAAAATCACTCCGAGTCATGATCCGAACGATTTTGAAGTCGGTCAGCGCACGGGGCTCCCCCGCATGTGTGTGTTCACGGAGGACGGGCATATCAACGAACTCGGCGGGAAATACGCCGGACTTACAACCAAAGAATGCCGCAAAATACTTGTTGAAGATCTCAGGCAATGCGGCGCACTGGTTAAAATCGAGCCCTACAGCCACAACGTCGGCACATGCTACCGCTGCGGCACAACTATCGAACCCATGGTCTCCAAGCAATGGTTCGTTGCCGTAAAGGATCTTGCGGAGCCCGCCATTAAGGCGGTTGAAAGCGGACGAATTCGCTTTGTTCCCGAAAGATATGCTCAAACGTACTATAATTGGATGTATAACATCCGTGACTGGTGCATTTCCCGCCAGCTCTGGTGGGGACATCGCATTCCCGCATATTATTGCGACTGCTGCGGAGAAACCATTGTTGAAGAAAACGCGCCCGAACGCTGCCCGAAATGCGGCAGTACAAACCTGCATCAGGATGTCGACGTTCTTGACACATGGTTCTCCTCGGGCATGTGGCCGTTCTCCACTCTCGGCTGGCCGGATAAAACCCCCGAGCTGAAGTATTATTACCCAACATCCACCCTTGCCACCGGCTATGACCTTATCTTCTTCTGGATTGCAAGAATGATAATGTTCGGATTGTACGTTATGGGCGATGTTCCGTTCGACACTGTCTATATCCACGGCATGGTTCGCGACGAGCAGGGACGAAAAATGAGCAAGTCCCTCGGCAACGGAATCGACCCGTTGGAGATAATCAAAGAGTACGGTGCCGATTCCCTGCGCTTCAGTCTGACTTCCGGCACTGCCGCGGGCACCGATATGCGCTATCAGCCCAAAAAGGTTGAGGCTGCACGCAATTTCTGCAACAAGGTTTATAACGCTTCCCGCTTCGTGATGATGAACCTCGGCGACGGTGAGCTGCAGCCCGTTGACATGAGCATAACCGACATTGCGGATAAATGGATCCTGCATCGTCTGAACGAAGTTGCCGAAGCCGTGACGGCAAATCTCGACTCGTTTGATCTGAATCTTGCCGTTGACAAGATTTACAGCTTCATTTGGACGGAGTTCTGTGATTGGTACATCGAAATGGCAAAACCGCGCCTTTACGGCGATGATGAAGCGCAAAAAGCAAATGTTCGCGCCATCCTTGTTCATGTACTCAAAAACAGCATGAAGCTGCTGCATCCGTTCATGCCTTTCATCACCGAGGATATTTACACCCGTCTGCCCGGCAGCGAGGAAACCATTATGCTCTCCGCATGGCCGAAGGCTGATGCTGCATTCAGCTTCCCCGCCGAAGCCGCCGCTGCCGACGGACTTATGGATATGGTTCGCGCAATCCGCAACGTTCGCGCAGAGATGAATGTTCCCCCTGCAAAACGGGCGCATGTAACGATCGTTACAAATGCAGCAAACGAGGCGGCATGCCGCGCAGCAGCACCGTATCTGAATAAGCTTGCCGGTGCAAGCACGGTTTCCGTACAGCTCGACAAGTCCGGCATTGACAGGAATGCAGTTTCGGTTGTTTCAACGCTCGGTGAGGCATTTATGCCGATGAATGAGCTTATTGATATTGCAAAGGAACTCGACCGCCTTGCAAAGGACAGGAAGCATTGGCAGAGCGAAGTTTCCCGCGCCGAAGGCAAGCTGAATAACCAAGGTTTCCTTGCCAAAGCGCCCGAAAAGGTTGTTGAGGAAGAACGTTCAAAGCTTGAAAAGGCAAAGGAAATGCTTGCAAAACTTGAAGCACGCATTGCCGAAATGCAGAGCATGTAATCTTGCCCTAAGCATTAAGCTTTAAGCAGGCCATGACCGGGCATGATATCCCGTCAAACAGCATTCGCTTAACAACACCGAAGGATTCCCGCACGGGGATCCTTCGGTACGCATAATCCGCAAATATATTGCAAAACACGCAAATGCTGAAAACCAATGTGTTTACAACGCTGATTTTTTATGCTATAATTAGGAATAGTGTGTACGCTTGTGTGCGTTTCGCTTCCGATTCCGTGCACAGCGCAGCCAGGATTGATAAACAAATGTTTAATTATTAATTACCACGAGAGGGGAAATAAACAACGATATGAAAAACTATCAAGCTGACAGCATCCGCAATATTGCCGTCCTCGGCCACGGCGGAGAAGGCAAAACCACTTTGACTGAAGCAATGCTTTTTAATGCAGGGCTTCTCGACCGCATGGGCAAGGTTGACGACGGCACGACCGTTTCCGACTATGATCCCGAAGAAACCAAAAGACACATTTCCATCAGCGCAGCTGTTGCTCCCTTTGAGTGGAACGGAACCAAAGTAAACCTTATTGACGCTCCCGGTTTCTTTGATTTCTATGGCGAAGTATACGAAGCAATGGCTCTTGCCGATTCCGCAATTATCGTTTGCAGCGCAGTTTCCGGTCCCGTTGTCGGCACCGAAAAAGCAATGAGCATGTGCAAAAAGGCAAATATGCCCCGCATGATCGTCATCAACCAGATGGATCGCGAAAACGCAAACTTTGACAAGGCAATCGAAGGCCTGCACGACAAGTTCGGCGTTACCTGCGTTCCCATTCAGCTCCCCATTATCGAAAAAGGCGCATATGTCGGTTACGTTGACCTGACCACCATGACCGCAAAGAGGTTCGACGGCAAGGGCGAAAAGGAAATCGACATTCCCGCTTCTCTCGCAGGCCGTGCCGAAGAATTGCGCGAAGCTCTTATGGAAGCAGCCGCAGAAGGCGATGAAGAGCTCATGATGACTTATCTTGACACAATGGAACTCAGCCAGGAAGAGATCATTCGCGGTCTCAACCTCGGTATTGCAGAAGGTGCCGTAACTCCCGTTTGCTGCGTTTCCGCACTGCTCAACACCGGGGTTCACACCCTCATGAACAACCTTGTTCACTATATGCCCACAGCTGACAAGGCACCCATCCGTCCCGCTGTCAACGCCCGCACAGGCGAAGCCATTGAAATCAAGCGCGACGGCAAGTTTGCCGCTCAGATCATGAAGACCGTTGCTGACCCCTTTGTCGGTAAGATCTCCATCATGAAGGTTTATGCAGGCTCCATTGATGCAACCTTTGCAGCATACAACCCCAACGCCGAAAAGAGTGAAAAATCCGGCGCGGTTTACATGATGCGCGGCAAGAACCTCATCAACGTTGACAAGCTCTGCGCAGGCGACATCGGCGCAATGGCAAAGCTTCAGTTCACAAACACCGGCGATACTCTGACCGACCCCGCAGAACCTGTCAAGTTCGCACCCATCGAGTTCCCCGCTCCCTGCATTTCTCTTGCAGTTTCCGCAAAGAAACAGGGCGAAGAAGATAAAGTCTTTGCAGGCATCAACCGCCTCACCGAAGAAGATCCCACTATGGAGATCGAGAAGAATGCAGAAACCGGCGATGTTCTTATCAAAGGTCTCGGCGAAATGCATATTGACGTTATCTGCGCAAAGCTCAAAAACAAATTCAAGGTTGAAGCAAGCCTTGCAGATCCCCGCATCCCCTACCGTGAGACTATCCGTACCATGGCAGAGGCTGAAGGTAAGCATAAAAAGCAGACCGGCGGTGCAGGTCAGTTCGGCGTTGTTCAGATGCGCTTCGAACCCTCCCCCACGGGTGAATTTGAATTTGTTAATGCAATCGTCGGCGGCGTAGTTCCCAAGGAATTCATCCCCGCAGTTGAAAAGGGTCTCCGTGAAGCAATGGTCAAGGGTGTTCTTGCAGGCTATCCCATGGTTGGCATCAAAGCTACTCTTTACGATGGCAAATACCATCCCGTTGATTCCAAGGAAGTTGCGTTCAAATCCGCAGCCCGCCTTTCCTACAAGGCTGCCTGTGCAAAAGCTTCACCCGTGCTTATTGAACCGATCTATCGTTACGAAGTTCTCGTTCCCAACGAATACATGGGCGATATCATGGGCGATATGAGCCGCCGTCGCGGCCGTCTCATCGGCACCAACCCCACTTCCGAGGGTACCGTTGTTATTGCGGAAGCTCCCTTGAGCGAAATGTTCAAGTATGCAACCGACCTGCGCAGCATGACTCAGGGTCGCGGTTCCTTCACCAGTGAGTTTGTTCGCTATGAAGATGTTCCCGCAAACGTTGCTCAGAAGATTATCGAGTCCGCAAAGAAGGACGACGAGGACGACGAATAATTTTTCGTTGCAGGCTGATTTATGCTCAGCCGAATTTACATCAGCTTAATCAGTAATTCAAACACAGGGACATTGCACACGCAATGTCCCTGCCTTTAAAAAAGAAAAGGAGCATGTTCTAAAAATGAAAAAAGCTCTCGTTGCATATTTTTCCGCATCCGGCGTTACCGAACAGGTTGCCGAAAGGCTTGCAAACTGGGTAAAAAGCCTTGGAATTTACTGATGATCACTGCATTGCAAACCGGGGGCAAGGCTTTGCAATTGAAACCGAGCGTTTGATTCTTTATCCGACAGCAAATGAATCGATGGAGCGCCTTATTGCAGCGGAGCACGATGCGGAAATGAAGCAAGCCTACTCCGAAATGCTTCAGGGTTGTGTTCAAAACCCGAACGAGCGGATATGGTATGCGGTATGGTATATCGAGCTGAAAAACTCTCCGCGTACCATTGTCGGTGATTTCTGTTTCAAAGGGTTGAATGCGGACGGAATGGTTGAAATCGGATACGGCCTGTATGACGGCTGCTGCGGACGCGGATACATGACCGAAGCTCTTGAAGCCGTCTGCAAATGGGCCGTTCTCCAACCGCGTGTAAAGCGAATCGAAGCCGAAACTGCTCCGGAGAACAATGCTTCCCGGCGTGTACTGTTCCGCGTTGGCTTTATGCCGACGGGTGCCATCGGGGAAGAGGGTCCGCGGTTTGTTTTTTTGAGTACACCAAACAATTAAACCGTATACAATAAAGAGAGCATTGCTCAATGCGGCAGTGCTCCCTTTGTTTTTTCAGTGTTCAACAGCAAAAACGGCTGACACAGCTTCTGTTGTTTTTGAATTCATCTCAACCCGACGCGCCTGTAAACAAGATCCAACGTTTTTTCTGCGGCTTCGGAAGCGCGGCGTGCACCGTCCTTTGTTATGCGCTCAAGCTCTGCCTTGTCCGCCAGTATGCGCCTGTACTCTGTCTGCACGGGTTCAATCTCGGCAATAACCGCATCCGCAACGGCGGTTTTAAGCGTGCCGTAACCGCAGCCTTCAAATTCCGCAACGGTCTGTTCTATTGTTTTTCCTGTCATCGCACTGTAAATGGAAAGCAGGTTGTTCATGCCGGGGCGTCCTTCTTCATATGCAATTCGCCCTTCGCTGTCCGTAACTGCGCGCTTAAACTTCTTTGTTATCACCGCCGGTTCATCGAGAATCGAAATATACGAATTCGGGTTAGTGTCCGATTTGCTCATTTTCTTTTCCGGATCGGTAAGGCTCATTACTCTGCCGCCCACTTTAGGAATGTACGGCTCGGGAAGTTTGAATGTTTCGCCGTAGGCATTATTGAAGCGTGCGGCAATATCGCGTGTTATTTCAACATGCTGTTTCTGATCGTTTCCGACGGGAACCAGATCCGCCTGATAAAGCAGAATATCCCCCGCCATCAGCACCGGGTATGTATACAAACCGGCATTGATATTGTCGGCATGCTTTGCACTCTTGTCCTTGAACTGAGTCATCCTGTTCAGCTCGCCCATATATGTGTTGCAGGCAAGCACCCAATTCATCTCAGCATGTTGATGCACATCACTCTGGATGAAAACGGGCGAAGTTGTCGGATCAACACCGCATGCAATAAGCAATGCGGCCATCCCGAAGGAACGCTCAAGCAGGAGCTTGGGATCCTGCCTGACGGTCAAAGCGTGCATATTGGCAACGCAATAATAGCAGAATTTGTCATCACTCTGAAGAAGCTTCCAATTGCGCAGCGCCCCGACGTAATTGCCCAAAGTTGGTATGCCGCTCGGTTGAATGCCGCTCAGGATAATCTTTTTTTCCATGATTCCAATCCTCCTTGTTTTTATTTCTATAATTATACATAAACGGACGGTTATTGCAACCGCCCGTTTAAAATATATCATTCAGGCAAATCTAACTGCTCACATCGTTTACAGATGAAGCATATCTTATTTCTGCCCAAAAATCAGGCCGCTATTCGCAAATGGTCAAATGCCCATTTCTTCTTTGACCTCTTTGAAGCATTTTACTGCGAAATCGAGGTCTTCTTTTGTGTGACCTGCGGAAACCTGCGTGCGGATTCTCGCCTTACCCATGGGAACAACGGGATAGCAGAAGCCGACAACGTAAACTCCCTTTTCAAGCATGCGCCTTGCGAATTCCTGTGCTACCTTTGCATCATAAAGCATGACGGGAACGATGGGATGGGTGCTTTCGGGAACATCGAAGCCGAGCTTGCCGAGCTGCTCACGGAAATAACGTGTATTCTCGTGAACCTTGTCGCGGAGTGCAGTGGATTCGTTCAGCATATCGAATACCTTGATGGATGCTGCGCAAATTGCGGGTGAAAGCGTGTTGGAGAACAGATACGGACGGGACTTCTGACGAAGCATGTCAATAACCTCCTGACGAGCTGCCGTGTAACCGCCGCTTGCGCCGCCGAGTGCTTTGCCGAGGGTGCCGGTGATGATGTCAACACGACCCATAACACCGCAATGTTCGTGAGTGCCCTTGCCGTGTTCGCCCATGAAGCCGACAGCATGGCTGTCATCAACCATTACAAGTGCGCCGTATTCATCCGCAAGATCACAGATTGCCGGCAGGTTGGCAATGAAACCGTCCATGGAGAAAACGCCGTCGGTTGCAATAACCTTGATTCTGCAATCCTTTGCTGCTTCAAGCTGAGCCTTAAGGTCTTCCATGTTGTTGTTCTTATAGCGGAATCTCTTTGCTTTGCAAAGGCGAACGCCGTCGATGATGCTTGCATGGTTCAGCTCATCGGAAATGATCGCGTCTTCCGCACCGAGAAGAGTCTCAAACAGACCGCCGTTTGCATCGAAGCAGGAGGTGTACAGAATGCAGTCATCCATGCCGAGAAAATCTGCGATTTTGCGTTCGAGCTGCTTGTGGATCTGCTGAGTGCCGCAAATGAAACGTACGGAGGAGAGACCGAAGCCCCACTCATCATAGCTTGCCTTTGCTGCTGCGATAACCTCGGGATTGTTGGAAAGGCCGAGGTAGTTGTTTGCGCACATGTTGAGAACGCCCTTTGCAACGGTAGTGTCGATGCGAGCCTTCTGAGGGGTTGTGATTATGCGTTCATCCTTATAGGTGCCCGCTTCTTTGATGGAATCAAGTTCGCTGCGAAAGATTTCGTATGCTTTTTTCATTTTTTTTTACCTCCGAAAAATCAGTTTAAACGTAAATATTGTCCGAATCGGCAATGCGGCGGTTACTTTGTCCAATCGAGAACAACCTTGCCGCTGCTGCCGCTGTTCATTGCTTCAAAACCCTTTTCAAAGTCACGATAGTTGAACCTGTGAGTTACCATCGGGGTGAGGTCAAGACCTGCCTGAACCATTGCGCCCATCTTGTACCAAGTTTCGAACATTTTCCTGCCGTAAATGCCCTGAATATTGAGACCCTTGAAGATTATCTCGTTCCAGTCAACAACAGTGCCGGGGCCGGCGATGCCGAGAAGAGCAACCTTGCCGCCGTTGCGCATGGAGTGGATGAGCTGGTTGAGTGCTCCGCCGTTGCCGCTCATTTCAAGTGCAACATCGAAACCTTCGACGATGCCGAGCTCCTTCATGACATCCTCGAGCTTTTCCTTTGCAACATTAACGGGACGATTTGCGCCCATTTTGCGTGCAAGCTCAAGGCGGTATTCGTTTACATCGGTGATAACAACGTTGCGGGCGCCGTTGTGTTTGCAGATGCCGGCGGCCATCATGCCGATGGGACCTGCGCCCGTAATCAGAACATCTTCACCGACGACGTCGAACATCAGTGCGGTGTGCGTTGCGTTGCCGTATGCGTCAAAGAATGAGATAAGATCATCGGGAATATCGTTTTTATCCATGGGAATAACGTTGGTTGCGGGAATGCAGAGATATTCTGCAAAAGCACCGTCACGATCAACGCCGACACCCTTGGTGTGTGCGCACCACTGTCCGTTGCCGCTGCGGCAGTTGCGGCAGTGACCGCAAACGATATGGCCTTCGCCGGAAACACGCTGGCCGACATAGAGTTCTTTTACGCCTTCGCCGAGCTGTGCAATTTCACCGACATATTCATGACCTATCGTCATTGCGGGATGGATATGCTGCTGTGCCCAGGGATCCCAGTTATATATATGAACATCCGTGCCGCAAATTGCGGTTTTGCGAATTTTGATGAGAACCTCGCCCATTTTGGGTTCGGGCACGGGAACCTGCATCAGTTTCAGACCTTTTCCTGCTTCTGTCTTTACAAGAGCATCCATCATTTTTGTCATTGTTTTTTCCTCCGAAATAGGATTAAAATTATTTGCCGAGCAGCTTTTCTGCGGCTGCGAGCTTTACGCATACACAAAGCACCTGCATCGCCTGTTCAAGTTCGTTAAGCGGCGGGAAACTCGGAGCGATCCTGAGGTTGCTGTTCGCAGGGTCATTTTTATAAGGATAGGTTGCGCCTGCATCGGTCATAACAACGCCTGCATTTCTGCAAAGTTCATGCACGCGCTTTGCACAGCCTTGCTGAACAAAAAGACTCACGAAATAGCCGCCCGTGGGCTTGTGCCAAGACGCAATGCCGAGCGGAGCAAGTTCTTCCTCGAGGCATTTGTTGACGATATCGAATTTGGGTTTCAAAATCGCGGCATGTTTTTTCATGTGTGCAAGCACACCGGCTGCATTTTTGAAATAAAGCACATGGCGAAGCTGATTCAGCTTGTCGAAGCTTATAACCTGTGCCGCCAAAAGCTTTTTCATATAAGCCATGTTTGTTTCGCTGCAGGCAAAACATGCAACCCCCGCACCCGGGAAAGTGATTTTTGACGTTGAGGCAAATTCAAAAACTCTGTCAGGATTGCCCGCTTTTTCACAAATTTCAAGCATGTTCGCGAATGGAACAAAATCGCCCTCAAATTCGTGTACACAATACGCATTGTCCCAAACAAGGGTGAAATCGGGAGCCGCAGTTTTCATCGAAGCAAGGCGTGCAATCGTTTCATCGGAATAGGTGATTCCGTCCGGGTTTGAATACTTCGGAACGCACCACATGCCCTTTACAGCCTCGTCATTGACAAGTTTTTCAACAAGATCCATATCCGGACCGCTTTCAAGCATCGGAACGGTTATAAGCTCCATGCCGAATGTTTCTGAAATTTTGAAATGGCGATCATAGCCGGGCGACGGGCAGAGGAATTTGACTTTTTCAAGCTTGCACCACGGCTTTTCCGAATGCAGCAGGCCGTGGGTATATGCCTTTGAAATAAGGTCGTACATCAATGTGAGGCTTGCATTTCCGCAGGCAAAGACCTGTTCGAAACGCACACCGAGCAATTCGGCGAAAAGTCGGCGGCATGCGGGCAGACCCATAAGCTCGCCGTAATTACGAGCTTCAACTCCATCGGGCCTGGTGTCCGCAGAATCGATATACATGTTTAACAAGTCATCGGAAAGTGCAAGCTGCTCAAGCCCGGGCTTACCTCTTGACATGTTGAGGTTCAATCCCTGTGCCAAACAATTCTGATACTCGGCAAGCACTTCGGAATAGAACTCTTGAAGCTGCTGCTCGGTCATTTCATTCAGTTTCATAATCTCCCCCAAAAGGCGAATAAAAAGTTGATTTCAGAAGCCCGCAGCATCGTTCGGATTTCGGCAGCGTACATAAAACTGTCCGCCGCACAAAAAGAGATACCCCGTTTCTGAATTTCGGCAATACTTATCATGCCGGGCGAATCGGCGGAAAATGAACGCCGCCAAACATCGCCATAATATGAATTATAGACCTATCCGTAAGCTAAGTCAACCTATATATTGAGTTTCCCGACAAAATTTTTCCCGAGTGCCTTGTTTTTCGCCGTCTTATTATACGGAAGTGAATCTGCGGAGAGTGTTTCCGTTTTCGGTATTGCTTTCACTGACAAAAATGATATAATTGATTTCGGAAAAGCTGATCCGAAGGCTCCGACGAAATTTTTTTGCAGGATGCGTTAAGCTTAAGCCTTTATCAGCAAAACTGAAAGAAAAGGATCGGAACGGAAGAAATGAACGAAATAAAAAATACGAAATCAGATTTCGAACAAAAAATCGATAATCTCAAGCAGATGCTCCAAAGCAGCAGGCGCGTTGTTTTTCTCGGCGGAGCCGGTGTTTCAACAGAAAGCGGCATTTCGGATTTTCGCAGTGAAAACGGAATTTTTAAAGCCATTCAGCAATTCGGTTACCCTCCCGAAGAGCTGCTTTCGCATACATTTTTCGTACGCAAGCCCGATGTTTTCTTCAGATATTATAAAACGCTTCTTCTGACAACTGACGCAAAGCCGAATGCCGCGCATGCTGCACTTGCGAAACTTGAGGCGCAGGGCAAACTAACAGCCGTTGTAACTCAAAATATCGACGGGCTGCACCAGCTTGCAGGCAGCAAAAACGTTTATGAGCTTCACGGTTCAATTCATCGCAATCACTGTATGCGCTGCAACAGATTTTTTGATGCCGAATATGTAAAAAACCACAGCGGCATTCCGTACTGCCCCTGCGGCGGCATGATAAAACCCGATGTTGTGCTTTATGAAGAATCTCTCGATCCCGATGTTCTTGCGGGCGCAGTCGCGCATATATCCCGCGCCGATATGCTTATTGTCGGCGGCACATCGCTCCAAGTCTACCCCGCCGCCGGACTTATTAATTATTACTCCGGCAATAAACTCGTTTTGATTAACAAAACAGGCACTCCGTATGATAACTACGCAAACCTTGTTATCAATGACTCGATAGGCAAAGTTCTTTCCGCAGCCGTTGAATGACGATAAATCCTGCGGCAATTCACGGACAGTGAAACGACCCGCCGCCTCGGTTTGCGGCGGTGGGTCGTTTGTTCAGTTTGCCGTAAGGAACATCGATGCATTATCAGTTTGGAAAGGCAACAGTGACGGGTGTATCGCTGTATCCTGCCGTTCTGCCTTTTCCAAAGACTCCGTAGCTGTTCTTGCCCAAAGCGTAGAGCTGACCGCTCGTGTCAATACAGAAATGTGTTCCGCAGTCGTTCTCCACAGTCACGGAAGAAAACGCAAACGCTGCAATATTATCTGCAATCTTTTTCAGTTGGAGATTGCCGTCACCATCAATGTAATCCAAGTAATACAGCACGTTGTCGGCATCAAGCAGCACAAACCCTGGCCATCCACCATCGTAATCAATTTCGAAGCTTGCAACGTCTTTGTATCCGTGAGCAATTTCAGTTCCGCTGGATGTATCATCTTCGGATAACATTTCAGTCAACCACAGCGAATGATCTGTTTTAATTACATAACAGTTTGCTTCACTGTCTTCACATGCACTTATTGCATCATCCGTTATATAGTAGTCATCATATTCGACTGAACATGACCAAAGCGAGCCATCGGTCATTATTGCGAAACTTCCGTTCAGAATCCCGCTTACTCCTGTCGCCGCCTCTGCAAATCCATTGCCGATTTCAAGCATTCTTCCGTCGGTCGTAAGTGCATAGTATGCATTTGTATCCGCAATTCCGTCTGCAACCTTCACCGGTGACAAGCGGTCGATCGCGGTGCCGTCGCCGAGCTGCCCTCTGTCATTTGCGCCCCATGCCCAAAGTGTTCCGTCCTGCTTCACGGCAAAAGCAAAGTTCTCCCCCGCCTCTGCCTTTGAAACATCGTCCATAATCTTGATGTATTCAGCAGAACCTTGGGTCGTGCCGTTGCCGAGCTGTCCTCTGTCATTGATGCCGCAAGCCCAAAGGCTGTGATCGGATTTCACAACGAGAGCAAAACTTCCTCCCCCGTCGACGGTTACGGAAAGCGCATTATTCATTCCGGTTACGGCGACGGGCTTTTCGGTTTCAAACACCGTCACCCCGCTGCCAAGCTGCCCGGCTCCGTTGCTGCCCCACGCAACAACCTTTCCTTCCGTTGTTACGGCAAGCGCATGAGTTCTGCCCGCGGACACGGAAACAATGCCTTCCATCACAACCGAAAAGTTCTTCAGGTTCGAGTCAACCGATTTCAAAAGCTGTCCCGCTTTGTTAACAACGTAAAGAGGCTTATCTTCATATTCCAATAAATCCCGCGAATACGCAGCCGCAGAAATAACATCATTCATTATTCTTATTGTCTGTGTGTCATCACCGAATTCACCCGATTCTATCAGCCACAGCGAACCATCCTTCTTCAGCGCAAGGCATGACGCGTTGAATCCTTCTACACCGCGAATTTCTTGAACGCCGTCCATAACTTTTTTTGCAGACCTCGTGGCCGCATTCATAACTTCAACCGTTCCGTCAGGGTTGAGAATAAACAGTACTCCTCCGCTATGACCTGAACCGACTTCAACCGCAGCAACGTCAGTCTTAATCACTCTGCTCGACGGATCTTCTTCGCTATAAGCTCCTCCCCAAACGATAAGTGCTCCGCTTGTGGTTACCGCAGCAGAGAGACCTCCTCCGGCGGAAGCTTGTTTAATATTACCAATCATAAAAGTAGGTTCACCGATATGAGTGCTTTCTTCATAGTTTGACGGAGAAGTTCCGGTTATCTGTCCGAAAGAGTTGCAGCCCCAGCCATACAGCGAGCCATCCTTTGCAACCGCAAGCGTATGCGTCCATACTTCCGGGGATGATTCATCAAATGATCCGTTACCGCTTGTGCTTACGGAAACGATGTCGCTTAAGATCTTTTTCGGAGCAGCGTTTCCCGCAAGTCTTGTTCCGCATCTTGCTCCCCATTCCCAAAGTGAACCGTCCTCCGTTATCGCGTACGAAACGGAATTGCCCGCAGCGACCTGCACGTTCGTATCAACCGTTATCTCCGGACTCACCGTTCCGTACATTGTATAGAACACAAGTTCGGGCCTGCCATTGTCGGAATCTACCGACAAAAATATCTTGTACACTTCCGAATTTGAAGCTTCCTCTCCCGAATTTCGAATTTCAAGCAGGAACAATTCACCGCCGCTGAGATCGACCTCGGTCGGTTTGTTGATGGTGCCCTTCAGTATGATCTCAAGCGGCTGCTGCGAACCGCCGGCTGCATTCCCGTTTGCTATCTTGCTGAGTTTCACCGTGCATTCGCAGTTCGTCAAATCCAATCCGCGAATGTCGAGAGTGCATTTCGGCTGCACGTTAACAAGGCTGCCGTCACGCACCTCGCCGTTTCCGACATTCTCAGGTTCCGGTGTGGTCGGAACTTGCGTAATCGGCACCGGTGTAGGTGTTGAGCTCGGTTCTGTTCCCGAACCGACTGAACAACCGGAAATAAAGAAGACAACGGCAAAAAACAGAGCCATTGCAGCTTTAAAACAACTTGGACGGGAAGACTTCTTTTGCATAAAACAAAACTCCTTTGCTTTTAAATCGAAAACCATGTAAATGCGTTTCTGTTGAAGATATGTTGACTTGCAACGTGTACATTTACATTATACTCATTATTTGAACGAAATCAATAGGGCAATTAATATATTTGAGCATTTTTTGCTCCGGCGTCAATGCGCATGACTGCATCGTCGAACTCATTGACAACAGCGGCAGCACTGTTATAAAATATACTCAGCAGTCCAAAGTGACAGCAGCCGAACCGCCGAAGCATTGAAACCGATTGGTTCTGCTTGAACTGCTTTTTGGCTGAAACCCCACGGCTTGAATGGCACGATTCCTGAGAATATGCGCACTATCATGCTGCAGAAAACAAGTTTGCGGGAAAGTATAAGCATTTTCATGTGTGGTTTGGAGAGTTAGCATATGAAAGTTCTTTTTAACTCGATTATCAGGACGATGTATTCAGGCTGTTACTACAAAAAAGGCAGCAGAGTTATTTATCTGTACGATATAAAGCAGACCGGTGACAGTCAAACGGTTATCTTTTTCGAATGCGAACATATTTCTCGCCCAAAAGAAATAACTGTCCTGTACAATGAGTTTCGTCCTGTCGGCGAGCCCAAATCCGTCAACCTCATTGATTTTGAGCTTGAGTTTAGATATGCGAACAATCTCAATCAGAGATGCCTCGGCTGCATTTATTGCAAAGCAACCGATATGTTCACAGATGTAAACAAACGAGCCGACTCCTGCGATGTTCGTTACGCAAAATCCTTGCTTTGCGAGCTGAGGCTTGCATTTGTTACATTATCCGCAGTAAGCTTGCTTACATGCAACTGCGAATATAGGAGGGCTGAACCGCCTGAGTTGATAACATGCAATGCGGGCATAATTGACTTTAAAAAATCAGTCTTGAAGATTGTTGAGGAATGCAGCAAACCTATCGGCAGTTCCGATCTCTTGGCAATGTCACCGGAGCTTTTTGACATATTATTAAAAATGCTGCACCCGGATGATGTGATTTTCTTCGGAAGCGGAGATTCTGCCGGTAATTATCGCCCTGTGATGCATGAAAGTGTTTGGGATTACCTTGCATTCCCCGGAGAAGATGCTGACGTCATATGCATACGCGCAAAAAATGCGTCAAAAGAATTGTATGCATATATGATGTCCGAAACATCTGAAACTCCGCGATATGCTTTACTTTTTCCGTCAATCAGCACTGCATATTACGGAGACGATTTAACCATTGGCGGTTCATGTGCTTACAGCTATGGTTATGCTGTTTATGCACCTCAAAACATTGCTGAGCAAATTCTTGCGAAAACGCAGGAGTGCAAGCCCATACAGCTCAATAACGATTTGAAGCTTTAAGCGCTGAGCGAATGAAACTGCTTGAAACCCTGTAACCGTCTATAACTTTGAGGTCGAAGACTATCACACATACTATGTCTCTGCAAATGCAGACTCGGATGAGTTTGTGTTGGTGCATAACAGGTGCGGGTATAAGCCTTTAAGGCAAAACGATTATAAAGCTGTTATTAATCCCGGCGAGATGGAAGCACCGCATGCGCATATTTTCAAAAAGGCAAGTAATATAGGGAGGGTGTTTCGCGACGGCACTCTTAATAAAAGTCTTGCGGCAAACAGAGAAGCAATGATGTTTCTGAAAAGGAATCTGGTATCAATAATGGAGATGATAGATGCTTTTTATGGAAAAAGATGAAAACGGATTTCAAAATTTCTCGATAAGAATTCTTGAATCAACTGAAAGCCTGCGCCAAGTTGTTCTTGATGAGTTTGAAAACTTTATCTTCAACTCAAACATAATGAGCGGTGTAAATAAAATTGATGAGCCGACTCTGCTTTCGCTTATCTGTGAGAGTCACAAGTCGGAATATATACGCGAATTCATTGTTGAAATGTTGCCGCTGCTTGAACAGAGCTGTATAACCGATAGGGTGTTTGATTCTTGCATTTCTTATTCGGACACTGAGTTCCGAAAGACATTGTGCATTTTACTTGCACACATGTGGTTGAGAATCGACCTATTGTTGACGCTTAACGAAGAACTGGATACTCCGGAAGCATTCATAAAGGCCGTGTGCATTATGGTTCGTGAACGGTATTCAAAAGACGAATTTGAAGTTTTTTTGCGAAGAAACAAGCACTTTTGGAATGCATTACCTTGCTGCATTTCATGGCTTATGCCGAAATATGAGGACAGCACTCTTGTTGATGTTATAAAAAACTATGCAAATCAAGCGGTGATGTGAAACTAAGCGAATCGATGTTGATGGTGACCGGCATGTTGGGACTTTCGGCCTGCATTAAAGAAATTAAGGAGTTTGGAGGTAAACTTGGAAAACTATATTAAGACAGCAATCTGCTATGCGGAAGGGAAAATGAGCGGCAGTGATTTTGAGATTGAACAGGCTTCCGAGCCCGAGCTTTGGCCATGGCTTCAATCGCTGCTGAATGAGGAAATGAAGACCGATCCCAAACATGAGTTTTGGAACATATGTCATTCCCGTTCGGCACTCGAAGCAAACAATTTTCGAGTAAAGGCCACTGCGCTTGCTTTCGGTTACGGATTCTTCGGTAATATGCATGACATAGTAAGCAGCCTTGTCAAGACTGTTTACCCGGATATTAAAATCAAAACACCCCCATCGTACACAAAATATGATTTTATGTACGAAATAGGTATGGATTACGTCGGCGGAAAAGAAGCCGATATAATCGTTCAAGATATTCTGGACAAGCTGCCTTCGGATTTAAAAAAGAGTGAAAGGAAACGCGAAGCAAAAAACGAGTTGCGCAAAGCTTTCCCTATCACAAAGAGGAAACCGCTGTGGGTTCAGGAACCTGAGTGGCCTGTATCCAACGGCAAACCTCTCAAGTTTATCTCTCAAACAAAAGATGGTGAGAAGGTATGCTACGAATTTTACGATGAAGCAAACGACTGCAAAACAATAATCGAGCAGCTGCTGTAACATTTCGGCGCTGTTTGATGTTGTTGCCGGAACCATGATTAAATTGTACTAACTATCAGAATACGAAGTATTCACATGCTTATAATTTGCCGGATCAGCTCACTTCGTACGATGGCGAAAGCATAACATATGACGCTTCCGGCAACCCGACGAACTACCTCGGTGCGACTCTGGTTTGGGAAGGTCAGCGGCTGAAGTCGTATACCCCAAAAGACGCATCCTCCGGACGCGCGAACTCGTATGTCTACAGCTACGATGAAAACGGCATCCGCACAAGAAAAACCATCGGCAACACCGTTACGGACTATTACTATAACGGCACGCTGCTCATGGGCACCGTCAAAACCACAACGAACAGCGACGGAAGCACAACGACTTCAAAGCTCCGCTTCAGCTACGACGCTGACGGCAAAGTCGTTGCCGTGAACTATAACGGAAATTATTACTATTACCTCCGCAATGCCCAGAGCGATATCGTCAAACTCATTGACAAAACCGGAGCAACCGTTGTAGAATACGCTCACCTCAACAGCGAATTAGCCGCTGTTGAGGTTTGACGGTTTGGGCAAACTGCTGTCAACCTCGGGCTCACTTGCGTCCACACTCGGAAAGAATAATCCCTTCCGTTACCGTGGATATGTCTATGACGAGGAGACAGGTTTCTACTACCTCCAAAGCAGGTACTATAACCCCGAAGTCGGCAGGTTCATTTCCTCCGATGTCCTCCTCTCCACCGGCCAGGGCGTTCTCGGGCATAACGCGTATGCGTATTGCGGGAATAACCCCATTGTTCGGGAAGATACAAATGGCTATGACTGGTGGCATTGGCTTATTGCAGGTGCCGTTGTTGCGGCTACAGCAGTGGCGTGTGTTGTAACTTGTGGTGGTGCAGCTGCCGCTATCACGGCTGTAACATTGGTTTCAAATGGATTTGCCGCTGCAACTACATCAGCAACCGTAGCTGCAGGGATCTTTATTGGTACATCAACGGCACTTGCTTGCAATACAATGGCTGCCGTTGCCGAATCAGGGTCGGTCGAAGATTTTATGGATCAGGGCGACTGGCTAACCGTTGCATCCACTGTTAGCGGAGGTGTATGTGGAGGGATTTCTTCCTATGGTTTATGTAAAAATCAATTTAGTGATTCCCCTCAAGCTAAAGTTCCGAAAGAAGCAAAAAAAACATACAATTATGTAAGAAAGCATAACGGCAGGCCTCCTAATGGCTATGTCGGCGGCAATAAGTTTGCAAATGACGGAAGATTCGGCGGAGAGGTGTTGCCCAGAACAACGCTGTATCGAGAATACGATATTTACCCTCGTATACGGGGAATTAATCGTGGAGGCGAACGCATTGTTATTGGTGGTGACGGTAGTGGCTGGTATACTCCAGATCACTATATGACTTTTCTGCGTTTTAGATAATTCTGGGAGCAATCCAAAATGATATTTAAAAAAATTAACAACGGCAACGAACTCTATGCCTTATTTTATGAGAATTCACATATAAGAGGACGCTATACGGCTTTTATACGCGGAAAAAGAAGCACAACTTGCAGCGGCTTTTTGAAGGAGTATTCCGCAGCATTCCAATTTCCTTATTATTACGGAAACAATTGGAGCGCATGGGATGAGTGCGCAACAGACTTGAGTTGGCTCATGTTTGATTCGGTTGCGCTCATCATTGATGACTATGAAAGCTTGTTTGTTGATGAACCGGACAAGGAACGCATTCTTGCAGATGTGGAAAAAGAGCTTCGTTATATTGAAAACTATTGGCAAAAACGTATGTTCGTTCCGTTTTACGTGTTTGCATGTACCGGTTTCAAATAAAACTTATATAACCGCAGCATTAAGAACGGCAGCTCCACCGATTCGCAATGGGGCGATCTGCTGACGGCGGTCACGGACGGAACGGTATCGACCGGTTCAAAGCAAAACAGCACCGTTTCATATGATGAAATGGGTAACCCGACCCGTTACTTCGGTGCGACCATGACTTGGGCAGGCAAACAGCTCAAGTATTGGGGCAAGTCAGGAAAGTATGTCAACTTTGCATACAACGAGGACGGCATACGCACACAGAAAAACTCAAACGGAATCTTAACAAACTATTATTACAACGGCAGCCTTTTGATAGGCATGACTGTCGGTTCGGGCAGCAGCGCCAATATCCTCCGTTTCAGCTATGATGCATCCGGCAATGTCGTTGCTGTTGATTATTCAACCGATAACGGTTCAACGTTCAACACCTACTATTACCTTCGCAATGCACAGAATGACATTGTGAAACTCATTGACAACAGCGGAACAACTGTTGTAGAATATACTTATCGCAACAGCGATTGAGCCGCTGTTGAGGTTTGATTCTTGGGGCAAACTGCTGTCAACCTCGGGTTCACTCGCGTCCACACTCGGAAAGAATAATCCCTTCCGTTACCGTGGGTATGTCTATGACGAAGAAACCGAATTCTACTACGTCCAGTCACGTTACTACAATCCTGAAATTGGACGGTGGATTAGCACTGAACCTAATGCTGATTATGGTGGATTTGACGAAGGTGCCGGATTATTGGGTTACAATGTATACGCTTATTGTGCTAACAATCCTGTAAACAATTTCGATCCTGATGGCGAGGCTGTAGCAAACATTGTGGGCGGTATTATTGGTGGCGTTGCCGGTGCCGCATTAGGCGCATTGCTTGCACAAGAACTTGGTTTGTCTGGTTGGAAGAAAGCTTTGTTTATTGTGGGTTTAACTGCTGCAGGAGCCGCACTCGGTGCATTTTTAGGCCCGTATATGGCAAAATTGGGCGGCAAAATTGCGTCAATGTTAAAAAGTGCGGCATCTTCATTTAAAGCAACAGTGCAAGGTGCGCGAACAGCAATTAAGCACTCAAAGAGGTGAGGTCAGCACATCGGTAAGTGGATAGTGTCAGCAGATAGGTAAGCCGCTGGTAAGTACACACCTGTCTCGTCAAGGTGGAGATCAACGCAATTTCGGCAGGAACACAAGGAGGAAATTGTGTTGATACGACCTTGACGACGGGACAAAAGATATAATGGGAAAGAGGCGTGTAAGCAAGATAGGGCTTACCGCCCTTAATCGCCAATCAAATTTATTTTAATTCCTTAAGAGGATAAAAACAATAGGAATCGAGGTCAAGCGTACCGAGCAGAAAATCTGCTATAAAGACAAGAAAAGAATGTCCGTCATCCAATGGTTTCAGCCCTACATGCCAGCCTCGAAGAGCATAACCGATCGTTATGCGAACACCATTCAGAAGAATCTCTCCGCCGCCGGTTACCTTTCGGACAAGAAAACCGATTGGATATTCGAGTTCGTCATAATCGCCGGTGTATTTCCGTTCTGATTTTGTGTAGAGTTCATCCGGCGTTTTCATTCCGATCGCCTCATTCGGTCTGACAGAGTTGTATTTCTTTACCCATTCGTCGAGCACAGCCTGATTCGCCGAAATCCCGCCGGGCACTTTCCCCTCTATCTCGTCTGCAATATCTTTGTGCATTCGCTCCAAAGATCCGTTCTGCTCGGGATGCCCTTTCAAAGAACGATCCGGCAGGATGCCTAACGTGATCCACCAAACAGCGAGTGTCGTGAGATTCAAAATGCCGTTCGGCGCGGCAAAAGGCGTACCGTTATCGCTGTGAATGACCTTAGGAAGACCGTATGTTTTAAACAAGTCTGTCATAACAGCCCTGACGGCAACGGAGCTTTTTGACTGCATCAGCTTTGTGCAAAGGATTTTTCGACTGTATCTGTCACGAACGGTGAACGGTTCACAGATTTCCCCGTCGGATTTCCACCATCCCTTGAAGTCAATGCTCCAAACGTCATTTGCCGCCTGAGCCTGTATTTGCTGCTGCAATCGAGGACAATCGGAGGATACCGGAGGTCTTATCTTGCGTGGTTTCACAAAACCGGCTTTGTCAAGAATCCGTTTAACGCTGGATAACGAAGGAACATCCTTTTGCGGATACGCTTTTGCGTAAATCTCCCGAATCTTTTTCGGTCCCCACGCCAAGTGCGCATTCTTGATACGGATCAGCTCCGCTGCCGTATCTCCGTCAATCATGTCCTGTGTTAATCTGGCGCGTGACTGTTCATACAGTCCGGCTTTTCCCTGTTCGTAAAAACGATTCTTCCACTTGTGACCCGTTTTTTCGGAAATTCCGAAATCTGCACATAAATGTTTGAATGGTTTTTCATTTGCCAACATCGCTTTGATAAACAATTCTTTTTGTTCCATTTTATCGGTTTCCTTCCATGGCATAATGTTCACCTCTTTCTGTGTCCATTATACCTGAAGACTTACCGATGTGCTGAACCCGCACCAGACTGCTAGAATAATCCCAAGTCCTTAAAGGTTTCAGGAGTACACCTGACAAGTTTTGGAGCTGTTGCAAAATCAAGTCATATTTGCAGCAGCCTCTTTCTTTTTTAGGAGGGCAATCCGTGGAGTGCCGGACATTACATTTTTCGGCTCAAGCGAAGCCGGCTCATGCAGAAAATGTGATTTTTGTGTACGGCAAACAGACCTGCTCAGGTTTTGTTGTTCTCGGAAGGTTATTTCAGGCTGTTTTCGGTTCAAACAGTGCTTTTCCGAATCGTCCGTCAGCAAGCCGACCGCACAGTTTTCGGATATTGAACGCTGTTGCGAGGATAAAAAGGCGGGTTTCGTTGCTGGGCTTCCCTCGGGTGAGGAATCTTCCGAACCCGTAATCCTGTTTTAAAACGCCGAAAGCACCTTCAACTTGGATCGAACGGTTCATTCGGAGAAGAATGCCTTTATCGGTTGAAATGCGTTTTTCTGCTTCATCTTTTTGACGACGCATTGTTTTTGAAAGTTCTGTTTTACGGTTCTCGTATTGTCCCTTAAAGCAGTTTTCCCTGCGGGAGCAGCCGGAACAGTCCTCACAAACATAATAACTTTCCAATATCATGCAGCCGTTATCAGTCTTTCCGGTTCTGTCATATGCATGAAGCAGTCTTTTGTCATTCGGGCATGTAAAGCTGTCACTCTCCGCATTGCACGGCATATCATCCTTGTGATAGATGTTTTTCTTGAATTTCATTGTTTTCTTCAGTTCATGATCCGCTGGTTTGATGTATGCATTTTGCTCCGTGCTTTCAAGGTAAGTGTAGTTTTCCTCGCTTGCATACCCTGCATCCGCAACGATATTGCCGTGCCTTCGGCCGGTTCCTTCCGCTGTTCGTTCAAGAAATGGTATCAATGTTGTTGTGTCAGTCGGGTTCGAAAATAATCAGAGACCAACTATATACTCGCTTTCAACTCCTATCTGAAGATTGTACCCGGGTTTGAGCTGTCCGTTTCCCATGTGGTCGTCTTTCATTCTCATAAAAGTTGCTTCGAGGTCCGTCTTTGAATAACTCTTCCGATTAAATACATGATCGTTTTCGTCAATCATTGTTACAACATTTATCGGCATGACTGCTTGATTTTTGCTCGTTTTCATTGCATAATCAGCTCGTTTTCTGTTGGTTTTTAAGCAATTTAATTATACACGAAAGCAGCAAACCGGACAACCCTTCTTGAGTTGCCCGGTTTTGTTTTGGGGACTAATGCAACAGCCCCATTACAACGATGGTCAGCTCATTTGCGGCAGAATGGTATGACCACAACATGCAAATGAAAGGTGGTGCCAAATCGAGAAATCTACACCATTCATTCCTGAGTTTTGAGTTCGGGAATTGCTCACTCGACGCGGAGCATCCGATAGCCGATTCCGATGTGCGTTTGTATGTATTGCTGCCCGCCTTTCCCATTTTCCAGCTTTTTGCGCAGAGTCGCCATAAATACCCGCAGAGAAGCAATATCGTTTTCCCAACTGCTGCCCCAAATCTGCTGTGTGATGTAGGTGTGCGTCAGAACCTTGCCCACATTTTTTGAGAGCAGGCACAGCAGCTTGTATTCAATGGGTGTCAGGTGCAGTTCTGCACCATCAAGATATGCGCAGCCTGCCGCATAGTCGATTTTCAGCAAACCGTTTGTAAAAACCGGAGAATCCTGCGCCGCATTTGTTTTCATCAGCGACAGTCTTCGCTGCGTCACCCGCAGCCGTGCCAACAGTTCGTCCACGGAAAAGGGCTTCGTCAGGTAATCGTCCGCCCCGGCATCCAGCGCCCCGATTTTATCGGAATCCTCCGTTCTGGCACTGATCACAATGATCGGCATATTCGACCACGAACGGATTTTCCGTATGATCTCCACGCCGTCCATATCCGGGAGTCCCAGATCAAGCAGCACAATATCCGGATTATGAGACAACGCCTCCATCACGGCGCTTGCGCCGTTTTGAGCCGAGAGATACCTGTATTCGTAAGTTTTCAGCGTCGTTGTGATCAGATTGCGCACCGATGTATCATCTTCCACAACGAGGACGAGCGGCTTATTCATTTAAGTTCACCTCACTGAGCGGTACTGTAAAGGAAAAGATGCAGCCCTGCGGCGAATTGTCTTTCAACGTCATTTCGCCGTTATGTGCATGGAGAATGGCTTGACAGAGCGTAAGTCCAAGCCCGAGACTTCGGCGGCTGTCACCAATTGGATTGCCTCCGGTAAAGAACATTTCAAAAACACGTTCCTTCAATTCATCCGGGATACCGGGGCCGTTGTCGCTGACGCAGATCTCAGCCGCATTTCCCCGCCGGATCGCCGTGATTCGGATGTTCGAGCCTGCCGGAGTATATTTGACAGCATTGTTCACCAAGTTGATAAGCACCTGCATGATGAGTCCCGCATCTACCCGCGCCAGCAACGGTACATCTCCGCAATCCACTGTGATGTGATGTTCTGCGGATCTTCGGTCAATATGTCGGAGCGATTCCGATACGATGTCGTCCACGACCTGATCGGAAAGGCGCAGCTTGACGCTGCCGTCCGCGATTTTTGTAACGGAAAGCAAATTCTCAACCAGTCCGGTCAGCCATTGCGCATCGTCATAAATATCCGTAAAAATCTGTTTCCGTGTTTGCTCATCCAACACGTTATAGCTGTGCAGCAGCGTATCGGCGCTGCCGGAAATGGAGGTCAGCGGTGTCCGCAGATCGTGGGAAATCGAACGCAGGAGATTGGCGCGAAGCTGCTCGTTCTTTGCAAGGACGGCGGCTTCTTCCTTTTCTCCGGCATTTCGCAGGTTATCCAGCGCCAGGGCACATTCTCCAAGGATGGAAAACAGAATACTGGATGCAAATGCGTCCGGCTGCGTTTCTTTCTCCATCGGAATCCCGACAACGCCGTAAATCTGCTGCCCGGTACGGATGGCGAGATACAGCCGTTTTGCTTTTGGAAAGTTTTGCGTCGTTGCTCCGGCACGTTTCCGGTTCTGCCAGACCCAGCGGATCGCATCCTGCTCCCGATCCGTGTCCGGGGCGCTGTATGGGCTGCTTCCGTCAGCCGGGTAAATGATCCCTTGAGCCAGTACACCGCCCTGCACCGGATAAATCAGGATGTCCCGCTGCATGAGCTTTTGTATCTGCGTTGCAGTAATCCGATAGACCTCCTCCGGCGTTTCGGCCTTTTGGAGCTGCCTGTTCATATCAAAAAGGAGCTTCGTGCGATAAGCGTCCCGCGCGGATAGCTGCGCATGGGCTTTGAGCTTTGCGGCAAGCGTACCGGTCAAAAGCGCCGCCGCAAACATAACGGCAAAGGTTATTGGATATTTGCTGCCATAGGCTGCCAAAGACAGTCGGGGTTCCGTCAGAAAATAATTGAACAGGATGACACTCAAAAAAGCGGACAGCACGCCGCAGGTATATCCGCTGGTAAAAGCGGAAGTCAGAAGCACCCCCAGCAGGTATACCATGATGATATTGGCATTTGCAAAGCCGAGCCGCAGAAAGATCCATCCGATGACCGTCGCAGCTGCCAGAATCCCGACGGTCAGAAGCAGTTCCCGAGCGGTCGGAAACACCGGGCGAACGGCAGAAAGCCGTTTTCTGCGGTAGCTTTTGTAGACATCCGCATCCGGAATAATATGAATGTCTGCCTCCGGCGCAAGCGTAATGAGCCGTTCCGTCAGCGTCGGTTCACTCCAAAAATGCCGCCGCTGTACGCCGCTTCGCCCAATCACAATTTTGGTCACATCAGAGAGCCGCACATATTCCGCGATCTGTGCTGCCGCATCTTCACCATGCGTTGTGACGATCTCTGCGCCAAGCTGCTGCGCCAGACGCATATTCGCCTGCAAGCGAACGGTATCTTCCGCGTTCATATCAGCGTCTCCGGGGGTCTGCACATAGAGCGCGGTAAGGCTGCCGCGAAATGCCTGCGCCATTTTCCCTGCCATTCGTACAATGCGTTCATTGGACGGAGACGAGGACAGGCACACAAGAATATGCTCTTTTGGTATTTCATTTCCTTTGTCCTGCACATTTTCACCACCCCTCTTAAACGATATTACAGCGCCAAAATGTGAAGGTTTCTACTGCGTCCAATCGGATTCGCTGTTCGGAAAAGAAATTTGCTCTGGATCATAGATCACGATTTCTGCATGGGTATGACTGCTGCGAAACCGGGAAAGCGTTTCCTCAAGTTCGTCAGGAGAAATATCTCCGACCAGATGCATGCACGGCTCATGCTGCTGTTGTTCGGACGCTTCCTCTATTCGTTTCTGATTTTCCGCCAGAAATTGCTCCAGACGTTTCATCAGAAACCAGCCAAACAGAAATATCATGGCTGCTCCGACGATCAAAACAACATCTTCCACATACCCTCACCGTCCGTTCATATCCGGAAACACTTTTGCAGCGCCTTATATTCACCCAGCGCTAAAATTGTTATTTCCCCTGACAGCACCGTATCCGGTGTAATTGTAACGTCGGTTTTTCCCGAACGTTTGATGCCAAGAATGTTGATTCCAAACTTTCTGCGGATATCCAGTTCGCCAATACTTTTCCCGACCCAGCATTCCGGCACTTCCACCTCAAAAATGGCGTGCTGATCATCGATCTCTATGTAGTCGAAAATATGATCGGAAGTATATCGAATTGCTGCCCATTTTGCCACCTGTTTTTCCGGGTAGACCACATGGTCTGCACCGTTGCGAAGCAGAAACTTCGCCTGTACATCCCTTTCGGCACGCGACACCACACACTTCGCACCCAGATCCTTCAGCAGCGAGGTGGTTTCCAGCGAGTTCTGAAAGTTACCGCTGACGGTCACGATGCAGACGTCAAAATTTCCGATGCCGAGAGAGCGAAGAAACTCCGCGTTTGTACTGTCGCCAATTTGTGCGTTGGTGACATACGGCAGCACATCATTGATTCGATCCTCGTTTGTATCGACCGCCATGATCTGATGCCCCAGTTGAGAAAGCTGTACTGCGGTATGCCGTCCGAAGCGGCCTGTGCCAATCAATAGAATGTTTTTCATGAGAAAATACTCCTTATCCAATTGTAATTTGTTCCTGCGGCAGCTTTGCTCCGGTTGCTTTTTTGCCGGAAAGTGCCGCATAAATGAGGGTAAGACCGCCGACTCTGCCCAGATACATGAGCGTGATCAGCACAATTTGCGATGGAATGCGCAGCTGCGGCGTGATGCCAAGCGTCAATCCCACCGTACCGACAGCCGATGCAGTTTCATACAGGCAGGCAGACAGCGGAAGATTCTCATATACACTGATAAAGGCAGCACCGCCAAAGAACAGTGCAAGGTACATCATCAGAATTGTCGCAGCGGTCTTGACGGCGCTGCAATCGACTCTGCGTCCGAAAAATTGAGCGCTCTCACGCCGGCGGAAGGTCGCAGCAGCATTGGCAACCAAGACCGCCAGCGTCGTTGTTTTCATGCCGCCCGCCGTAGAACCCGGAGAACCGCCGATGAGCATCAAAAGGATCATCACGCCCTGCGACGCACCGGACATCGCGGACAGCGTTACTGTGTTGAAGCCCGCAGTCCTCGGTGTGATCGACTGGAACAGAGCTGCCTGAATCCGCTCTCCAAGGGGAAGAGCATCAAAGTCTACGAAGAAGAACAACAACGCCGGAAGGACGATCAGTGCGAATGTCGTGACAAGGATCACCTTGCTCTGCATCCGGTAGCGGTGAAACCGCCACTTGTTTTCGCAGACATCGTCCCATGTCAGAAATCCGATGCCGCCGATCACGATCAGCAGCATAATCGTGATATTGATTCCCGGACTGCCGGCGTAACCGGTAAGGGACGGATAGAGATTGTTTTCTGTCCCAAGAATGTCAAATCCGGCGTTGCAAAAAGCAGATATGGAATGAAACACCGCCATCCAGACGCCGCGCCATCCATAGTCCCGGCAGAACGCCGGCAGCATGGCAAGCGCCCCCAGCAGTTCAATCAGAAACGTCCCTCGCAAGATAAAGCGTGTAAGACGGACAATCCCGCCTACCTTTGGTGCTGAGATTGCATCCTTCATGGTGCTGCGCTGCATCAGAGAGATTTTTCGCCCGGACAGCATCGCAAACGACGCTGCGACAGTCACAACGCCAAGTCCTCCGATCTGGATCAGCGTCAGAATAACCGCCTGCCCAAAGGTTGACCAGTAGCTGCCTGTATCCTGCACCACAAGCCCCGTCACACACACGGCAGATGTCGCGGTAAACAGCGTTTCATTGAATGGCGTTGCAAACCCGGCTGTTGTGGAGATCGGCAGCATCAGCAGCAACGCTCCGAGCAGAATGACCCCGGCAAAGCCAAGTATGATGATTTGAAAAGACGAAAGACGACGTTTTCGACGAATGTTCTCTTCCGGCATAAAGGCATCTCCTTATTTCTGTTATTGTTATATTATACGGTCGGAGACTTTAAGGTTGGATAAGGGACATTTGCAGCGCATTAAGATTGAATAAAGATTGGGAGCTTGCTTGTGCAATGCTTTTCTCCTGCCATGCGAAGTGCTATGAACATTCGGCTACAAGCAAATAAACTCGTATAACAAGCAGTAACCTCTTGCATGTGTCAGGTGACCGTATGAATACAATGCCCTGCACCGATTCCTTTTCCTATCTGTGAATCTCCTTTTCCCGCCGCTTTTGATAATCCTCCAGGTATCGATCCAGATAAACCTTGTTGACGGTGGCCAGGATCGTGCTGCGAAGAAGATCCTTTGCATCGGACTGCGTCTTGCCGATTCCATCTCTCGCCGGGGCTATACCGAACGCTGCACCGAGCATATTCTCAAATTCATCACAGAAATAGTCATAGGCGGTCTGAAGGGGATAGTTATCCTCCTGTATGCCGAACATCAATCGAAGCCCTTCAAGCCGGACAACGGGCTTGACTACGGCAATGAACAGGAGTCGTGCGAGGTGTTCCGCTGTGTATGCCTTCTTTATCGGGGATGGGATCAGACCCTGTTTCACATAATTGCTCACCATGGAGCTCGTCAACTCCGATTCCCCCAACGGCGCAAGGTGAGCGTTGACATAGCGCACCACCTGCTCCAGATAAAGCCCGACGTTCGGGATCTGCCCATAACGCGGCAAGCGGAAACCCTCAATATTCTCTATCATGCTGTTCACTTCCTTTTCCATGCAAATATTATACACGTCTCTCGTTAAACTTTCAACTGTTTTATATAAGCTTTTTGCAGGTTTTTCGAAAGCTGTTTACGGAATAATAAAAACCTGATAAAATACCTGTGTCGATTTGCAAAATCGGGTGAAATGCTTCTTATTATTAAGAGGACGTACAATGAATCGGTTTCGTATTGTCGCAGACTCAAGCTGCGGCCTTCTCACGCCGGACGGAGCATACTTCGTCAGTGTTCCGCTTACCATACGCACAGACACGGAGGAATTCCGCGATGACGCTTTTCTCGATGTGAACGAGATGGTCACTGTACTGCGCGGCACCGGGGGGCGTTCTTACAGTGCATGTCCGAATATCGCCGATTGGGAAGATGCCTTCGGTGAGCGTGGCGATGTAATCGCCTTCACCATCACCGGCAGCCTTTCCGGCAGCTACAGCATGGCGTGTGCTGCAAAGAAGCATTGTGAGGAGCTTGATTCCTCACGCCGCATCTGCGTGGTGGATAAAGAGACTGTTCATTGTTCAGGAGCAAGCTTCATTTTCTGCCAATGCACTTCCTCTCAGGAAGAAGACGTACTCAGCATTGATTTGAATCTCCGGGGCGACCTCGATCGAACCGTTCGAAGCATTGGTTCTTCCGATGCCGTCTTTCGAAAAACGGAGCTGCTGCAAACATCACTTGATTTTGCAGCAGCTCCTTTGAGCTTGTCAGTATTTGATTGTTTCGATTCCGCACCGTGCTCGCACCGTTAAAGACATTGATTCTACTGACTTCTGCAATGTTTTCTTATCCGATGCTGCCGTTTGCGGAACGCTGTTTTTTAATTTGCATCACAGCTTATCCGAGCAGTTCAATGCCGAGTGCGTGACGCAGTATCCTGACAGCATCATTCACCGTTACCTCACCGTTGAAATCGACATCGGCAAGGCGGCACTGATTCTCAGTGAGTTCAATAATGCCCATCGCTTTACGAAGTGCCATAAGAGCATCAATGCCACTGATGCAGCCGTCCATATCGACATCTCCGAGCAAATGGTAGACGGTAGAAACTGTCATATCGCTCATAACGGGTTCTCCGTCGTAATCCCATCCGCAGAAGACATAACCCTGATGTTCAGGTGCAACGGGGAATTCGCCTGAATCGATAACATCTCCCCTGCCCACAGTCAGCGTGCCGATAACCGCATTGTTGTTGAGGCTGTCAACGAAAGTCACTGTGTAAGCAGTCATGGACCAGCGTGCGTTCAGTGTGATATTGCCGTCAACAAGATAAACAGTTTCATCAGTATACCTTGTGCCGTTCTCATCAAACCAACCTATGAAGTCAAATCCTTCACGGGTGGGAACAGGCAATGTACCAACGGGTTGACCGTAAGTTACTGTGATTTCCGCAGGACTGACTTCGCCGCCGCGTGCGTCGAAGGTGATGGTATAGTCGTTAATCGTCCACGTTGCTGTATATACAACGTTTTCGGTAACAAATTCCGCAACCTCGGGTGTCCACCCCGCAAATGAATAGCCTGCACGCATGGGAGTTCCGTTGAAGTTCGGAGTATGCGAACCCTCCTGAGCAAAGTACTGCTGATCTGCAAAGATAACTTCGCCATCCACACCATCGGTGTACCTTACAGAATAACTCGGAGTTGAGTTAACAGCAAGGCCGTTGATGTCGATACCGCTGCCGAGAATGTCCACAAAATGAGTCTCTCCGGTGTCCGTCATTGAGTAGATGTTGTTTGAAGCATCCGTTATGTAGAAGAGATCGGTTGTTGCATCATAAGCCATTTCGGTTGCACCCGCATAGACATTAACGCCAACGCCCGACATAACGACTGTCCTGTCTGTAAGATACTTGTCGGAGTACCTAATAAGCTTGGGAACAGAGGTTGCCCAATCATTGCCCATTGCGTAAACAGCACCGTCCTTCACTGCAACACCGACCATTGTGCAGTAATCGGAATCCATAATGTAACCGGACATGTAATTTGTTCCGCCCGCCTGCAAAGTTGCAGTATTGTATTGGAACATATAGAATCCGCCGACTGCATAAAGAAGTTCGTTATCCGGATCGTATGCAATATCGTTGATGCCCGTCCATGCTTCGAGACCGCCTAAGCTCACGCTTTGGCGGGTCAGTATGTCATATCGGTAGAGTTGATAAGAAGATCCGCTTTCAACGACATAGAACAGGAAGTTATCGCCATATGCAAGACCCTTAATCATCGAACCGCCGCTGAATTCAGCGATGGTTATCGCCGTCTGTGCGGGCAGAGCGGGATTGAATGCGATCAAAGCATCTCTGTTTGCTGAAACAGTGTATGCAACGGAGGAAGCCCCGGGCTGTTCAACTATTTCAACCGTGCATTGTGCAGATACACCTGTTTGGTTGCTTGTGACCGTTATTACAGTGCTGCCGACTGCAGCACCGGTTACAAGACCGTTTTCGTCAACGACTGCAATACTTTCATCAGCCGACGTCCAAGTTACGCTCGTATCTGCCGCGTTTGAAGGACGTACCCTCGCTTCAAGCTGTGCAGTTCCGCCTACATAAGTGCGAGCAGAAGTCTTGTTAAGCAATATGCCGTTAACGGTGCTCTGCGGCAACTCACTCTCATCCGGAATGAAGGCCATAAGTCCTAAGAATGCTTCACCGTACTTAATGGATGAACCTTCGCGTGTGTAGAGGCTGATTCCTCCGAGATTTACCGAATACGGTTCCTCGCCAAGCTGAATCATTACAACGCCGCTTGCATACTTAAGCCCCTGTGTGCTGTATGTTGCATTGAGATACAGTCTGTTCGTACCATAGTCATACGCCATCTGAGAATTGTACTGCATGTTGCCGTAGTAGTTGTTGCCCGTGAAGACACCGGCGCCTGCAATCGTCATGAACTCCTCATACTCGCCCGTCACCTTATCCACCGTATATATAACGGTCTGTGAAGAGTCGTTTGAAGGAGATCCTGCTGCATAGAGCTGTCCCTGCGCATCACATGCAAGAGCATATACAGGTCTGTTAAAATCGAGCTGTGCAATAACGTTTACACTGCCGGTATTCAGGTCGACCGTCACAAGCGACGCAGGGCACTGAACTGCCTGATCGGTGCTGTACTCGTAGGTATGGTGAAGCGTAAGGCCGTACAATGTACCTGCTGCATAATCCATTGCAAGTGCGGTAATCTGATCATTGTAAGTATCAATGTTCGCCGTACCTATTGTCGTGTAAGCCGAGAGGTCGTTTTCATCAATCCTGAGGAAAGCTCCCTTATCATTGAAGGCATAGTAGTAACCGTCATAGTAAACGCCCGAACGCAGCGAGTAGACGCTTATCATGCTCTTGTCAACAAGCATGTGCCTAAGGTCATAATCATTGCCGTGAATCCAGAAATCATAGTAGCTTGTTCCTCCCTGGTCGAGGTTGAGGAAGGCCTTAAACTCGCCGGCTGCTTCAAGAACCGTAATCTCTATGGAGTCAGTGTACAATGTGTCATCGTTTTTGTTTCTCGTCGTAACCGTAACGGTTGCCGTACCAATGCCCATGAATGTCAGTTTGCCGAACCTATCGACAACAACAACTTCTTCGTCGGAAGATACCCATGTTTTAACCTGGTTGGTAGGTCTGAGAGGTTCCGTCACAACGTTGAGTTGGAGCGTCCCTCCGGCAAGACCTACAGCCGACTCACCGTTGGTTATCGTAATGCTTTCAACGGGGATGATCTGCGTTTCAGGTTCATTGTCGGGAATGGTGAAAATAACCGTTTGCTCTACACCGGCCTTTGTTGACACGTCGCCCATGTCAATAATGGTTGCGGTCGTCCTTTCGGGTTCCCATTCGTCCGGACCGAGTGTGACAAGGTAGAGGGGTGAAAGTCCCTTGTTCATACACGGGTTCCAATAGATGTTGCCGGTGTTGTAGTCATAAGTCATGCCTGCATAGAACCAGCTGTCACCCGAAGCACTGCCGAGACGAGTTGTTGACAAAGTATCGGCATCAACAGAGTAAAGAGTTGAACTCATGTCTGCAATGACGATCATTCCTTCTGCCGTGACGCACATTGCCGTTGCAATGGCGGGTCCGCCAATATCGCCGGAGAAAGTTCCGAGCGGGTCAATCGACCCCGTTTCAAGATCCACAATGCACAAACCGCCGTTTGTAAGATCAACGCCGTACATACGACCGGTGTTGTAATCAAAGCCGATGTTTCCAACTTCAATACCGATGGTGTATCCGATTTCTTCCGGTTCGCCGATCACAGTTTCAGCGGGAACCGCACCCTTTGTAACAAGACTGCGATAAAGCACCGAAGCACCGCCGAGAGTTCCGTCCGGAGCGGTACGTGCCTGCACCATTACAGTGTAAACATATCCGTTGTAATATGCACCGCCCTGCCAGAGCGCATTGGCAGTGACATTTTCTCCGGATGCCGGATCGTAATATGTTACCATGGGTTTCCCGAGTGATGTTATTGCAGTGGGTGTTTTGTCAGCATACGTGAACCATGTGAATCGGTTGCCGATGTTTGAAAAATCTTCAACAACAAAGCCGTAGAGGGCATCCTCCGCTTTCACGACTTTGATCTTGCACTCCGAACTGTAATCCACCCAAGTGGGTACCGTTGTGCCGGTTTCATTATCCCAATGATAGGGATCCCATACCTGACCCGTGGCGGTGATAACTGCGTCTCCTTCCGAAACTGCCGTTACAAAGCCATTGGCATCAACAACGGCAATGTTCTCATTTGATGTTGACCACATGACGCCGTTTGCTTGTGCATTCCACGGCTGCCACGCGACTTTAATCTGACGAGTCTGATTTTGAACCATTGTTGTGGAATACGGCTCAAGCGAGAACCCGGTCGCATTGATTCCCATTTGGAAGAGATCGGATTCAATGCTGTTTGGAATGAACAAACATGTTTGACCGCCGGGGCCATAGGTTCCGACTTCGGTGCATGCAGCAGTTTCGAGGTTGACGGTATACGTTACGTTAATATTTACATATACGGCACCCTGAGGAACCTGACTGTGTGCAAACCAGTACATTGTATCCGTGTTGTGGTCGTAGCCCATTGACTGAATAACGTTTGCTCCGCCAAAACCCGGATAATTTACAAAATCTGTTGCCCCAATGAGTACGGTTTCCGCACCGTTGCCGGCTGTATTGAGTTCCAATGCATACAGACAGCCGTTTGTACCGATACCGTAGATGCTGCCTTCGGTCGTTATTCCGAGACAGAGAATCTCCGATGAACCGTTTTCGCCCGTGATCGGCCCAATTTCGTCAACAAAGACCTGGTTGTTCCACTTGGAAGTCCAAATCTTGTACAATGCATTGTAACCATCGTCCTTTCCGTCGTTATTGTTATCTCCCTTGTATGCCCAACCGACGGCAAGAAGGAAGTCGGTTCCGGAAGCGGAATCCCACGGATCAAGCAGAGCTGTTCTTGTATCGGAGTAATCCATTGCCATATCGTAAAGAACCCATACGCCGTTTTCGCCGACTTTGCCGCTTTGAGCAACAAGAGTCTTTGTTTTCCAATAGGTTCCCGACGGAGTCACCAGCTCCAGTGACCCGGTCCCCGCATTCTGCGCGATAAGATAGCCGTTAACATATTCGGCTGAATAATACCTGTTCGCAGAATCGAATGTTTCGTTTCTCGCATCGGAGAGGTCAGTTTTATTCGCACTGAACCAACCGCCTTCAACCGCTGCCGCATCGTAAGTCTCACATCCGTAAATGCGACTGCTGTCCAACGCAGCGGGACCTGTGTCGCCGCCGGTATGATCGCCGAGGTTAAGGAATGCATCGATAACAGTTTCGTTGCAGGCGTAATCAGCAACAACAACGGTAAATTCATTGCCGAAGCCGGTAATGTCAAACCTTTCGCTGAAAACTTCTCCCGGAGTGTTTTCAACCTCGAACTTGCCCATGATCGTGCCGTTGCTGCTTTCAAAAAGAACTGCCGCAATGTAGCGATTTTCAAGCAGCTCAAGGTTAAGATAGGTGCGTCCGTTTTCTTCGTCGAAAGAAACTGCGGACTGCAGATCCGCGCCATTCAGTATTTGCGGTGCGGCGGAGTCGAGAGTCACATCAAATACGATGCTGTCGTCAACAAAATCGTCGCTGTCATCGAGGTAGGCTTCCATTTTGTATGTTACAACAGTTCCGTCGGGAAGCTCGTTGCCGTCCAAGTCTTTCCCGTCCCAAACGTCACCTTCTCCTGCAAGCAGGTAGCCGGGAATAATCTGTCCGTAAGCAGCGTTATAGTAGCTCTTTGTCTGGTATTCTCCGCTGATGTCAAAGTAAACATCGCCCGTATTCCTGTCGGTCACGGTAATCCGGAGAGTGCGCGCATTTCTTAACATACCGTAATCAATTTCAGCGAGGGGATTACTGTAGGAAAATGCATTATATGCATCTCCTGCTCTGCCGGTTCTGATGTACGGGTTTGTGCCGAGCTGTGCGTTGTTGGTGAATATCCTGACGGGATAGAGACTGTATTCCGATTCTTTTTCGCTGTCGAAAATGTCCGCCGCGGACCAATCGCCGTAGAAACCGACAATGGGCATTACCAGCGAAACGGGTTGTTCAGCTTCCGAACCTGCAACAGGAACGGCATAGACAAAGCCTTCAACGAATATTCCGTTGGGGAATCTGTCCATGTATTCTTTGTCGGCATCAGTCAAACTGATTTCCGCATTAACTGTTACCCTGCCGTTTGCCGGAACGTTAACGGTATTTCCTCCTTCAAACGTTACACGGGTCGTAAGACCGTAAGGTGCAGCGGCAATAAACCTATCTCCGTAAATGCTTTCAGTCAGAAGAGAACTGTCAAGCGTATAGGTCAAAGCTTCGTCCGTGAGGTTGTTGATTTCGAAACTGAAATTGAAAATGCCGTCTTTACTGTCATTATCTCCTATTTCAGCCTTCGGTCTTCCCTCTGAAGCAGAAGTGCCGGTAAGGTATGCCTTTGTTGTGGTTGCCTTAACCAAATCGGCAAGGCCGCTGCCCTGTGCACGAGGTGAATACTCAAGTGTGTCGGTTGCAAACAGGGGATTTGCGGTGCTCATAAGCAGAGCCGCAGCAACTCGCCTTTGTTCAGCCCCGGAAAGTTCAGGATAGTTTTCATCCAAATACTGGATAAGAACAGCCATTGCACCTGCAATCTGCGGTGATGCCATCGACGTTCCGCTCATGTTTCCGTAATAAGAACCCGATATTGCAGGATCGACCGTCGAATAAATACTTCCGCCGACACCTGAAATTTCAGGCTTAAGCTTCAAATCCGGGGTTACTCCCCAGGAAGAGAAGCTGCTTATCGTTCTGTCGATATGGAAAAGTTGTGTGTCCGCATTGCAAACTCTGAACACGGCATTGCCTGATTCTGCTTGGGTAAGCAAAGCCTGACCTGCCGCTTTCGTTACGCTGACAGCAGGGATATTGCCCGCACCGTCATTTATCTGCATGTTTACAATGCCCACGGTGTTGTTGTAAACGACACATGCAATTGCACCGTTAGCCTGAGCTATGCTCTGCTTTTCAGGGAAAGAATTGCCTCCTCGTGAAACAACGGCGACCTTACCGTTTACGTCAATGCCTGCATAATCTGCCTCAGTGCCGTAACCGGGAACCATAACATATTCAAGTTCACGGTTTCTGAAATTTGCAATGAAGCTTGTTGCAGAGGTTGCTGCTGTATCCTGATAGCCGAAATCCGCCCCGCCGACAGTGATGTACAGCTGTTCGTAACCGTCGTTATCAACGGAAGCAACGGAGATGGCAGCAATGTACGTTGACGGAGTACCGACGAGACCGGTATCGGGGTTCGGAAGAAGAGACATGTTCATGCCCCACCTGTTGCCGTATGCATTGTTTGTATCGTTGCCGGCAGCGATAATAATCTGAATGTCGGATTCGAGGAATTTGTTCATCGTTTCCATCATGGTGGGAACATCGGTAAAGCCTGCTGCAGCACCGAGTGAAAGGTTTACGGTATCGACTTCAAGCCTTACGCAGTCTTCCATTGCGGCAAGTATTGTTGCCCAACCTGCACCGCCGCCGGACTGGAAAACCTGCATAACGACAAGCTGTGCGTCCGGAGCAACACCGACAGCCTTACTTCCTTCAATCTTGTTTGCCGCAGCAATACCTGCAACATGCGTTCCGTGATCCGAACCTGCATATGTGTTCGATACGTCAAAATCAGCTGTGGCATAATTGAAGATGAACGGAAGCTTCGTGTTGTAATACGAGCGATTAAGCTTCGGGGTGCTTTTGCCCGCATTAAGCGTATACCAAATATCGTCTACGTTCTGTCTTGTGATAGGGTCATCAAGCTTGTCATCGGGCAATGCGGCGAAATTCGGGTGTGTAACAAGGATTCCTGTGTCAAGAATCGCTATTCTCATGCCCTTTCCGCCGTAGCCGGAATTGTTGAGTATGTCCGAACCGATCATCGTTGAAGAGTTGTTTGTAAGCGGTGCAAGATCATAATCCGTTTCCGGCAAAGCAAAAGTCGGTGCAACATAAACGCTTTCAACACCGTTGAGTGCCTCAAGCATTTTCCTGTTGCCGTATGCGGTCGTGACGGAAAAGCCTGTCATTGCAACCGTATAATCAAAACCAAACTCGTGCTTTGATTTGCCGAGAGCCTCGGCTGCCTGCTTTTTCGCAGAATCAATCGCCTTGATTTGTTTCGACTCCTGAGACTTGACTGCCTCTGTTCTTTCGGAAATTTCCCTTACAGAGTAGTTTCCGAGCAATGAGGCGGACTTCAAAACAACTATGAATGTCACCTCGTCGCCAGATCTCAACGATGCGGCGGCATCGTTTTCGGAGAAGGGGGTGCTTGAAAGCTCAAACCTGTCGGTGTTCAGCTTTCCATGATGTGTGTTCGCAGTCGAACCCTTGCCTTCACGTCCGGTCGCAAAGCCGCTTTTACCTTCGCGTGCCGTGAGGGAAAGAGGCCCGTCGGCTGTGCCTGCTATGCTGCTGCTTGTTTTCGCGATCAAATTCATCGGAAAACAGCTGACGAGCATAACGAGAGTCAGCAATAGTGCCAAAACTCTTTTCTTCATTAGTGTACCTCCTTGTGATTAATACCGATGTTCTTTCGGGCAATCCAACCGAAAGAATCCGTCATCAAGCATATATTAACATAGTATATCTTTTGTGTCAACAGTTTCGATGTGGGTATACTGATTATTCTCGGCGCCGATGATTGGCTGCACACGGCCTGCAAAAACATTTACAGCCGTTATAGGCAGCAGAGGGAGAAATACGCAGCTTTACGGCAGGAGCAGAGCGTGAGTTGTCAGAGCAATATTCTGTCAACATGACATAATTCACTGTCCGCACCTTCTGTCCCCAAGGTGAGACGGATGAAACGGCACGGCGAAATATCGGAAGACGATTCCGAACCGGCAGGACTTATGAACTCTGCACAACGGCATCCTGCCCGCAGTGCAGACGCATAAAGCCGATGCTCGAGGCGTCGCGCATACCGTTCAGAACAATGGACGTGTCTGAGCATGCGGATTCAACAACAAGGAAGATCCGATCACCACGGCTGCAGAAAACAAGCCGGTCGTGACGACGCTGCGGGATACAAAATGATGACTTTCCTCCGGAGAATTTTTTGTTTCAGCGAAACAACTGTCCCTTGTGACAGTGACAAGAGTCGGAATATGCATTATAATGGTATCATAAGATGCTCGGTACGTCTTTCAATCGTTAAGCGATCGGAAGTTGCTATTGCAAATTAGGAGTAAAAAATAAAAATAATACATGCAAACTTGCAAGACCGCTCGTCGTCACCGTAGTGGCTGCGGTCATCGCAGGCACTCTCGGCATCATGACATCGGCAGAGGGCTGTACGATTGCCCGGTATGTCGGCGTCAAGTACTCTCTTCCGAGTGTCACGGCAGAGAACGACTACGGTTCGCTGGGCAACTCCTATAGCTTCAGCGACCCCCCGATGGTGCTGTTCAACGGAGAAACCATCACGGAATACTCCGACATATATCCCGGCAGTACCGTGGAGAATATAAAAACCGGCAGCAGCCTGACGGTATGCCGGAAAACAGCGGACGGCGGCAGGATGTCCGCGAAATATGGCAGAACGAGCGAGAAAGCCATCTGCGCGCTTCTCAAGTCCCTTTACCCGATTCTGCCGAGAAGGAGTCACAATGAATGAAAAACCGAACCCCCCGAAGAAAGATATTTATTCTTATCTGGCGTTGCTGCTCTGCTTCGCCTTGTTTGTGGCAGGCGTATGCGGCATCGTCTCGAGCAGAACCGCAAGCCATGAGTACAAGAACTCCGACGACGTGCGGGAGGTCAGCGCAGTCGTTCAGGATTACGAGCCAATCGCGATTAAGGACTCCGACGGCAACACAACCGATTGGAAGTACGAGGCCAAGCTGTCATTTGACGTCGAAGGAAAGACCTACACCGGAAAGGATATTTTCTACAGAGATATAAGCTCCGGGGACAAGGTCACGGTCGAGGTCTATCGAACCGGAAAGGGCGAGTATAAGCTCACTCCGGAAGGCAATCCTGCGGATTTCCTTCTGTACTGTATGGCTGTTGTGATCGGCGGTTTTCTGACTGTGGTGATGACACACAGCGTTGTGGCACCGAACAAAAAAGAAGAAGCCGGGGAAAAAAGCGGTAATAACAAGAACAAGAGGTAGTTATGAGTCTGTCAGATGCATTCTGGATAGCGGCGGCCTTTGCCGTGATCTGTGCGTATTATATCGGCGAAAAGATCATTGATATCGATTTCTCGTGCTTTCTTGCGAAAAACAGGAAAAAGGCGAAGTATGAAAGACTTCTCGCAAAGCGTGAAACGCCGCTTGCAAATATGGGACTGCGCCGCAATATCCGAAACGCATATGAAAATGTTTTGTGCCCCCTCGCCAAAGCGGATAAAAGCCTGCTGCCGATCAGAATGGATAAAACCTTCCGCAGAAGCATCGAGCTCCAGATCGACAGTCTCGCAAGGCACAGCCTTTACCGTGACATCCGCGTGGCTGACCTCAGTCCGGGACAGAAAATCGGGTTCCGGACATGGGAGGACGACGGCAGGGAATGGCGTGAAGCCGAGCTTGAGTGCTGCGCACTTGAGCGCCTGATCTCCGCGAAGAACTCTGAGGTCGAGCACGAGATCTACCGAAAGCACGCCTGTCTGCGAGTCCTTCAGTCGCGGCATGTTCAGACGGTTGACTGCGGTAACGGCAAAAAAACCTTCTATGCCGGAAAAGCCAAGGTGATCTGCCCGTCATGCGGTGCCGAGGTCACGCTCAGCAGTCAGCAGGTAGTCTGCGAATACTGCGGCGCAAGGATTCAAACGGATTTTTACGACTGGCAGACCGAGGTTTTTGAGATCTACGAGCATATCGGGAACAATCTCAGAAAGTTTCTGCTGCTGCTCGGGTGCATGACGGTACTGTTTCTCTCCGAATTTTTCTGCCTCTACCTGATAAAGGATACCGAGATATCCCTGGCGGCAGGTGTGGGCACGGCGATTCTGGTGCTCGCGGCACTGACGGCTCTGGCGTTTGCCCGGAAGCTGAGGCACGATAAGCTGGCGAAGCGGATTGAGCTTTATTCGGAAAACTACCTCCGATCCTGCATAACCGAAGCTCTTTACAAGGACGCCGGCAGCGATGAGCTGCTTGACTACAGCGTAGGTACGATCATTCTGAAAAAAGTCGTCAACACGGAGGACACAACCACGATAACCGCCGATGTCTGCGTAAGCGAAACGTATCTCCCCGAAAACAAAAAACCGTACACGAAGAAAACCGGAAGAACACTCACTCTGCAAAGAGCAAGACACCCCGATAAAAGAAAGACGGACGGAAAGCTTTTCATTGAAAAGGACTGCCCGTCCTGCGGAGCCAATTTCATTCCTGACGAAAAACACTGCTGTTCGTTCTGCGGATACAGTCTCGATGCGGATAACGCCAAATGGGTCGTGCTGACGGCCGACAAAAAACAAGGAGGCTCCTTATAATGGGATTATTTGACAAAAAATACTGTGACGTCTGCGGTGCTTTGAAGACCGTGCCTGTTGAGGCTGATGCGGCTCGGACTTCTGTCAATGAGACATGGGTCTGCCCTTCCTGCGGTTCTGAGGGTCAGTCAAAAAAATTCTGCGAGAACTGCGGATGCGCGAGGCCGGCTCCCAAAACGGTGCGCTGCGTGTCCTGCGGCTACACCCCGGAGAATCAGGCAAAGCCGCCGAAGTTCTGCCCCGAGTGCGGCAAACCGCTGTCCTGACGCTATGAAATGCCGAAGATTATTGAAGGCGGTGATAATAATGTCTGCTGTTTTTACGGTATCCGCACTGTTCGGCTGTGGAGGGAGCAGGAAATACACGGTCGATGATATCATTGCTTTCCACACCTCCTGCTACGGCATGGAAAGCAATCCGGTGTATGCTTTCGCGCTGCGAAAACAGGATGAAAACTGGCTCTTCTCCGCAAGCTGCTGGGTCAAGAGCCGGGAGGACTGTTACACATCCTTCAGTTCCTTCCCGATACCGACCGAAGAAGCGGAGGAATTCCTTGAGATCCTCCGCGAGGAAGACGAGCTCGGACGATTGCGGAAATACCACAATCCAATACGCATCTTTAATGCGGCCGACGCGCCGATGCGCAGCTCCGGAATGACCTTCACCGACGGGAACAGCATCGATAAAGAGACCGAGCTTTGCGGCAGGGCTGTTGACTGCCTGCGCGACCTTGCCGACAGATATTATGAAGCTGCCGAAAAAGCCGAGTCGGAGTCCATAAAGAATGAGCTCACCTCGGTATCTGTCCGTCTAAAGGACACCGAACCATGGCGCTCACATTCCTTCACTCTAAAAAAAGGCGGCGACCACTGGTACTTTTCATTTGAATGCTCGTTCGGAGAGGACGGTTCTCCCGTGAAGTCTGAGAATATCCGGCTGTCAAATGAGGAAACAAACGATGTGATAAGAATTATAGCGAAATATGACCTGATTACTAAGGCAAGCGGATATGCCGAGCCGCCGGAGGATGTCGATGGTATTACCGATCGGAGTGTGTATTTCACGGATTTCAGCCTTGCCGGCGGGAGAAGGATCAACTCATCCCTCCCCGTGCCGGATGAGCTCAACTGTTGCCTTTATGGGCTTGCGGGGGCACAATTCCTGACTGAGGTCAATATCAGCCGTAGCTGCATGGATCATTCCTCATCATACTCGTTCAGTCTCGAAAAAACGGAAGACAACTGGTTTCTGTCCTTCGACTGTGCGGTAGATTGCGTAGGATATCATACGAATGCGGAAAAGATTCCTGTCGATACCGAAGAAGCAGAGGAAATACTCCGAACAGTCAGGGAAAGACGTCTTATAAGCGAGGTTCTGTCATATGAAGCACCGTCGGAAAGCGACGTATATGTTCTTGACGAAACCACATACAACACATCGTTTGCTTTTTCGGACGGCAGCTCAGTACACGCCCCGATAAGCGCGGACAGAGAGTTGACCGACGCATTCTATTCTCTTGCGGGCAGAAAAATCAAAAAATAAGTCGGTTCTTTCGGGAAATGAAAAGGAGAACTGTAATGGCTGACAAGTGTGCGATTTGCTGAGCGGAAATTAATATGTTCCAAACCCGGAAGCTTTAAGACGGAAACCGCATCTGCCCTTCACCTGCTTCTCCGGCTCGACGCCTGACAACAACTATACGCCGAGCCAGCCATATACGCTCGTCATCGGGTCGAACCACGTTTCAAACGAGGAGCCCGGCTGCATGAAGCTCTTCATCCCCTGCGGCGGAGCGTATTCCCCGCACCCGATAAAGCTGCGTCAGCGTGGTTCCGACGGCAAGTGGTTCCTGTGGGAGCAGTACCTGCTGACCGGCGTCCGCACACCGAAATCCGAGACCCCCGGGCATAACCCGCCTTCGGGATCAACGATAAAACGACCAACAGAGAGGAGAAATTACAATGAACATTATCGGAAAATGGAAAGTCAAGGAGCTGCTCTTCCCCACCCGCAACGGCATGGAGTCCTACACGCCGGAAAATCTGCCGGTGGGAGATCACGCTGACGAAATCATCATGATGCTCACGAGCATAACCCAATTTACCGAGGACGGCCTCATGAAAACGCTGATGCGCGTACCCGAGGACAAAATCGAGCTCGCGAAGTCGCAGGGCGCCGTGATCGACGAGGACGGTTTCGCCGCAATCGAGCAGACCACCTGGAAAGAGAAGGACGGTAAGTTTTACTACGATACCAAAGTCAAAGGCGAGGTCCTCGGAGAGACGGTTGACCCGTTCGCCGAAATACCTGTGGATGAGAACGGCTGTCTGACCATCGCGTATGGTACGATGATCCTCGAGCGCGTCGGAGACCGATGCGCCCCGGAGGAGTGATCCTCATGTCCGTACCGATAACTTCCGAGGACTGCGGAAAACTTCGGGAAAGCCGTACGCAGCCTGTGCGTCCGTATGACGGTGACGACATGATCAATGTACCGATAGATCAAAGCGTACTGTACGGCGTATGGAAGAACGACGACATCAAAGCCGTGATCGAGGTTTCAGGTGATAAACCGCATATGATCGTCACCGAAAACGGAAAACTCATTTTTGAGGGAGACGTAAGACTGCAGAAGTTCGGAGATCTCCGCTTCACCGACGGAAAAGACGGCGATGGAAATGAATCCCACGCTCCATACTCAGCTCTTACGTTCAGTCGCAACGAGAATGTCTACAAGTACCGCCCTCTCTTTGAAGGCACGGTGGTCACATTCACAAAGCAAGCGGAATAAAAACCAAAGAGGTGCTGCTGCAAAATCAAGTCATATTTGCAGCAGCACCTTTCTTTTTAAAGGAGGCAATCCGGGGATGCCGAACATCAGCATTTTTCGGCTCAAGCGGTGCGGGCTTAAGCGGAAAGCGTGTTTTTTGAGTACGTCAAACAGTCCTGCTCGGGCAGCCCGCTTTATATCTGTTTTGTGCAAATTAATTATGTGAAAGCCAAAAACCGGACAACCCTTCTTGAGCTGCCCGGTTTTGTTTTCGGGGCTGATGCAGCAGCCCTTTGTTCTTCCTTAATACAGTCCTCTGCCGGTCCTCGTCCCTTAAGCAGGAACGGGAGATGCCTTTGTCCGTCTCAGCCGCTTGGCAGCACCGCAGTGAGCAGAAGCGGAAATTCTTTCCGAACTATGGTGTTTCTCACCCGGCAGGATAATCCGAGGCTTACCCCTTATCGGCGGCAAGAACCTGGTCGATGAGCTTTTGCAGCGTTTCCGCCTGCTTCTTTTCCGTAACGGCACCCACAATGGGCTCACCGACGATATTGCCGCTGCGGTCTACCACATAAGTGGTGGGGTAAGCGAAGATGTTCGCGGTGAATTTTCCGGCTTCACTGTCAGAGTCGAAGTACACGTTCCGGTATGTTGCGCCCTTCTTGGACAGTACATCTTTTGCTTCGGAAATTGCCGCTTCGTCTCCGCCCAATGTGAAGGAGTTGATGCCGATGAGCGCACCGCCCTTATTTGCAAGTTCTTTGTTCAATGCGTCAAGCTCGGCAATTTCCCCGACGCACGGCCCGCAGGTGGTAAACCAGAAATTCACCACCGTGACAGCATTGCGGGAAAACAATTCATCGCTGGTCACATCATTTCCTTCTAAGTCTTTTCCGACAAAGGACGGGAATTTTTTCATACCGATGTTCCCCTCCGCAGGGATGCTTGTGGTGCTCTCAGAAGGCGTTTTTTTCGCAATCTCCGGGAATTTTTCCTCTAACTTTGTCAGTTCGTTTTCAATTTCTCGGATTTTTTCCGCCTCAGCCTTAAGCAGTTTCAGCTCATCTGCAGTAAACTGTTCTTTGGCGGATTCAATCGTTTTAAGCAAAAAATCTCCGTAATTTTTGCCGTCTTCAATCATCGCCATGCCTTTATCCGCTGCCATAAACACCTTATCCCAAAGCTGAGTGTTTTTCGACAGTATCGCGTTTTCCTGAGCCATGAGGTCTTTATGCATTGTAGAAGCCTCTTCCGCATTCTTGGGACCCTTTTTTGATCCGCAGGCCATCAGAGACAGCAGCACAGCGGATATCAGCAACATAATCAACCAACTTGTATAATTCTTCTTGACCATTTCTTTTTTTCCATCCTTTTCTTTTTTTATTTTTTCACACAAACATTCGTATTGCATATCAGCACCGATGCCGGCATCACCGCCGAGACCGGCGCTGAAATTTTCTTGGTTTCATGGGCTTTCCTCCTTAGCTCTTACTCTTTTTTTGATGTTTCCGCCGTTTTTTCCGTTTTTTTATCGGAGCCGAAGCCATAGCGGAAGCACACTGCGCCCGTCGGACAGGCATGTATGCACATACCGCAGCGGATGCACTCAGTGTGATTGGGCGTTTTCGTCACATCCACATCCATCTTGCAGGCTTTGGCGCATTTTCCGCAGGAGACGCACTTGTTTTTATCCACCTTAATTTGGAAGAGGGACACCCGGTTGAACAGCGCATAGAATGCACCCAGTGGGCAGAGCCACTTGCAGAAGGGACGATAGAATACCACGCTCAGCACGATCACCGCCAACAGGATGCTGAATTTCCAGGTAAACAGGCTCCCCAGTGCCGCTCGGATGCCGGAATTGGCAAGGGACAGCGGGATGGCTCCCTCCAGCACACCCTGCGGGCAGAGGTACTTGCAGAAGAAGGGGTCGCCCATGCCCACATCGTTCACGAGGAACGCCGGCAGCAGAAAGACCATCACCAGCAGAATGGCATACTTGAGGTACGTCAGGGGCTTCAGCTTCCTTGTGGAGAGCTTCTTCGTGGGAATTTTATGCAGCAGATCCTGAAACCACCCGAAGGGACACAGAAATCCGCAGATAAACCGTCCCAAAAGAACTCCCAACAGGATGAGGAAGCCGGTGATATAATAGGAAAAGCTGAACTTTGACGAACCAACCACCGCCTGAAATGATCCAATGGGACAGGCTCCCGACGCTGCCGGGCAAGAATAGCAATTGAGTCCGGACACGCAGACGGCTTTCCCTGCGCCCTGATACAGTCCTCCCTTGAGGAAGTTCGGCAGGTGCAGGTTGGTCAACAAAGCTGCTCCCGCCTGTATCCAGCCTCGGAAACGGGACAGAAACCGAGAGATTACCGAAACCTTCTTACCCAATGCCCACACACTCCAGACATAATTTGATGGCTTTGCTCAGCACCGTAGCCACCTCGTTACGGCATACTCCCAGACATACCATAACAATTCCAACTGCCAGCAGTGCAGCCTGTGCAGCAGTTTTTATTCCGTATTTCATACTTAGCTCTCCTTCCGGTTTGTGCCGTTATCATATCATTGTCGATATAAGGTTCCTGTTAAGAAAAATTTTTACACAAAATTTATCCGTTTCCTGTATAATGAGAACAGCGGGTTAAGCGCAACATATAAACGTATATAAAGGAGATTTTTTATGCACCTTTTAGTAATCGAGGATGAACGCGCTCTATGCGAAACCATTGTCCGCAGTCTGCGGCGCGCCGCATACAGTGTGGATTACTGCTGCGACGGCGAAGAAGCACTGGAACTGTTGGAAATAGAACGCTATGATCTTGTATTGTTGGATCTGAACCTGCCGGGGAAGGACGGAATGACGGTGCTGCGCACCTTGCGGCAGAAAGACCGGGAAACAAAGGTGCTGATTTTATCCGCCCGCAGCGAAGTAGAGGACAAGGTGGAGGGACTGGATGCAGGTGCCAACGACTATCTTGCAAAGCCTTTTCATTTGGCTGAGCTGGAAGCCCGCATCCGCAGCCTGACACTGCGGCAGTTCACCCAGCAGGATGTAATATTGACCTGCGGTACCTTGACCTTTGATACCCGTGCGCGAAAGGCCTCCGTGAACGGACGAGCCTTGACGCTCACCCGAAAGGAGACGGGAATTCTGGAATATCTGATGGTGCATCGGGGGCGGCCCGTCAGCCAGGAAGAACTGATTGAGCATGTCTGGGACAACAGCGTGGACAATTTCAGCAACTCCATTCGTGTGCATATTTCCGCATTGCGCAAGAAACTCCGCGCCGCATTGGGTTATGACCCCGTTCGCAACCGCATCGGCGAGGGTTATCTGATGGAAGAGGACGGCGTATGAAGAAGTTCTCCTTACAGTGGCGCATCACCCTGATGACTGCCCTGCTCATCGGTTTGACCTGTATCGCCATGAATTTGATGCTCTGCTCCTCCGGCGTGTACTATATGGACAGGATTGCGGACGCGCTGCGGGGCGGCGGTACTGTTATTATAACTGATGAAGGCACGGCGAGCTTCGACCCGCAGTTCGCAGAACCCGGCGAGGAACTGACAATCGTTGTCGATGGTGTGCAGGGACGATTTCGCACCACCAACTGGTGCATCACGGCTGTGGTTACGGTATTGAGCGGCATTCTTGCCTACTTTGTCAGCGGACACGCGCTCAAGCCCCTGCACAGCTTTGCTTCTCAGGTGGAGAGAGTGCAGATGAACAATTTGGCGGATATGCGGATCGATGAGGATGCCTTGCCGGAGTTTAAGCAGCTCAGTCAGTCCTTCAATCAAATGCTTGAGCGGTTGAACGACGCCTTTGCCGCCCAGCGGCAGTTCACCGGCAACGCCGCCCACGAGCTGCGCACGCCGCTGGCGCTGCTGCAGGCGCAGCTGGAGCTGTTTTCAGCGGAACATCCTGATATGCAGCCGGAGACGGCGGAGTTTCTCTCCCTTCTGCGGGAGCAGACGGAGCGGCTTACCCGGCTGACCAAGACCCTGCTGGAAATGAGTAATCTGCGGCAGGTGGCGCGTAACGAGCGGATCCGGCTTGCTCCAATGATCGAGGAGATCTTTACGGATCTCGCACCGCTCTCGGATAAGTGCGGCGTTACGCTGACGGCAGAGGGCGACGGCATTATGACCGGCAGCGACGCGCTGATCTACCGCCTGATCTTCAACCTGACGGAGAACGCCGTCAAGTACAAC
>CDZV01016035.1_pt1 | contig 58886 bp, 54 predicted proteins | sample 554851 | NCBI WGS metagenome assembly CDZV01 (sample SAMEA3182090, study PRJEB8094) | gut metagenome | biome: human; feature: gut; material: Stool; isolation source: human stools | place: Canada | collected 2013-03-12
ATGCTCCAGCTGAGGCAAATGAAAAAACGTGCGGAACTGGACACCCAGCAGGATATGGGCCGAGAAAACAAAGCCAAGGAAATCATGGCCCTCATCTCCGCAGAAGATCTCGACCTTACGGAGTATTCCGACACCCTGGTGTATCGGGTAATTGAACGAGTAACCGTCCTCTCCAAAGAAGAGATTTGCATCCGCTTCGTCGGTGGGTTCGAACTCACCCAGTCCCTTCACTAAGAAGCAGGCACAGAGAAATGCTGGCAGCTTGGGCGCTGCCGGTGTCTCTCTGTGCCTGCTATGAAAATCTTCGTGTAATGTTGAAGTCAAGCTTCATGTTTCCCTCTTGAAAGAAAATATCGCAGATGCTATACTAAGATATAAGGACAATATAGCATATGCCTATTCTACGGAGGGATAATATGTCTTTTTCTGAGTTTGTTATTTCGGTTCGTAAGAAATTGAACCTCAGTCAAAAGCAATTAGCATTGGCTATTAATGTCAGCTACTCCACTGTAAATCGTTGGGAAAATGGTCATGTTATACCAAGCAATTTGGCGGTAAAGAGTTTTTTTGATTTTTGTGAGAATAACTTCATTGAAATCCCTGATAATCTGTTGTAACGCTGCTTGCCAGTTATCATTGGTAATATTAGGAGGTAAATAATTATGGCAAGAGCTGATTTGTTATGCGAATTGATCAAATACGGCTTAGTAAATGACTCTGCAAACTTTAGAAAAGCCGCAGAAGCTTTGTGCGCTGAAGAGCGCGCAAAGCAACACACTGTCCTTGCAACGAGAATTGATGATTTGCTAAAAAGCGCCCGTAGACCAATCACAAGAGACAATACAGGCTCACCTGCGGTTGTACGTAATGGCATAAATGAGCAAACCCTATTTTCTGAGACAGTTCCTCATAAGAGGCTTGATCATCTTATTCTTCCTGATCATGTTAGATCAGCATGTCAAGATTTAATTAACGAACAAAACCGTGCAGATTTGCTGCAATCCTATGGAATAGAACCTCGCAATAAACTACTATTAATAGGTCCGCCCGGAAACGGTAAGACTTCATTAGCTGAAGCAATAGCTGAAGCTCTGATGGTTCCGCTTCTTACAGTGAGGTATGAGAGCATTATCGGATCTTACCTCGGAGAAACAGCATCAAGATTATCAAAATTATTTGAATACGTCAAAACAAGAGAATGTGTATTGTTTTTTGATGAATTTGAGACACTGGGAAAAGAACGTGGCGATATTCATGAAACCGGAGAAATAAAGCGTGTGGTTAGTTCTCTACTGATGCAAATTGATGCTCTTCCAAGCTATGTTGTTGCTATTGCAGCCACAAATCATGACACGCTGCTTGATAAAGCTGCGTGGAGAAGATTCCAAATACGCCTTGAAGTGCCAAAACCGACTCGTAACAGTTTAGAAGAATTCTATCGTTTTTTTGAAAAGGAAAAAGATTTCAGATTTGGTTTGCAGCCAAGCACATTGGCAAAAAAAACTTTAGGTATAAGCTATGCAGAAGCTGAAGAGTTTGCACTGTCAATTTATAGGCAATATATTTTGAGTCTACCTAATGATAATGTGAAAGAGATTACAGAGAGAGTCATTCGTAGTTGGCAGACGCAAGTGATAGTTGCACACAAGAATCAGGGAGGGATAGAAACATGCCAGACAGACCTTTAATACTGTTCCCGTCTCCAGAACGAGCAGATCGTGAGCATAAGTCTCGTGGTTATACAAAACCAGTTATTCCTCCATTTTCGAAGCAGTTCTCTCGATTGCAGCCAACATTTAGTGTACTCAAAACTGCTTTTGAACAGAAAGCTGTGAAAATTCAAGAGTCACCCGTCGGAATCAATCCCGAGTTTGCTTTGGTATTTGAAATAATAGGAACAGTTGATAATTTTTATACAGCCGTTAACCATACTGATGGGCTGGAATGGGTTTTTGATAGCGAATCTGCTCCATTTGAGCCGGATGATGATTTCTATCAAGTTAATAGAAAATCCGGGGAAAGAGTCGATGACCCTCTAAACGGAAAATTATATTGCATAATGTCAAATCAACAAGCTCTGCTTCAATTGCTATCATTATGGCAAAGATATAATAATGGCAAAACAGATGTGTTTAAGAGGAACTTCTCCGGGCTCCGAGATATTTTTACGCATATAAAAAACATACGAAAATGGGATGCACGTGATAGAATTGCAGAAACACATGCATTAGAGTACTGGCGGGAATATTTGGAATTTGACGGTGATTCTCCTGTTCCCTTTGAAATTGAATTGTTCTACAGAAGCGATGCAATAAAAAGAAGCAATGCCACTAACTTAATCCGTAGAGAAGTTCAGTCTTTAGGTGGCCGAATCATTCAAGACTGCATAATTAGTGATATATGTTATCACGGTATGTTAGTTGAGTTACCAAGGCGCTCTATTGAAGAGTTGGTCAATCGCTATGAAGAAATTGAGTTGTCGCAAGTGGATGATATCATGTTCTTCCGGCCAACCTGCCAGTCTATGTTTATTTCTGCAACTGATTCGGAAGCCTTCACGTCAACGGAAGAAGAGATGGCCTTACCGAGTGGAGATGCTGTTATTGCTGTTTTCGATGGAATGCCAATGCAAAATCACCGTCTTTTGCGTGGACGGACTATAATTGATGATCCTGATGATTATGCATCAGGATATGAAGGCAAATACCGTATTCACGGGACATCTATGGTTTCACTTGCTATCTACGGTGACATAAAAAGAAATGATACTCCTATTAGTAGTCCTGTCTATGTTCGTCCCATTCTACGTCCGAAGGAATGTGGTCCTGATAAGATAATAGAAGGTGTTCCAGATGACTGTCTTTTCATTGATGTTCTTCATCGGGCTGTAAAAAGAATGATGGAGGGAGAAGGTGAAGTAAGCGCAACTGCTCCAAACACCAAAGTTATTAACTTGTCTGTCGGAGATCCCGTGCGGCAATTAGCTGTTACGATGAGTCCAACTGCACGTTTACTCGATTTTCTTGCTTATAAATATAAAATCCTGTTTATAATAAGTGCTGGTAATCATCCAGAGATTATAGATTTTGTTGAACAATCTTTTGATGATTTGAAGTCTCTTGATATAGCACAGCGAAGTAAAGTCTTCGGTAAAATTATAAAAGAAAATCAACGTAATCTTAGAGTTCTTGCACCTGCAGAAAGCATAAACGGGCTTACAATTGGAGCACTGTATGATGATTTTTCTGATGCAAGAGAGACAAATCGCACTATTTGGGCTGTCGATAGGGGACTGCCTTCTCCTATATCTGCATTTGGAAAAGGATATCATTCGATTATTACCCCAGATTTATTCTATTATGGAGGCAGAGAATTCATCAAAGGTAGTATTGATGGTAAACTTAACTGGGTGGAATCTTCGCATGAACCCGGATGCTTATCTGCTGCCCCATATGGTCTGGGTGATTCTGATGGATGTGCCTATTCTTTTGGCACAAGCGATGCTGCAGCTCAAATGACACACGAAGCAGCTAAATGTCATGATGTTTTGAACCAGGTGTTTCTTGATGAAACAGGTGCAAACATGCCGATAGAAGATACTGCTATCCTACTAAAAGCAATGCTTACACACGGAGCCTCTTGGAGTCCAATTGCAGATAAACTCTCTGTTTCCATGGATACTTCTCCAAAACAGTTAAGTAAGTGGCTTGGAAACGGTATTCCCGACATAAGCCGCGTTATAGAATGCACTAAAGAGCGCATAACGCTTATTGGACTTGGAGCTTTGAAGAAAGATGAAGGGGATATTTTTAGACTTCCTCTGCCCGTTGATTTTTCTTCGCGTCTAATGAAACGAAAACTAACCGTTACATTATCCTATTTCTCCCCTATAGCACCAAATAAGCAAGCATATCGCGGTACTCAATTATGGTTTAGTATCGATGACGGTGAAAAAGGCCTTGTTCCAAACCGTCAAAACACAGAATGGCAAGCAGTTAGAAAGGGTTCTTTACAGCATGAGATTTTTACTGGAGAAGATCCGATTGTCTGGAATGACGATGATCTCATCATCAAAGTGAATTGTAAAGAAGATGCCACTAAAATTAAGACTGCAATACCATATTGCCTATTTGTCAGCTTTGAAGTGGCAGAAGGTTTCGATGTAGACTTATATACTGATGTCTCCACAAGAATCCGTCAGCGTGTCCAAATTGCAAATAACTAAAATCAGAGAGCGCTCTTCTTTTCATGTAAGAAGCAGACGCAGAGATACGCCGACAGCTTAGGTGATGCAGGGTATCTGTGTCTGCTTCTTGTATTAGCTACAACCTTGTGTTATAAATTCAAAGAACGCCAAAAACTGTGAGGTTGTTTAAAAACGAATCTTTTCCTTTTAAATATGAGGGTATCTTTTTTGTCAACACAACCCAGGCCTGCGGCCGGCAATTCGTAATGAGTTGCCGGCCATTTTCTATTTTGTAGCTCGACCAGCAGTGGGTATCTTTTCGTAACGCAAACCCAAATCAAAGCAAAAACTTTGATACAAAAACAGCCTTCCATTTTGGAGGGCTGCTTTTGCGTCTATGCCCGTCCCGGAGCTCCCATAATGCCCTGCAAGAGCGCAGGCCTGTTTGGTACAGACGGGCGTATTGTCTTGGGGATAGAAATATGGAACCACCTTTTTTGCCTGGCTTGAGCGGTTATCCTCTTATTCCGTGATCATTTGGATTCCCTTTTCCAGCGTTTCAAAATCCAGCATTCCGCTGCTATACGTCACCAAATTGCCGTTTTCGTCAATAAAAAAGGTGGAGGGGAATCCGGTTACATAATACGCGTTGACCGCCTTGAATTCCGTGTCAAAGAAAACATCAAAACCGAAACCTTCCTGTGCAATATATTCCTTCGCAGACGCCATTGTCTCCTGGACGCCGTCGGTGGCGTTCACCATGAGGAACTGCACATCGGGATATTTTTCATACGCCTTATCAAAATCCGGCATTTCCACCTTACAGTAGTGGCACCAGGTGGCCCAGAAGTTGAGAACAACCGGCTTCCCCCTGTAATCCGAAAGCTGCACCTCGTTGCCGTCGGCATCAAGTACCGTAAAATCCGGCGCCGTGTATGTATTCTCTCCCGAAGCCGGCTCCTGCGCCTGCGGATTCTGCATCAGATTGTTCCCATCGTAAGCTTTACTCAGCACATGATACAAGACGGCAGCTCCCGCGATCACCACCACAAGGGCAACCGCCAAAACGATCCATTTTACCTTGCTTTTCATTTCTTCCCTCCTATGACAGCAGCGCCAGGAACCGGCCAAACAAACCCGTCGCCATGAGCACGCCGATGATCACAAGGAAAGCGCCGCTGACGATGTTGATGATCCGGTAGTGCTTTTTAATAAAGGAGAAAGCGCCTTTCAACCGGTCAATGAGTATCGCGCTGACAAAGAACGGTATGCCGAGGCCCAAGGAATACAGCAGCAGCATCACAACACCTTCGAGCACATTCCCCTGGCTTGTGGCCAGCATCAAAGCCGACCCCAAGAAGGCGCCGACGCAGGGCGTCCATCCTATAGAAAAGACGATGCCGAATAAAACGGAGGAGAAGAACCCCAGGTTATCGGTTTTGGCGAGCTTGGTGCCTTTGAAGAGGTTAATTTTAAAAACGCCGAGGAAATTGAGGCCGAAGAAAATCACGATCAGCCCCGTGATGATATTCACGGCCATTTGATGCTCATTCAAGAGCCGGCCGAAGGTCCCGGCCAGAGCGCCCAAAAGGACAAATACAACGGTAAATCCCAGGATAAAGCCCAAGGCGTTTTGGATAACCTGTCTATTCTTTTTGGTGCTGCCGCCGTCATCCCTGCCGTCGTTGTTCCCGCCTGCAAAATACGAGATATAGATGGGAAGCATCGGCAAAAGGCACGGGGACACGAAGGTGATGATCCCCTCCAAAAATGAGATAAAATATTGCATTATACGGTTTCTCCTCTGTAAGACCGGATGCCGCCGATATCGTATACACGGCTATATCCGTTTCTTTTCAAATAAGCGGCCGCGCTTGCGCTTCTGCCGCCGCTTAGGCAATGGACGAATAGGGGGGTTGTTTTATCCGGAATACTCCCGTGGATCGTATCCAGCCTGTCAAGCGGTATATTCACGCTTCCACGGATATGATAATCGGCATACTCCTCTTTCGTACGTACGTCAAGCAAAACGGCGCCTTTGGTATTCTTCCATTCCGCAACGCCCTTGTTGATATCTCTGCCGGTAAACAGGTCCAATAACATGGCATTCCCCATCCTTGCTTTTATTTGACCCTATTATACCAGGCGCCTATAGAAAATACAGTGACTCAGTCACAGAATAAAAGCTCCTGCATATACAAGCAGGAGCTTTTGCGTGAACGCGGATGGCAGTTTTCGCGTTAAATGTCCGCCTTCCAAAGACCGTGAAGATTGCAATACGCATAAACGGCAACCGGCTTCTCATCCGCCAGGGCAAAGGTCACAACAGGGGAGGCGCCGGCTTTCAGGCACTTGCGCTGGCCGCCCTTGTCGGTCTGGAGATAAACCCACTGGATGCTGTGCTCTTCGGTCATGGGATGCGGGACAGCGCCGACCTCCACCTTAACCGTATTGCCTTCCATGACAGCAACCGGAATATGCTTCTCCGTGCTGGCTTCGACTGTGCCGGGTTCAAGCTGCGTCATTTTCTGACCGCAGCACATAATCGGCACCCCTGCGTTGTGAATCAGTCCCACCAGATTGCCGCAATGCTCGCAAATGTAAAATCGGTTTTCACACATATGGCTCTCTCCTATCTGCTTTCTTTTCATTCAGGATACGATACACACAGCGGAAGCCTATCCGGCAAGGTTCCCACTACTCATGAGTATAGCATATAAGTGCCTTATGATCTAGCCCTTTTGGTTGTTGATTACGGGCGTTTGCAAACCGGGTAGTCCATCGCCCAAGGCTTCTCCAAGGCCCCGGCATTTCGTGATTGCCATTCAACATAGGCCATGGTACAATATACATGTTCCATTCCGTAACCGCTTCTTCCCAGCTGAAAAGGTATGGCTTAAGCATTGGTTGCGGCAGCGGAAACAGCTGTTCGTCGAGGTAAACCATACCCGTGCCGTTTGTCCGGGTGCGGTTGTGTATTTTACTTGCATTCGGTGCAGATATATTCGGGCACGGTGCGCTCGTGTATCACCGATTCATACAGCCGCCAGCCCCCGGCAAGGTTGTAGCAATCGTAGCCGTTTCCCGCCAGGATCCGGCAGGCGATATAAGAGCGGAGACCGGAATGGCAGTGGACATAGACCGGTTTGTCCTTCGGAATCTGCTCGAGGTTTTCGCGCAGGGAATCCAGCGGGATATTTATGAAGCCGTCGATCATGCCGCGGGCCACCTCGGTTTTGGTTCGTACATCGAGCAGCGTAAGGCTGCCGTCGCGGGGAAGGTTTTCCACGTCGTGCCAGAAGAACTGCTTGACTTTTCCGGAAATGACGTTTTCTGCAACAAAGCCCACCATATTGACCGGGTCTTTGGCCGAGCCAAAGGGGGGCGCGTAGCAAAGCTCCAGATTCGCCAGATCCGTCACCTTGGCGCCAAAACGAATGGCAGCCGCGAGGACATCCATACGCTTATCAACGCTGTCATAGCCGACAATCTGCGCCCCGATCAGTTTAAGCGTCGTTTTATCCCACAGGACCTTGATCGACATATTGGATGCCCCCGGGTAGTAGGAGGCGTGCGATCCGGAATAGGTGTAGGTTTTGTCATATTCGATTCCTGCTGCTTTCGCGCCCTTTTCGTTCAAGCCTGTTGTGGCAATCGTCATGTCAAACAGTTTGAGGACAGCCGAGCCTTGTGTTCCGGCGTAGGCGCTGTCGTAACCGGCAATAGTATCTGCTGCGATGCGGCCCTGCTTATTGGCAGGCCCGGCAAGCGGGATGAACGCAGGACTGTTTGTGATAAAGTCGTTGACTTCAACGGCATCGCCAACGGCATAAATGTGCGGAAGGTTTGTTTTCATTCTGCTGTCAACAACGATGCTTCCGCGCGGATTCACACGAATGCCGCAAGCTTTGGCCAGAGCCGTCTCAGGACGGACTCCAACAGACAGAATGACCATGTCCGCGGAGATTTCTCCATGTTGCAGAACAACGGCATGGTCCCGGATGGCGGTTACCCCGTTTTGCAAATACAGCGGAATCCCTTTCTTTTTGATATACCGATGCACATCTGCCGCCATATCAAAGTCAAGAGAAGCAATGAGATGATCGGAAAGCTCGACAATCGAGACATCCAGACCCGCTTCGGTCAGATTTTCCGCCATCTCCACACCGATATAGCCGCCGCCAATCACGACGGCCGCCTTTGGCTTGGCAGTGTCGATGTAGTTTTTGATTTTCAGGGTGTCGGGGATATTGCGGAGCGTAAACACCATATCGCGGTCAATGCCCTCCAGATTCGGCTTGATTGGCTCGGCACCGGGGGACAGAATCAGATTATCGTAAGCTTCCTCGTAGATTTCACCCGTACGCAGGTTTTTAACCGTTACGATTCTGGCTTCGGGATCGATCTTTATCGCCTCGTTGCATACGCGCACATCGATACGGAAGCGGGCCTTAAAGCTTTCCGGCGTCTGCAGGGTCAGGTTTTCCCGTTTGGTGATGGCACCGCCGATATAATAGGGCAGGCCGCAGTTTGCGAAAGAGACGAATTCGCCCCTTTCCAGAATCACAATCTCGGCTGTTTCGTCCAGCCGCCGGAGCCTTGCGGCAGCGGAAGCCCCGCCGGCAACGCCGCCAACAATCATGGTTTTCATCTGTGTTTACCTCTTTTCTGAAAGGAGTCCATCGTAATGGCACAAGCAATGTTTGAACCGGTGTACCAAGACATATTCCCGTTCTGGAACGAAATATCTGCCGATGTACAGGCCTATATCTGCCGGCATTCCGTCGCGATGACCTATTTGAAAGGGACAACCATTCACGATGGCTCGGAATGCTCCGGTGTATTCTTTATCCGATCCGGCTGCCTGCGAGTATATATCCTGTCTGAGAAAGGGAAGGACATTACGCTGTACCGTCTGTATCCGGGCGATATGTGTATGCTTTCTGCCTCCTGTGTATTACAGACGATTACTTTTGATGTGATGATCGATGCGGAGGAGGACAGCGAATGCTATGTCATCAGCGGTCCCGCCTTTGCTTCGGTCAGTGAGAACAATCCCAAAATCAAAATATTCTCACTGGAAACCGCTATCAGCCGTTTTTCCGACGTGATGTGGGTTATGCAGCAAATTCTCTTTATGAGCATGGACCAGCGGCTTGCCATTTTCCTGTCCGACGAATCGAAAAGACGGGGTTCGGATATCATACCGCTTACGCACGAGCAGATCGCCAAATATATGGGATCGGCCCGTGAGGTAGTGACCCGTATGCTCAAATATTTTGGAAATGAAGGGATCGTTGAGGTTTCCCGGAAAGGGGTTAAGATCCTGGATAAAAAACGTCTTGGGGAATTAGCCCTCTAGCATGGCAAGGATCTGCGGCTTTGGTCTCGCGCCTGCTGCTCGATTCACGACCTTGCCGTTCCGCATAACAACCAACGTCGGAATGCTGGAAACGCCGAACGCCTGCGCCAGTTCGGGTTCGTCGTCCACGTTGACTTTGCCCACCAGGTACTGTGGGTTTTCCTCGGCAATCTGATCGACCAGAGGGGAAACCATGCGGCAGGGACCGCACCAGTCAGCGTAAAAATCAAGGAGAACGGTTTTTTCACTGTTTTTGACCTGCTCAAAATTATTCTTATTTACAATGAATACGGACATCGTGCATTATCCTTTCTTTTTATTTGTGTCTCTATTATACCCGCTCTGAATCCCCTGTTCAGTGACCGAGTCACAATAAACAGGCAATAAAATAAGAATTATCCGACGTTCCCATTTTGCACACAGCTCATTGTCATGCAATGGAGTATACCAGCAAAAGAACAGGGTGCCTAAACAGGCTCCTTGAAAGTGTGGTGTGTTAGGAATAGCATGATAAAGCCGGGCTCCCCAAAAGATACACAGGTGATTTTATGAAGACGTATGAAGAAATGGTTGCTTTGTTTGAGATGGCAATGAAGATGTGCCGAGGGATGAAAAAATAGGATTATTAAAGAGGCGGTAGAAATATTACGAGACGCTTTATGGCATAACGGGGTGTGGTATGCCGATTATGTGCGGATAAGAGGGAAAGCCATAAAGGCATAATTTTATATATTTTCTTTCGATACCTGCGGTGTGCATGCTGCGCACCGCAGGTTTTTTGGTCAAAGTGGAATGGTCGTTTGCGTTTTATGTATTCGTCCTTTGCCAAAATATGTAGGATTACAGCAGATTTCAGGCGCCTTTTTCACAGGATCCTTTGATTCTTCTTCTTATAAGGAACGGCAAATTTTGCTTGAAAAATTTTTCTATTCCCACTACAATATAGATATGGTGAAATTATACGACCACTCGTTGCAGCTTTTGGTATTGGGTATCTTCCCGAAAGACAAGAACGGCTTTCGACGCACCAGACTGGAAATGTATTTGGCGGTTATAGGGGTGTTTATAAAATTGCGCTTATTTGCGTCCGTATACGCTTGGTACGGTAGGTACCTTTACACTGCATACCCATGAACAGAAAGGAGAGCACGTTTGCGCCATAATAAGTTAATGCAAGAAAAAATTCGGGAATCCCTGGCTTCTGTCCTCCCGATCACAGCCATCGTACTGGTCATCAGTATCACGATTGCACCGCTCACACCCGGCACTATCACGTTGTTTTTGTTCGGCGCCATTCTTCTGATTTTTGGCATGGGGCTGTTCACGTTGGGCGTGGATATGTCCATGATCCCCATGGGAGATGGCATTGGCGTACAGATCAGCAAAACACGCCGCGTCATGCTTCCTCTGCTGGTGTGCTTTGTGCTTGGCGTGGTGATCACCATTGCCGAGCCCGACCTGCAGGTGCTTGCCGAGCAGCTGCCAACCGTGCCCAATATGACGCTGATTCTGGTGGTGGCTCTCGGGGTGGGCTTTTTTCTGGTGGTCGCCCAGGTTCGTATGATACTCAACATACCGTTATCCTACACCCTGCTGCTTTTTTATGCGATCGTTTTCATCCTGACTATTTTTGTGCCGGACAGCTTTATTCCCGCCGCCTTCGACTCCGGCGGTGTCACCACCGGGCCAATTACCGTCCCCTTTATCATGGCGCTTGGCATTGGCCTGGCAGCTATTCGAAGCGATAAAAACTCCAGCAGCGACTCCTTTGGGCTTGTCGCTTTATGCTCTATCGGCCCCATTCTGGCCGTGATGGTATTGGGGATTGTGATGCCGGATCTGGGCGCCGCGTATACCCGCGTTGTCATTCCGGAGGTTTCCACCACCCAGGAGGCGGCGGCGCTATTTGCCTATGAGATTCCAACGTATATTGCCGAGGTGGCGGTGGCCCTGCTGCCTATCGTGGTTATTTTTGCTTTGTTCCAGTTGCTTTTCCGCCGGTTTCAGCGTCATCAATTGGGACGTATACTGGTGGGATTAATTTATACCTATATTGGATTGGTACTTTTTCTGGTCGGTGTCAACGTGGGCTTTATGCCGGCGGGTGCCACCATCGGCGCCGGTATCGCCTCCGGCGGCACCGAGTGGATGCTGGTTCCCATTGGAGCGCTGGTAGGTTACTTTATTGTCCGAGCCGAGCCGGCGGTACAGGTTTTGGCGCGGCAGGTGGAAGAGATTACCAACGGCTCCATTACCCAGAAAGCCATCAATCGTTCGCTGTCAATTGGCATGGCGCTGTCCGTAGGCTTGGCTATGCTGCGCATTCTCACGGGCATTTCAATCCTGTGGTTTCTGATCCCCGGCTACACAATAGCGCTGGTGATGACTTTCTTTGTGCCGCAGCTCTTTACCGGCGTGGCCTTTGACTCCGGCGGCGTGGCGTCAGGCCCGATGACGACCACGTTCCTGCTGCCTCTGGCAATGGGGGCTTGCGAGGCGGTGGGAGGCAATGTGCTTACCGACGCCTTCGGCATTGTCGCTTTGGTCGCCATGACGCCCCTTTGTACGATTCAGCTGTTGGGCCTGTATGGCAATTGGAAATCCCGCCGTACGCTGAAAGCCAAGCGGCAGGCCATCCAGAAGGAGCTGGAGAGCCTGGAGGATGGCATCATCTACTGGGAGGTGTAACGGATGGCACAATCGGTCGGCCCCATGCAGCTTTTGGTTTCCATCGTGGAACGCGGCAAGGGCATACGCATCATAGAATATTATAAAGCGCACAGCCTTTTTCATCATATTCAGGCTTCCGGACGGGGGACGGCTGCCTCCAATCTGCTGGATACGCTGGGGTTTGGCACCACAGAGCGGGATGTGGTTCTCACCTTCGGTCAGCAGGATACCGTACGGCAGCTGATGCATCATCTGCGGGATGAAGAGCGTTCCAAGCTAAATATTCAGGGGATCGCCTTCTCCCTGTGTATGTCGGGCATGAGCGCCATCTTGGCGGTGTGTATATCCCGGATGGAAGAGGTCAAAGCGGAAAGGGGCAATCATGTCATGGAACAGAACAGCCACCACAGCCTGATTTTGGTCGCGGTTAACCAGGGCTACACCGACGCGGTGATGGATACCGCAAGAGCCGCCGGCGCCAAGGGCGGCACCGCTATCCGGGCGCGGTGGACCGAGGCGGACGAGGTGCAGAAAATTTCGGGCATCACGCTGCAGGCGGAAAAAGAGGTGCTTGCCATTATGGTGAACAATGAAGAACGCAACACCATTATGGAGGAGATTGACCGGGTGCACGGTCTTCGTTCTTCCGCCCAGGGAATGATTATTTCCCTGCCGATTGACTGCACGGCCAGATTGGATTAAGAAGCACGGCAAGCGGCGTTTTCTTTGGGTACGGAGATATTTGCATAACGATCTATACTGAGAGCGCGTTACGAAACGAAAGTTCCGTAACGCGCTCTTTCAATATACAGCGGGATTCGCAGGTTAACAGGAACCGGCGCAGAAAACGATAGCCGGATACAGGCCGCATGACAGACAAGCATAAAGGCGGAGATATCGTCTGAACGGCTTTGGCTGCCGCCCGGGCATGGCGGCCAATCCTTTCTGCCGTGGGAGAGGTATAAATGCCTCTGCAAATGGCACACTGATTGCATAGAAATTTTTTGCCGTAGACTCCATGCGGGAGCGCAATGACCGGGAGAGGATGACCCACCATGGAGAAGCATGCCCTGATCCTGGCGACCACCAGTGATTTTCTCCGCAAATTTGAAAAAGAAAACGTCCGGATCCTGCAGCAGATGGGCTATATCGTGCATTATGCCGCCAACATGCACGAACCCGCCTATTTGTCGGAGGAGGATTGGCTCAGGCAGCTGGGGCTGGTACTTCACCCGATCGACATCGCGCGGTCCCCCTATCTGATTCAGGATAATCAACGGGCACTGCGCCAAATCCTCGCGATCCTTCGAAAGTATGCGATCCGGATCGTTCACTGCCATACGCCGGTGGGCGGCGTGCTGGGCCGGCTGGCATGCAGCCTGGCACCGGATCCCCGCCCCGTGGTGCTTTACACGGCGCACGGATTCCATTTTTATAAGGGGGCACCTTTCTGGGGAAGGCTGGCCTATTTTGAAGTGGAAAAGGCGATGGCCCGGCTGACGGACATTCTCATCGTCATCAACGAGGAAGACTACCGCAGTGCCCGGAAATTCCGGCTGAAAAAGAACGGCGCGGTATACAAAATTCCGGGGGTCGGGCTGGATACCGGGGTGTTCCGGCCGCTGACGGCGGGCGAGCGCCGGGAGGGCCGCCGTCGCCTGGAAATTGGTGAAGACGATTTTTTTCTGGTTTCCGTGGGGGAACTCAACGGCAACAAGAACCACAAAATTGTGCTGGAGGCCCTTGCCAAAATGCGGGAGACCGGCCGGGATATTTCCCATATCCGCTACGGCATCTGCGGCGACGGCTATTACCGGGAGCGGATGGAACGCTGGATTGCGGAGATGGGCCTCAAAAAAACCGTCACCCTGTACGGCTACTGCCGCCAGGTCCCGGCTATTCTGGGATGTGCGGACGCTTCGGCGTTTCCCTCCATCCGGGAGGGGCTGGGCATGGCGGGACTGGAATCGCTGGCCATGGGGATTCCGCTGATTGCCGCGGACAACCGGGGCACACGGGAATATATGGAGCATGGACGGACCGGCTTTGTCTGCCGGCACGACGATGCGGACGGCTTTATCCGGGGGATTGAAAGCCTGCGGCAGATGGAATCAAAAGAGAAGGAACGGATGCGCCGCTGCTGCCTCGATGCGGTGCGGCCTTTTGTGCTGCCGTATGCCGAGGCGGTGATGCGGCGGATATATGCCGACGCGGAGAAACGGACGGGGTGGAAAGAGTATGAGCGGGACAGTGCGCATCAGCATCATTATGGGCGTATATAACCCGGCAAGGCGGCGGTTTTTCGAAGCGGTGGAATCCATCGTCCGGCAGCGCTTTGCCGATTGGGAGCTGCTGCTGTACGACGACGGATCGGCGCAGGCGTATCGGCCGCTTCTCCGCCGGGCCACCCGGAAGGATGAAAGGATCCGTCTGCTGGAGGGCGGGGAAAACCGGGGGCTGGCCCATGCGCTCAACCGGTGTCTCGAAGAGGCGGCCGGCACCTATATCGCCCGCATGGACGACGACGATATTGCCAGGCCGGATCGCCTCGAAAAACAGGCGGCCTTTCTCGATGCCTATCCCCGCTTTCAGTGGGTGGGATCCAATGCGGAGCTGCTGGACGGGAAGGGGGTCTGGGGGTTCCGCAAAATGCCCGAAATCCCCCAGACCCGGGATTTCCTGTTCACCTCGCCCTATATCCATCCCTCCGTGATGTTCCGCCGGGAGGTGCTCCTTGCGGCAGGCGGCTATGACGAATCCCCGCGGCTGCGGTTATGCGAGGATTATGAGCTGTTTATGCGGCTGCACCGGCTGGGCGGCCGGGGCTATAATCTGCAGGAGCCGCTTCTGCAGTACTGGGAGGATTATGCCTCCCACCTTAAGCGCACCTACCGGCGGCGGATCCGGGAAATGCAGGTGCGCTGGCGGGGGTTTCGGGATCTGGGCATTCTGGACGCCGCTGCCCTGCCCTACGTCTGCAAGCCGTTGGCCGCGGCGGCGATACCGGCCCCGGTCCATCATTATATTCGGCGGCGGCAGAACCGTCCCGGCGCGAGGTGATACGATGAGGGGGACGGAAGAAACGGCGGAACGGCAGGCGCTTTATGAGCGGCTTTTGCGGGAAAATCCCCGGCTATACCGCCCGGCGCGGGATCTGCCCCGGCCGGCCGCCGACCCGGCGGCGGTGGTGTTCCGCTATGTGCTGGCGCCGGCGCTGGGTGCTTTTACCCGGTGGCTGCTGGAGGAGACGGAACAGGCCGGAATCCGGCGGCTGTATTTTCTGGCGCGGGACGGGTACTTCTTTTGCGAGGCGGCCCGCATCCTCGCCGAAGCGTACCGGCTGCCGGTGGAATGCCGGTACCTGAGCTGTTCCCGGTATTCTCTGCGCCTGCCTCTCTTCCATTTGAACCGGCAGGCGGCATTGAACGCCATCTGCCGGGGCGGGCTGCGGGTGACGCCGGGGCGGATTCTCCGCCGGGCAGGGCTGACGGCGGAGGAGAGAACCGAGACGCTGCGGCTTTTAGCACTGCCCTGGGCAGAGGGGGAGACGGTCCCCTATGCCCGGTTAGGCGATGTCCGGCGGCGGCTGGAAAAATGCGGCTATTTTCTTGCCTGTATGGACCGCCATTCCCGCCAGGCACTGCCCGGCCTGGCCGGGTATCTGCGGCAGGAAGGCCTGCTGGACGGGGTCCCCGATGCCGTGGTGGACAGCGGCTGGACGGGCACCATCCAGCAGACACTGGGGGAGGCGCTGGCTTATCTCGGGCGAACGGCGGGGCTGACCGGCTATTACTGGGGACTGTACGAGCTGCCCGACGGCGTGAGGCGGGCGGATTATCACAGCTATTATTTCGCGCCGGAAGGGGACCTGCGGCAGAAGGCGGGGTTCAACAACAATCTGTTTGAGGCGGTTTACACCGCCCCCCACGGCATGACGCTGGGCTACCGGCGGGACGGGGAGACATATGCCCCTGTTTACGGCGCCCTGTCCGCGAGCCGCCGCGCCTTTGTGGAGCGGACGGGCACCTATCTGACGGCATATGTCCGCAAGCTGGCACAGGAGGGACGGGTTCCCTTTTCCCCCGGGGAGGACCGGGCAACCATCCGCCGCCTGTTTGACGCCTTCATGGGAGCGCCCACCCCGGAGGAGGCGCTGGTTTTCGGCTCCCTGCCCTTTTCAGACGATGTGCTGGAAGGGGAAGAGACGCCTCTGGCTGCCCCGCTCTCCGAGGTCGAACTGCGGCGTGGTCACGCGGTTCCGCGGCTGTTGTCCATGGCGGGCTTGCGGGCCGCGCCGGCGCGGGAAAGCGCCTGGTATGAAGGAAGTGCGGTGCGCGGCGGCCGCCATATCCGGCGGCATCTGCGGCAGAACAAGCTCTATCAATATCTGCGGCACGAGCGGAAAATCCGCCGTGCCCGCCGGCGGAAGGAGGAAGCACTATGACGGATACCCAGCGGCGACGGCAGGCTGCCTTTGTTGTCCGGCAGCTGACGGCGCGGGAGGTCAAGCGGAAATATGCCCGTTCCTCTCTCGGGATCCTGTGGAGCGTACTCAATCCCCTGCTGTCCATGGCGGTGCTGTCCCTGATCTTTTCCCAGCTCTTCCGCCGCTCCATCGAAAATTACCCGATCTACTACCTCACCGGCTACATCCTGTGGCAGGCTTTCACCGGCGCGACCACCTCCGCCATGACGGCGATCGCAGACAACAAGCCACTTCTTCTCAAGGTGAAATTCCCCATGGACATTTTCATTCTCACCCGGGTGTATACCGCCCTGATCCAGCTTGGCTATTCCTTTGCGGCCTATGCCGTCATGCTGGCGGTATTCCGGATAACGCCCCAATGGGCGATGCTGTGCGCCCCCCTTGTTGTCCTGTGCCTGTTTGCCTTTTCATTGGGGCTGTCCTATATGCTGGCCGCGGCTTACGTCTTTTTCGGGGATATCCGATATCTGTACACCGTGGCGCTCACCCTGTGGATGTACTGCTCGGCCATTTTCTATCCGGCGGATCAACTGGACGGTTTTATCCGGGTGGTGATTCAGATCAATCCCCTGTACATCTTCATCCATGTCCTGCGGCAAGCGGTAATGGCCGGGCAGTGGCCGGACGGCGGGCAGGTGCTCCAGATGGTATTGTGGGGCGGCGGCGTGCTCCTGCTCGGGATTTGGATTTTCCGGAAGGACCGCGGCCGTATTCTGCAGAAGCTGTAAGGAAAGGAGGCGGGCCCTATGCCCAAAACGCCGGAGGAGGCCGTGCCGGAGATTCGGGTGGAAAACGTCACCATGCGGTTCCGCCGGGCGCGGGACGAGGCCTCCAGCCTCAAGGAGCTGCTGGTGCGCACCCTGCGCCGGGATCACCATTATGAATGGTTCACGGCGCTGGACAACGTCAGCTTTTCGGTGGGACGGGGAGAGATTCTGGGCATCATCGGCACCAACGGCTCGGGCAAGAGCACCCTGCTGAAAATTGTGTCCGGCGCGCTGATTCCCACGGGCGGCCGGGTGCTGGTGGACAGGAACAAGGTACAGCTTCTGACCCTCGGCACCGGCTTTGATATGGAGCTGACAGGACGGGAAAACGTCTACCTCAACGGGGCGCTCATCGGGTATACCAAGGCGTTTATCGACGAAAAATACGCGGCTATTGTCCGGTTTGCGGAGCTGGAAGGCTTTATGGAGGAAAAGGTGCGCAACTACTCCTCCGGCATGGTGTCCCGGCTGGGCTTCGCCATCGCCACGGCGCAGGAGGCACCCGAAATCCTCATTCTGGACGAGGTACTCAGTGTGGGCGACCGGTTTTTCCGGCAGAAAAGCGAGGCGCGCATCCGGGAGATGATCCATGCCGGTTCCACCGTCCTCATCGTGTCCCACTCCACCGCGGCCATCCGGAATAACTGCACCCGGGTCCTCTGGCTCGAGAAGGGGAAGCTGCGGCAGATCGGGGATCCTGCCGCGGTCTGCGCCGCCTATGAGGAGCGGAAGGAGGCGAAGCCGTGAAGGAGAGGCTCTACCGCCTGCTGCTCGGGCGCTCGCCGATCATCCGGGAGAAGTATCTCCGGAGGCGGGAAAAGGGCGGCGGGCGGCTGAAGGGAATGCTGTATCTGCTGTGGCTTCAGTGCCGGTATGCCTGGCGGCCGGATACCGTCGAACGGGAACGGATCACGCTGTACGCACAGGGAAGCGAATCCTCCCTTTCCCGGCGGGAGTCCCCGGAGGCGTTTGCACGGGCGCTTTGCCGCTATGACGCGGCTTCCTTCGACGTGTTCGACACGCTGGTATTCCGTCCCTTTTCGGATCCCGCCGACCTGTTTTACCTGGTGGGCATGGAGCTGCGGTATCCCGATTTCCGGCGGATCCGGGTACAGACCGAGGCGCGGGCGCGGCAGCGCAAGCTGGCACGCACCGGCTCGGCGGAGGTTACCTTTGAGGAGATCTGGGAAGCCATGGAGGGGGAAACCGGTATCCCCCGGGAAAGAGGGCTGCAGGCCGAATGGGCATGGGAACAGCGGTGCTGCACAGCCAATCCGTATATGCAGCGGGTTGTTCGGGCGCTGCTGGCGCAGGGGGTACGGGTGTTTGCGGTCTCGGACATGTACCTGGGCAAAGAGCGGATCCGGCGGCTGCTGGAAGGCTGCGGCTATACGGGGCTGGCAGACTGCCTCGTATCGGGCGACGAGGGCGTGTCCAAGTGGGAAGGGGGGCTTTACCGCGTTCTGCGGGAGCGTCTCGGCCCGGGGGTTTCCGCCGTCCATGTCGGCGACAACCCGCGGGCCGATGTCCGGCAGGCGCAGCGGGCGGGATTTCCCGCCCGGCTGTATCCGTCCGTCCATCAAACGGGCGGACAATACCGGCCGCGGGACATGTCCCCTTTTACCGGCAGTGTGTACCGCGGACTGGTGAACAGGCAGATCCACAGCGGGCTGACCGTCTATTCCCGCGAGTACGAATACGGCTTTATATACGGCGGACTCTTCGCCGTCGGCTACTGCCGGTTTATCCATGCCTACGCCGCGGCACACGGCATCGACCGGATCCTGTTTCTGGCCCGGGACGGCGCGGCGCTGCTGCGGGCTTACCGCCTGCTGTACCCTGAAGAGGGAGACCGGGCGGTATATGCCTACTGGTCGCGGTTGGCGGCGGTCAAGGTGACGGCCGGGGCGTACAAGGCGGAATATTTTCGCCGTTTTATCGACCACAAGGCAGGCGTTGGCTTTTCTCTGCGCCGGGTGCTGCAGGGCATGGAGCTGGAGGACTGGCTCCCCGAGCTCTGCCGGGCCATCGGTGCACAGCCGGAGGAGCCGCTGACGCATAAAAACGCGGGGAAAGTCAAAAGCTATGTGCAGGCACGCTGGCCGCAGGTACTGGAACGGTATGCGCCGCAGGTGCAGGCGGCGGGGCGGTATTACGCCGGGCTGCTCCGCGGCTGCCGGCGGGCGGCGGCAGTGGATATCGGCTGGGCAGGCAGCGGCGCCGTCATGCTGCACCACGCCGTCACCAGCCAGTGGGGACTGCATTGCTCTGTCACCGGCCTGCTGGCCGGCACCTTAACCGCCCCTGCACCAGAGGCGGATGCGGCGGAATCCTTCCGGCTGTCCGGCGAGCTTACCAGCTATCTCTATTCCGCCGGGGAGAACCGGGATCTCTGGAGACAGCACGATCCTTCCCGCGATCACAATCTGTACTGGGAGAGGCTGCTGGGCGCCCCCGAGGGGAGTCTTATCGGCTTTTATCCCGACGGGCAGGGCGGGGCTGTCTGCCGGTTTCGGCCGCCGCCCGCCCATCCTGAGCGGATTGCCGCCATTCACGAGGGACTGCTCGCTTTTGTCCGGCTGTTCCTTGAAACCGAGCGGCGGCTCGGGGTGACGATTCCGGTCAGCGGGCGGGACGCCTATGCGCCCATGCTGGCCGTCTGTGATCGAAGAAACCGCCGTTTTGTCAAAGAGCTGGAGGCGTTGCTGGATGACCCGCATATCGGATAACCGTCCCTGGGTGCTTTATCACGCCGTCAGCTCCTACCAGCTGCTGGAAGTCATGCTGCACCGCCTGACCATACACCCGCGGGCGCATGCCATGCTGCTTCTGCCCGATTTCATCACGGGGAAATATCCCCGGTATACCAGACTGCGGCGGTTTTTCGATCGGGTGGCGCTCTTTCCCTATCAGCAGATCCCGCACGGGAGCGAAGCGCAGATCCTCGTCGACACTGACCGGTTTGCCCGCCGTCTTCTGCCGGAAGGACCGGGCGTGTTCTCCGCCATTTATGTGGCGGGGGCGCATTTTTATTTCTCCCTCTATCTGCTGCACAACCGAATCCCCTTTGACATGTTCGAGGATGCGGCGGGAATGCTCAGCCGGGCGGATGAGCTGTATGCCGCCCTCGCCGCCAAATTCCCGCTGCATGCCGCTTTGGCCCGGCAATACGGTCTGCTGGACGGCAGCCATCCCGGCATCCGCCGGGTGATCTGCCTCAAGCGGGCGCAGACGCGGGATGTTTCGGGGGAGCGGTATGTGGATTTCGCGGTGGAAGAGGCGCTGGAAAACCTGTCCGCCAAACAGAGAAACAGGGTGATCCGTTTCTTTGTGCGCCGCCAGATCCGCACAGGGGCCGAGGCCATCCTTCTGACCCAGCAGTTTTCCAACCAGGGGGTTCTGGGAGAAGAGGAACAGCGCCGGCTGTATGCCGGGCTGCGGGACGGGCCGCTGCGGGGCGTGCGCCTGATCCTCAAAAAGCATCCCGACGACCCGCTGTCCTACGAGACGGTGTTCCCGGAGGCCGAAGTGATACGCACGGTGTTTCCGGCAGAGCTGCTGCCGTATGTCTTTCGGAAAAAACCGGAAACGGTGTACACCTGGAGCTCCACCGGTTGTGAAAACCTGCTCGGGCATTTTCGAATCTGTAAACTGGGAGGGGAACGGCATGGAGGACAAACAGACGCTGCTGGTGGTCGGATCGGTCTATCAGCTGCTGACGGCGGTGCATCTGCGGCAGAATCTCCTGACGCAGAATGCGGCGGATCTGCTCCTGACCGATAACCTGCCGGAACGGGCGAAGTATGCGGCACGCCTGCGGGAAACCGGCCTGTTCCGCCGGGTGCTGCTGGGCGATACCAGGGAGCTCAACCGCCGATTCGCGGGCGGAAAGGAACCGGCCGAAGAGGCCTTTTCTCACGCACCCCGGCATCTCCGCTTTGCCCTGAGCGATGAACCGGCGGCGTATGACGCGGTTTATTTCGGCAATTTCGATATGCTTATCCGCATGCTTGCCTGTGTATATCCGGAGCGGCCCTACGATTTTTTCTGGTATGAGGACGGGTTTTCCTCCTATGTCATCGATTATCTGCGGGAAACCCGAACCGCGGTTAACCGCCACCCGGCCACCCAGATTCTCCGGGACAGGCTCCGCTGCGCCCTGCTGTATGAGCCGCGGCTGGCCATGCGGGGGGACGGGCTACCCAACCGCCCTCTGCCCAGGATCCGCCGGGAGGATGAGTCTCTGCGGGAAACCCTCAATTTCCTGTTTGATTACCGGACGCCGGAGGAAACGCCCGCTTTTCTGTTCCTGGAACAGTCTTTCCGGGCGGAAGGGATAAAAAGCAACGATCTCGACCTAATGCGGGAGTGCCGGGATGTGGTGGGGGCCGGGCGCTTTGGGGTCAAGCCCCACCCGCGCAATCCGGAAAATTTGCCCTACCAGCTGGGCCTGACCCGCCGCCCAACCGGCGACGTACCGTGGGAGCTGTTTCTTCTCAATGAACGGCCGGAAAACCTGACCCTGCTGACCGTCTGCTCCAACGCGGCGCTGACCGGACGGATCCTGTTCGGGCTGGATATTCCCACCGTCATGCTGTATCCGCTGTTCGAGGGCAAGGTGCTCTGGCAGGAGGACGCCGTGCTGCGGCGGTATCTGCGCCGGTTCCGCCTGCAGTTCGCGGGAAGGCGGTATTTTGTACCCGAAACGCACTATGAGCTGCAGCACATACTCGAGTATCTGGGAGGACATCATGTGCCGTGAAGTGAAGGTATCGGTCATCATACCGGTCTATCAGGTGGAACAATATTTGGAGCGGGCGGTGGACTCGGTTCTCGCCCAGACCCTGCCGGATATCGAAATCCTGCTGGTGGACGACGGCAGTGAGGATGCCTCCCCGGCCATCTGCGATCGCTATGCCCGGGAATACCCCGATCGGGTGACGGTTATCCGCCAGGAGAATCAGGGGCTGGGCATGGCCCGCAATGCAGGCCTCGACGCCGCCCGTGGCGCCTATATAGCCTTCCTCGATTCGGACGACACGGTTGAGCCCGAGATGTACCGGGAGCTGTATGACAAGGCAATAGAAGAGGACGACGACATCGTGATGTGCGACGTGCGGATCCACTATGTGGAGGAAAACCGCAGCACGGTGGTCTCCGCCTATACGGGCGGGGAATTCGATCTGCCCGATTACATCGCACATGGCAACAACATCACCTACAGCGTCAACAAGCTGTTCCGCCGCACCGTGTGGGAGGAGAACCGCTATCGGAAAATGCTCTTTGAGGATATTGCCCTCATCCCGGCGCTGGTCACGCGGTATCCCCGCATCGGCTATGTTCCCAAGCCCTTTTACAACTATTACCGCCGGGCCAACACCTTGTCCACCACCCTGTCGGGGGATATGACCGACATCCTGGAGGCCTTCCGCTTGTTTCTCGACACCAGCGACCGCCGTTACCGCGACGAGGTGGTGTACTGCACGGCCAAGCAGCTGTACTGGAACATGACCCAGTCCCGGGTGCTGTTTCAGGCGGATTTCATCGGGCTGCTGAAGGAATACGAACCGGATTTCCGGCTCAACCCCTATATCGCGCAGGACAAGAAAATCCGCAAGCTGCTGGATTATCTGGACAAAGAGGTTATCCCCGAAACCTTCCTCTGCGTCCACTTCGGCCGGCCGCTGCCGGAGGCATGGCGGCAGACGCTTCGGCAGGAGTTCCCCACCGCCCGGCTGGAGGAGGCGGACGAAGCCGCCTTCCCGCCCGGGGCTTTCCCTCCGGCGGTGCAGAAGGCGCTGCAAACGGGGCACACCGCTTTCGCCGAGGAGTATGCGTCCCTTCTGCTTCTGCGGGACAAAGGCGGTATCGTGATCACCCCTGAGAGCCGGGCAAACCTTCGCCTCAAGACGCTGCGGCTGGGCCGGATTTTTTTCGGCTTTGAGGATGAAGAGGAACTGACGACGGGGTGCTTCGGCGCGCTGCCGGATCATTATGTCATCCGGGCGCTCCTCGCCACCTACGAGGAGGAAAACATCTTCAACACCGCCTTTCTGCCGCTGAAGGACCGGCTCCGGGATTTTCTGGTGCTCCGCTTCGGCCTGAAGGTCAACGGCCGCAAGCAGCTCCTTGCGCGCGAGATTCAGGTTTACCTCCCCAGCGTTCTGGCCTACGACATGCAGGACGGGGAGAACTGCTGCAAAAAGGCGGACTACCCGGTTCCGGAGGGCTATGAGCTGGTGAGCGATGCGGTGCTGCGCATGTGGTCGAACCGGCTGCTGGAAAACTGGAATCTGTATAAGCGGGCACAAAGCGGCAAGCCGGCGGCTGCCGCGCCGCCTCCGCCGCCCGGCGGCGGGCCCAACGCAGAACTGCTCAGCCGGGAGCTGGACGCGCGGATCCGCGAGGTGGTGGAAACCTATGAAAACTCGACCTGCTGGAAGATTACCCGGCCGCTGCGGGCGCTCGCCCGCTGGTTTGGAAAGGGAGGATAACGATGCGCATAGCCGCGATACTGCCGGCCCGGTACGATTCGAGCCGGTTCAAGGGCAAACCGCTGGCCGATATCGGCGGGCGTCCCATGATCTGGTGGGTATACCGCCAGGTGAAAAAGGTGCGCCGGATCGATACCGTGACGGTGGCCACCGACAGCGAGGCGATCCGGAATATCTGCGCGCAGTGGGATATGGAGTGCGTGATGACCTCCGCCGCCTGCCGCACCAGCACCGAAAGACTGTATGAGGCGTCCCGGCAGATTCCGGCGGATATCTATGTGTGTGTCAACGGGGACGAGCCGCTCATCGATCCGGACCTTGTCGAGCGGGTGATCCCCGCCGACAGCGACGGCTTTTTTGCCGCCAATCTGATGGCGAAGATCCACAACCCGGTGGAGGTTGTGGACGAATCCAACATCAAGGTGGCCGTCGGGCGGGATGGACGCGCTCTTTTCCTGTCCCGCAGTCCCATCCCCCATCCCAAGGCCAGCCTGGCCTTCGACTATTACAAGCATCTGGGGGTGCTCGCCTATTCCCCGGAGGCACTCCGGTTCTTTGCCGAGACGCCGAAGGGGCCGATGGAGGCGGTCGAGGACATCAACGAGCTGCGCTTTATCGAAAACGGCCGGCCGCTGCGCATGATTCCGGTCGAGGCGCACACCCTTTCGGTGGACACGCCCAAGGATCTGGACTATGTGCGGGGTGTGGTGCAAAAGAAACTGGAAAGCGGGGAACTGACGCTGTGAGCATTCAAATTCTGGACTGCACCCTCCGGGACGGGGGCTATATCAACGACTGGAAATTCGGGAGAAAAACCATTGTCTCCATTCTCGACAAGCTGGATAATGCCGGCATTGACATTATCGAATGCGGCTTTCTGACCCGGATGGTGCAGGATACGGATTGTTCCCTTTTCGGCAGCGCCGCCGAGGTGGAGGCGGTTTTGCCGAAAAGGGCCCGGTCTTCCATGTTCGTGGCCATGATCGCCATCGGGGAAAAGGAGCTGCACCCCTACGAGCTGACGCCCTATGACGGGAAGGGGCTCGAGGGCATCCGCCTGACCTTCCACCAGCACGAAATTGCACAGGCGATCGGCTGGGCCCACATCCTCATGGATAAGGGCTACAAGGTATTCATGCAGCCGGTGGGGACGGTGTTTTACACCGATATCGAGCTGCTCCAGCTGGTGGAGCGGATGAACCGGCTGCATCCCTACGCCTTTTATATTGTGGATACGCTGGGGAGCATGTACCGCAACGACGTGACCCATCGCTTTCACCTCATCAACGAGAATATGGAGGCGGGGATCCATCTGGGCTTCCATGGCCACAACAACCTGCAGCTGGCCTTTTCCAACGCGCAGGTGCTGGGAAAAATCCAGACCAAGCGCACACTGATCCTCGATTCCTCGGTGTATGGCATGGGACGGGGAGCGGGCAACCTGCCCACCGAGCTCATCACCCAGTATATCAACAAAAACATCGCCTCTAAGTACGACGTGTCGGCGGTGATGGACGTCTATGATGAGCATATCGCCGCCATCCGCCGGGAGCACGAATGGGGCTACACGGTGCCTTATCACATCGCGGCCAGCCATGTGTGCCATCCCAACTACGCCGCCTATCTCATCAACCGACAGACGCTGACCATGAAGGACATCGAGAAAATCATTCAGTCCATCCCGGAGGACTACAAAGTGCTGTATGACCGGCGGCTTATCGAGCGGCTGTACACCCAGTTCCAAAGCAAGGCCATCGACGACAGCGAGGCGGTGCGGGAGCTCTCCGATTGGATCGCGGGACGCAAGGTGCTGCTGCTGGCGCCGGGGAAAACGCTGACGACCGCCTTCGAAACCATCCGGGACTTTGCCGAACGGGAGAACCTCTTTATTCTGTCAATAAACTTTCTGGACGCCCGCTTTGGAATGGACGCTTGCTTCGTCAGCAATCATAAGCGGGTGGACAGCATTTTGCGGGAACGCCTCTCCATGCCGCAGGTGCGTATGATCCTGACCTCCAACATTACGGTGGAGGATGGCGGCTGTCTGTACGTGGACTATGACCGGTATACCAACGAGGACGATATAGTCGGGGACAACGCCGGGCTGATGCTGCTGAAGCTGCTGCAGCGGTGCGGCGCGCGGCAGGTATACCTGGCCGGGTTCGACGGCTTCCACCACAAGCACAACTATTATACCGAGGAGCTGCAGTCAAGCGCCGGCGAGGAACTGCAGGAGAGACAGGGGCGTATCCGCTGCCAGCTCCAGCAGCTTGGCCAGGATATGGAGATTGTTTTTCTGACCCCGTCGGTTTATGAACGGGAGGAGAGCCGCGTATGAGCGGTCAAAATGATAAAAGGCGCCGGGAGCCGTTCGTGCTGCTCCCGGCTTTTTGCGTGACGGAAGCCGAAACCGAACCGCAGGACGCCGGGACAAAACCATTGACTTCCCTTTGGCGGTTTGCAATAATGGGATGGTACAATTGTTTGGGAGAGATGCCGGATGGCCACCGTCATAGAGATAACCGACCTTTCATCACCCGCATTGGCGATATACGCCCGCCTGACGGAGACACAGCTGCGCAATCGCTTGGAACCGGAAAAGGGCCTCTTTATCGCGGAGAGCCCCAAGGTCATTGTGCGCGCACTCGATGCCGGGTACGAGCCGGTTTCCTTTTTGATGGAACGCCGGCATATTGAGGGACAGGCACGGGATATCCTGGCCCGCAGCGGGGAAGTTCCCGTTTATACGGCGGATCGCGAGATGCTGGCCGGGCTGACCGGTTACCAGCTGACCCGCGGTATCCTGTGTGCCATGCGCCGCCCCCATCTACTTACCGTCGAGGAGCTGTGTGCCGGTGCGCGCCGGGTGGCGGTGCTGGAGAATATCGTGGATGCGACCAATGTCGGCGCCATTTTCCGTTCGGCGGCGGCGCTGCATATGGACGCCGTACTGGTGACGCCCTGCTGCTGCGACCCGCTGAACCGGCGCGCGGTGCGGGTGAGCATGGGCACCGTTTTCCAGATTCCCTGGACGCGTATCGGCAGCAAGGCGGACGACTGGCCGCAGCCGGGGATCGGGCATCTGCGGCAGCTGGGATTTAAGATCGCCTCCATGGCGCTGAATGCCACCGCCGTCAGCATAGAAGATCCGCGGCTTCCGGCGGAAGAAAAGCTGGCCATCGTGCTGGGAACAGAGGGCGACGGGCTGTCGGCCGGCACACTGGCCGACAGCGATTACACTGTGCAAATCCCCATGTCCCACGATGTGGATTCGCTGAATGTAGCGGCGGCCAGCGCCGTCGCCTTCTGGCAGCTTCGCGTCCGATAAGAGAAGGGACTGCATCGGAGCTATGCACCGAAGGTACGGCCGCAGAAACCCGCCGGCCTGTGGTCTGCTGTGTGCAATCGGCTTGTATTTTTGTGCAGAAAAAGCGTATTGCACGCGGCCATGCAGTATGCTATACTTTGAACAAAATAGGAGGAGATGGCGACGGTATTTTGAGCGCCGATCCCGGGCCTGAGCCCGGATCCGGTTTGCCAAAAGGCGTTCGCCACGGCGGATTCCGTCAAGAAAGCCTCGTTCAACGAACGGGGCTTTTAGCATAAACATCGTATACGATTTTACCAGGAAAGCGAGATGTCTGTATGTTGGCTGCAACCACCATCAAAAGTCACTGGAACGGGAAATGGATCTGGTGCCAGAACCCCGGGCGGCAGGAAAATACCTTTGCCTTTTTCCGCCGGCGTTTTGAAACCGGAGAGGACTGCCGGTTGGATATCGACATCACGGCCGATACCTTTTATATGCTGTATGTGGACGGCCGTTTCCTTCACCGCGGCCCGGCCAGGGCGCATCTGTCCCAATATTCCTTTGATCGCTTCACCGTCCAGATTGGAGCGGGGCGGCATGTGATCGCCGTGCTGGTGCACCATGTCGGGCAGGTGTGCGCCTGCTATGAGCTGGGAAAGCCGGGCCTGCTGGTCGACGCCCGTGTTCCGGGGCAGGATTTGTCCTCCGGCCCTTCGTGGAAGGCGTGGGATACCCGCGCGTATGCGCCCCGTCCCGCCATGCTGTGCCATTTCGGCTGGCAGGAGGATATCGATTACCGGGAATATCCCACCGGCTTTGAAAAGCTCGACTTTGATGACAGCGACCGGCCCTTTGCCGTCCAGGTCGAGGAAGTGGTCTGGAAAAACCTGAGCCTGCGCGATATTCCGACCTTCGATTATATCCGCAAAGCGCCCGTAAACGTATCCACGGGGAATTTCACCGAAGGGGAGCAGGGGGACTTCCATATCACGGCGAGTCATCGCGTGCGCCGCCCCTTACAGGCAAACGCCGCGCTCCCGCTGTCCATGAAAAGAAACCAATACTGCATCGTGGATTTCGGCAAAACCGTTTCGGGAACGGTGAAAATCACCCTGTCGGGCGCCGTGGTCGGTTCGCAGGCGATCCTCTCCTACGACGATCAGCTCAGCGGCGGCGTGGTGGATCCCGCCAGAACCTATGCCTTGTACGCCGACCGGTTTGTCATCGGAAAGTCGGTGCAGGTGCTGACGACGGCCACCCCCCCGCGGGTTCCGTTACATCATGCTGGATCTCGAAGAGGGCTGCACCATCGAAAAAATAGAGGCGGTGGCGGAAGAATACCATTACCAGAGCATGCAGGCCTTCGAATGCGGCGACGAGCGGCTGAACACGCTGTATCGGCAGTGCCTGGAGACCACCAAAACCTGCACGATCGACGGGTTTGCCGACTGCTTGACGCGGGAACGGGTGCTCTGGATGCAGGATCTCTTCATCGACAGCCTCAATACGGCCTATTCCTACCCCGATTTTGCCCTGACCCGGCGGATGCTGCTCATGTTCGCGCAGGGGCAGCAGGAAAACGGCCGGATCATCACCTATACCCCTTCGGATTTGACGTGGTGCTCCAACCCGCCGGGCAATTTCCTGTGGATACAGCTGATCACCGAATATTATAAGCATACGGGCGATGCCCAGACCGTCCGGCAGCTTGTGCCCGTTGTGGAAAGACTGCTGGGGTATTTCCGCAGCTGTGAAAACGAGGAGGGGCTGATTTGCCGCTGGGACGGCGACGAGCAGTTCTGGGATTGGGGCTTCTACGAGCAGGAAGGTATCCTGCTGATGACCAATGCCTATTACAGCCATATTCTCACCCTGCTGTCTGAAATGCCGCTGTTCGACGGTATCGCGGGACAGGCGGCCGCCGATAAGGCCGCGGCGTTGAAGACCCTTTGCTTTGAGCGGTTTTATGACAGGGAAAAGGGGCTTTTCATTGACGCGATTCTGCCCGACGGTACGCGCAGCCCGCTGGTTACGCAGGAGGCCAACGCCATCGCCATTCTGTCCGGTGTGTGCCCGGCGGAACTGGCCCCGGCCCTGCTTGACCGCATCACCGATCCAGCGGCGCTGGGTAGGATTTCGGTGGGCGAGGAACGGCTGACGCCGGAATTGCGGGAAGCGTATACCGGTATTGTGCCGGTCGGCACCATGGTGGGCGCGGCCAATCTGTGCATCGCCGCCTTTTCGATCGGTGCGGCCCAAAAGGGGCTGGATCTCATCGGGGAGATCTGGTTCCGCTTCCTGGATGAGCCGACCCTGCCCGAGATGATTGTCAACGGCTGGAACAACACCGTGTGTCACGGCTGGTCCGCTTCGCCGGCGTACCTGCTGCCCATGTATGAGCTGGGCCTGCGCCCGACGGCTGATGGCTGGGCCAAGGTGCAGTTCGCCCCGCCGGCCGCAGGACTGCCCTATGCGAACGGCAGCGTCAGCACGGTGAAGGGGCGGGTTTCGGTCGGATACTGCCGCCATGACGGCATGATGAAGCTGTATGTCTGCATCCCGGACGGGGTGGAGATGACCGTGCGATACGGCGCTTTTGAACAAACCGTGCGGGAAGCCGGCGTATCGGAGTTTTATATCGCGGAGGAGGTCAAATAACCATGGCGCCGGGAATCTTTTATCAGCATCTGGGGGAACATATCTGCGGGGATTTCATCCCGTTCTATGACCGGAAATCCGGACGGTATCATCTGTTTTATATCCAGTGGAACGCGTGGCATCACATTTCGACGGCCGACTTCGTCGACATCGCGTATCACGGCATTGCGCTGGACGGCGAAGGGGAACAGGCGCAGGATCAGTGCATTTACACCGGCTGTGTCATGGAAAAGGATGGCCTGTACTATATCTATTTCACCGGGCATAACGATTTTCCGGAGAAGAACGGGCTGCGGTATAAGGAGGTCATCTACCGGGCGACCTCTCCGGATCTGATGACCTGGACAAAGGACAGGCAGTTTGTGCTGCCGCCGGACGAGACGCGGTTTTCCACCAATTCCTGGCGGGATCCCCACATTATGCGGATGGAAGACGGCCGGTATATCATGACGCTGACGGCGGAGGAAAAGGATAAGCCGAGCCACCGCAAGGGCTGCACTCCCACCTATGTGTCGGACGATATGCTCAACTGGGAATACGCCGGCGTGCTCTACAGCCCCACCGTTTACGACACCCAGGAATGCACCGATCTGTTCAAGTGGGGCGACTGGTATTATCTGTTTTTCTCCACGGCCAACAACGCGTGGGAAACGCATTACCGCATGGCGCGCAGCCTGGACGGTCCCTGGCTGCGGGCGCCGGAGGACACCATTGATGCCCAGGCCTTTTATGCGGCCAAAACGGTCACCGACGGGCAAAACCGCTACCTGGTCGGCTGGGCCTCCAACAAGGATAATAAGACGGATGGCGGCTGGTACAGCTGGGGCGGCCGGCTGGTGGTGCATCAGCTGGTGCAGGCGGCGGACGGCACGCTGGGCGCCAAGGCACCGGACGCCGTGTGCGGTGCGTTTACACAGCCGCAGGCGCTGCCGGACACGACCTTCCGCAGCACGCGGGAGGATGCGTTCACCTATGTGCCGCTGGGCGAGGCCGCGGAAGGGGAGGAGCTGCTTTTCACCGGCAAGCTCCGCACGGTAAACGACGCGCGTCCGGCCCGCGCCGGTCTCATTCTGCGGGCGCAGAACGGCAGCCTGGACGAGTATTACCGGCTGTGCATCGAGATGCCCCGTAACCGGGTATTCCTTTCCTATCCGGGGCAGTTCTTCACGCCCTATCGGGAGCAGAAGCATCTGCCGCATCCGGCGAAGGACGTGACGTTCACCGTCATCGTCAGCGAGGATTTGATCGTGGCGTATGTCGGCGGGGCAGCCTTTACCGCGCGCATTTACGACTATAAGGCGGGGCAGTTCGGGCTGTTTTTTGAAGAGTGCGATGCGGAGATCGCGGATCTCCGCATCTGGAAGCGGTAACACGGGAGAATCGCAAGCTTGCTCAGTGGGGCCCATTGCACCGCGGGAGCACATAAACAGGGACGGCATGATCGTAACAGTCATGCCGTCCCTGTTTATCGGTTCATACAAAGAGAGAAAGGCGCCAAGTGCAGATGTGTATATTCTACCGCAGTGTGCCTCTGTCCCTTTTGAGTTCCGGCCCCTCCTCCATATGAAGTGGGGCCGGGCTGTGCGGATCGCGGTATGGCCTTACAGAAATTATCACTTGGCGGTTACGGTCCATACGCTGCCGGCTTTCGTGACAGTATAGTTTTCGGTATCGACATACGCGGTGGGATTCTGAGAGAAGGTGCCGCCGGTGACGGAAATGGTGCAGGAGTCGCTATTGCTCAGTTTTGTATAATGGCCGCTTTTAATATTAATCGTGCTGTAGCCGTTGGCGGCCGATCCGTTGGTATCCGCGGCAAAAACGTTGCCGTTGACCGTAACATTCTCCAAGTTGCACACGGTGTTGCCGCCGATATAAAGCGCGCTGTAGCCGGTCGTTGTAAAGGTGGAATCGATCACGTCAACCACACAATCCTTACCGGTGAAATGAACGCCGCGGTCGCCTGTATAGGTGACGTTTTTGATCGTAAGGTGGGTGTTCTTGGCGAGACCGGTACCTTCTTCAAGGAACTGATAGTTTTCGGAATGATAGGTACCGCCGTCGATCACGATATTCGCGTTATCCGCCGTAATTTTCAGGCAGTTATGATTCGTTCCGGAGGAGTAGATGCCGCCGTCGCCCGCGGCTTTAATCGTCACATTGGCATTGTCCTGGCTGATTTGAATCGGGGCGGCTAAGGTGGAGGAGGAGAGGGTGTTTTCGCCGAGATCCAGCGTGATATCCTCCGAAATGGTCAGAGGCGTTGTGAGCGTCTGGCTTTCGCTTACAACAACGGTATCGCCTTTTTTCGCGGCGCTGATGGCATCCTGCAGCGTATCGTAATTGCTGCTGTTGATAACCTCCGGCAGCGGTGCTTCCTTGTCATAGTCGGGATTGCCGAAGCCGTCTTCTTCGTAGTTGTACTGCGTCGCGTGAATAACGATGTCAAAGGTGACGCCGCATCCCTGGTAATCGTTATTTGCCTCTTCCTTCATCTTGACAACGACAGTGAAAGACTCGCTGCTCTGACCGTCCGCGCCGGTATAGCCTTTGGGTGCCAGGACACTGTTCTTTGCCGCGAAGGAACCCTGCATCATCAGTTCCTTCATCGTGCCGAGATACTCCGCATTCGTCAGATCCGCCGCATCCGCATCCACCACGTACACGTCCAGCGTCTCGGTGATGTTGGCGTCGCCCGTGGTCACCACGTTTTCAAAGCGCATGGTGTACTTGAGCCACAGCGTGCCCTCGTTGGTGATGTTGGCCGTAGCCTTCTGCGAACGTCCCGGTTCCCACCAGAAGCCGGTTCCTTCCCCGCTGCTGAACAGCGTCGTTTCGTCGCCGCCGTTCAGCGCAATGTCGAGAGTGCCCGCCTGGATCGTGTTGCCGGTGTTGGTCACACTGTCGGTGAACCACGCAAAGGTGGTGCCCGCCAGCAGGGCCACACTCGCCAGCAACGCCGCGCCGCTTGCCAGCAGGGATTTCTTTGTGCCTGTCATGTTTTGTTTCCTCCTTCATTTTATGTATTGATAATCGCCTGCATTCATTACGCAAGCGATTCGTCCGGGGGGGCTGGGCTGCCCTGTCCGTCATACCAAAGGCAATGGTGACGATTTGACAGGCAGCGCCTAACTCTTCCATTTTGACGATCGACAGCGAAGCATCACCCTCAGGAGCAGGAAGGTACGTGATGTCTGCCAAACTCCCGTTTTTGCCTGCTCTTATTCTTTATTATTCTATCATGATTCGATCTGTTTAGCAATATATACCATCATAAATTTTGTAAGAATAACAAAGGAAGGGCCATTTCGTAAAGTCTTTTACTGCCGGCCTCTTCCTGCTTGAAGGTTCCTGCCGGGCTCACAACGCCTTTGGATAGCGGAGGTTCCACCGCTTTGGGGCAATAATGTATTAAAAACTGCAAGGCGGGAATACGAAACTTTCCCGCCTTGCTTATCCGTCATGTGCGGTCTTTGTCGCTGAATGCTTCGGCCCCACCAGCTCGTAGCTGTGCCGAATCATGTCGCACAGCTCCTCGTCCGGCACATCTCCGCCCAGCTCCACGGTGTTCCAGTGGGTTTTGTTCATATGCCAGCCCGGCTGTACGCTGCGGTATACCCGGCGATACAGATCGGCCCGCGCCGGCTCGCACTTCAGGTTGACGCAGGGCTTGCCGTGTACCTCGATAAGCAGGGCAAACCATTTGCGGCTGCTCCGCCGGCGCACCACGACAATGGTTTCCTCTTCAAAGGGACAATCCATAACGGCGTCGGCGAGGGACAGGGCCCAGTCCAATACTTCCTGTGAATTCATGGTGTGTCTCCCTCCTGTCAGGCATAGCCCTGCAGGAACTGCAGCAGTGCCGCTGTATCCCCGCAGCAGGCGCAGCCGATGAGCAGCAAGCCGTAGGCGCTCTCGAGCGTCATGCCGCGCAGCGGATACACGCCTTCCCCGAACAGCCGCAGGCTGGTGCCATACTGATACGCGGCGTCCCCGGCGGGCGCAGGACATACGAAGAGGGGAATACCCGCTTCCCGGCAGCGGGCGGTCAGGTCGTTCAGCCCCGTGTGTTCCCCCTCCATACAGGCAGTGCCGGAGTGGTACAGACTGTGCAGCACCGCGCGCGTACCGGCCGGCAGAGCCACCGTCCGGTAGTCGAGGCCTGGATACGGACGGACGATTTGGACGCAGGGGGAAAGCCGCGGGGGCGTTTCCTTCAAAGGAGGAAATGTTTTCCCCGGAACGACGCCGAATTGGTGGGAAAGCGGCATGCACTGGGTCACATCGGACGCCCGCACAATCCGTACGGGGCCTTCCGCCCCCTGCTCGGACAACACCGCGTAAACGCCGGCCGGATGGCCCTGCCGGACGGCCTCCACGGCGGCGGCAAAATGCCGGTGCCCGTTCGCCAGCGGATCGGCGGGCGGTGTGTGGCTGGAGACAAGCAGGATGGGCACGGCGGCGTCCGCAAACGCAACCGCCAGCAGGCCGGCGGTGAAGCTGAGCGTGTCGGTGCCGTGCGTGACGACGATGCCGTCCGGTTCCGTGAGCAACTGGGTGTGCAGTGCCTCGAGCAAAAGGTTCCATTTGTCCACGGTCATGTTCTCGCTTAGGGTGGTCAACGGTTCGCTTTCCTCAAAGAGCACAGCGGCATCCGGGTGATCCCGGCGATAGCGGGCGGTAAGCACACGCGATGCGCCGGTTTGTGCGTCGGCGCAGCCGTTCTTTACCACGGCGCCGATGGTGCCGCCGGTATACAGCAGGGCGATACGTTTCATGCCGCTTCCTCCTTTTTCCTTATTGTATCCCTTTTTTCGCCGATCCGCCAGCCTTTTTTCAAGTTGGGCCGGCTTTTCATGAGCCGTTCATATCTCACGGGTATACTGGGGGCGTTTGGGCTTGGCGCAGTGAGCGCAATGCGGTAGCCCATCGCCGCGCTGGGCCGCATCCTGCGCGGGTGAGAATCGACCAGGACAACAAAAAGAGCCGTTTCCGGACAACTTCCGGAAACGGCCCTTGTATGGCCGGTATCAGCCGGCTAGTGTCTCTGTGGATGACTCCTCGCTGGAGACAGACTGAAAATTTAATGTATAGTCACCTAGCGAAAAGATCAGAGTAGGACGCTGGCTTCCGTCCTGGTAGGTTGTCATGGCGCTGACGGCATGTCCCGCCGTATCGTCCAGCTTAATGGTATACAGGGTGGACTCCGGGTCGGCTTGCTCCGTCTGATAGGTCCCGGTATAGCACGCCCCGCTGTCCGCATCGGTGAGGGTCAGCGCACCGGCCTCGGCTTCGCAGGTCATGGTGACCACAGCCGGCGCGCCGTCGTACAGTTCGCTTTGCTCCGGGGCACAGGCGACGACGGCGCCATCCTCTCCCTGCACGGAACGCAGCCGCCAGGTATACTGGTCAATGGGAACCTTTTCCGTTTTGCCGCAGCCCGCCAGGCAGAGAAGCAGCGCCAGTAAGGCGGCGGCCGCGCATTTTTTCATACCGATACTCCATTCCTATAAACTGAAAAGCGGTACCTGGCTGCAGACGGGCCGTCCGTTACAGCAGACGGCGGTACAGGGCGGCGATTTCCTCCTCGCTGGTGTCGCGGGGATTGCCCGGCCGGCAGGCGTCGGCGTAGGCACTCTTGGCCAGGAAGGGGATATCCTCCTCCTTGACGATGTCCTTGAGATCGGCGGGGATGCCCACGTCGGCGGACAGCTGCCGCACGGCGTCAATCGCGGCACGGCGATACTGCTCCTGGGTCATGCCGGCGGTATCCACCCCCATGGCCTCGGCCACAGCCTTGAGCTTTTCACCCGTATAGGGGGCGTTGTATTCCATGACGGTGGGAAGGAGGATGGCGTTGGCCACGCCGTGGGGCGTGTCGTACACCGCGCCGAGCGCATGGGCCATCGAATGCACGATGCCCAGGCCGCAGTTGGAGAAGCCCATACCGGTGATATACTGGCCCAGGGCCATGCCCTCCCGGCCTTCGGGGGTGTTGGCCACCGCGCCGCGCAGACTCTTGGAAATCAGGCGGATGGCCTCCAGATTGACCATGTCGGTGATGGTGTTGGCGCCCTTGGTGGTATAGCCCTCGATGGCATGGGTGAGCGCGTCCATGCCGGTGGCGGCGGTCAGGCCCTTGGGCATGGTGGCCATCATGTCGGGATCGACAATGGCGACATCGGGGATGTCATTGACGTCCACACAGACAAATTTGCGCTTGTTCTGCACGTCGGTGATGACGTAGTTGATGGTGACCTCGGCCGCAGTGCCGGCGGTGGTGGGCACGGCGATGGTGAATACCGCCTTGTTCTTGGTGGGGGCCACGCCCTCGAGGGAGCGGACGTCGGCGAATTCCGGGTTGTTGATGATGATGCCGATGGCCTTGCCGGTATCCATGCTCGAGCCGCCGCCCACCGTGATCATATAATCCGCACCGCTGGCCTTATAGGCCTCTACGCCTGTCTGGACGTTTTCAATGGTGGGATTGGGCTTGATATCGGAGTAGATTTCATAGGCCATCCCGTTGGCGTCCAGAATATCGGTGACTTTTTTGGTCACGCCGAATTTGATCAGATCCGGATCCGAGGCGATGAAGGCTTTTCGGAAGCCTTTGGGTCCCACAATGCCGGGGATCTCGTTGATGGCCCCTTTACCGTGGAAGGAGATGCCGTTGAGTACAATACGATCTGCCATACAATCACCTTTCTTTCTCAAAATGGGAGGAACCGATGTCTTAAGACGAGCGGGATCAAACCAATTCCGCTCGTCCTGAGTATAGCAAATTTTCACCCATTCTTCAAGGCTTGCACGGAATATTTTGCTTTTATGCCGGACAATCTGCCGCCCGCCGCCCGCCTGCATATACTGCAGTAAGATGCACGGGGGCAGACGCTGCCGCCCCTGTCCGTCGTTTAACGAAAGGGGGACATGCGGCATGGAGATTCATGTCGTGCGGTCGGGGGAGACACTGGAGGAAATCGCGCAGCGATATGGTGTATCGGCGGAACGGATCGCCCTGGACAACGATCTGGCCGATCCGGCGCGGCTCGTCCCGGGGCAGACGCTCGTGATCCTCTATCCCCGACAGACCTATACGGTGCAGCCGGGGGATACGCTGCTTTCCATTGCGCAGGCATACGGCGTGACGGTCAACCAGCTGCTGCGCAACAACTACAGCCTGGGCGGGGACGTGACGGTGTTCCCGGGGCAGACCATTGTCATCGACTATGCGCAGGAAAAGCAGGGAACGCTGTCGGTCAACGGATACGTCTATCCCTTCGTGAACCGCGACGTGCTGCGGCAGATGCTGCCCTATGTCACCTATGTGACGCTGTTCACCTACGGTTTTACGCCCGAGGGGGTACTGATCGATTTAGACGATGAAGAGCTGATCCGGCTGATCCGGGCGGGAGGCGCTTCCCCGCTGATGCACCTTTCCACCCTCACGCCGGGAGGGGTTTTCAGCAGTGAACTGGCCAACACCCTGCTGAACGACGCGGCCCTGCAGGACACCGTAATCGAGGCGGTGCTGCGTGTCATGCAGACCAAAGGGTACGACGGACTGGATATCGACTTTGAATATGTCGCACCGGAAAACCGCCAGAATTACATCGATTTCATCGCCCGGACAACGGCGCGGTTGCATGCCGAGGGGTACATCGTCGTGGTGGCGCTCGCCCCCAAGACCTCCGCCGACCAGCGCGGACTGCTGTACGAAGCGCACGATTACGCGGGCATCGGCGCGGCCAGCGATTTTGTGCTCATTATGACCTACGAATGGGGCTATTCCCAGGGGCCGCCCATGGCGGTGGCGCCCATCGGGTCGGTGCGGCGGGTGCTGGAATATGCCGTGACCGCCATTCCGCCGGAAAAAATCTACATGGGCATGCCCAACTACGGCTACGACTGGCCGCTGCCGTTTGAGGCAGGGGTGACCAAGGCCCCCTCCATCGGCAACGTGGAGGCGGTGGATATCGCGGCGCGCTACGGGGCGACGATCCAGTATGACGAGGCGGCACAGGCGCCGCATTTCAATTACCGCAGCGAAACGTGGCAGGAGCACGAGGTGTGGTTCGAGGACGCGCGCAGCGTACGCGCCAAGCTGGAGCTGGCACAGGAACGCGGGCTGTACGGCCTGGGCTACTGGAATCTGATGCGGCCCTTCCCGCAGAACTGGCTGGTTCTCAACGCGCTGTACAATATCCGGCGGCTGTATTAAAAAGGACCGGGCGAGATATTCGCCCGGTTTTTTCGTGGAAAAATTCCTGCGTTTGTGGTATGCTGGGATAAAAAGGAGGGCTGCCCCATGGGAAAAACGCTTGTGCTGGCGGAAAAGCCGTCGGTGGGAAAGGAAATTGCGCGGGTGCTCGGCTGCCGCGCGGGCGGCAGCGGCTTTTTGGCCGGGGACAAGTATGTGGTGACTTGGGCGCTGGGACATCTTATCGAGCTGGCCGAGCCGGAGCATTACGGCAGTCAATATAAGACGTGGAGCATGGAGACGCTGCCCATGCTGCCGGACAAAATGGAACTGAAGGTCATCCCCGAAACGGCCAGGCAGTACAATGTGGTCAAGGGCTGGCTGCACAATAAGGAGATCGATTCGCTGGTCATTGCGACCGATGCGGGCCGGGAGGGGGAGCTGGTCGCCCGGTGGATCCTCGAAAAGGCCGGCTTTCATAAGCCGATTCGCCGCCTGTGGATTTCCTCCCAGACGGACAAGGCCATCCGGGAGGGCTTTGCCCATCTGAAGGACGGCAGGGAGTACCTGCCGCTGTATCAGTCGGCTGTCTGCCGGGCGCAGGCCGACTGGCTGGTTGGCCTCAATGTGACCCGGGCCATGACCTGTCACTATGGCGCGCAGCTTTCCGCCGGCCGGGTACAGACGCCGACCCTTGCCCTGATTGTGGGACGGGAACGGGAGATCAAGGCGTTTGTTCCCCGCGATTACTGGATGGTACAGGCGGATTTGGGGAAGTTTTTTGTCACGTGGCAGGACGCCAAGGGGCAGACCGCCCTGTATGACAAGGCGCGGGCCGCGCAGCTGGCCGACAAAATACGGGGCGCGTCATTCCGGGTTTATGACGTGAAGTCGACGGACAAGGCCACCCCGCCGCCCCTGTTGTATGATCTGACCGAGCTGCAGCGGGACGCCAACCGGCTGTATCAGATGTCGGCCAAGGATACGCTCGCGTCCATGCAGCGGCTGTATGAAACCTATAAGGCGCTGACCTATCCGCGCACCGACTCGCGCTATCTGACCGAGGACATCGTCCCCACCCTGCCCGAGCGGCTGCGCGCCGTGGAACAGGGGGAGTTCGCCCCCTTCGTGGCGGAGATCCGCCGGGAAAAGCGTGCCATCGCCCGCGTGTGCGTCAACAATGCCAAGGTATCGGATCACCACGCGATCATTCCTACCGAACAGCCGGTGGAGCTGTCGCGGCTGTCACTCGACGATCGGCGGATTTATCTGCTGGTGGTGCGGCGCTTTCTCGCCGCGTTTTATCCCGCCTATCAGTACCGGCGCATCCGGGCAGAGCTGCTCGCCGAAGGGGAGCGGTTCTATGCCGCGGGGCGCACGGTGCTGCAGCTCGGCTGGCGCAAGGTGCAGGAGGGGCGGGACGAGGACGAGGCGGACGAGCAGAGCATCTCGCTGTTCCATAAGGGCGATGTGTTTGCCTGTCAGGCGGTGCAGTGCAAGGGGCTCAAAACGGCGCCGCCCGCCCGGTTCACCGAGGCGACGCTGCTCTCCGCGATGGAGAACCCGGCGCAGTATATTGCGGACAAAAGCATGCGGGAATTCATCGGCGGCGGACTGGGGACGCCCGCGACCCGCGCGGATATCATCGAAAAGCTGTTTGCCTCCTTTTATGTGGAGAAGAAGGGTACCTCTCTCGTCCCCACCTCCAAGGGCATGCAGCTCATCGAGCTGGTGCCGCCCGACCTCAAGGAGCCGCTGCTCACCGCCAAATGGGAACAGCAGCTGGACGCTATCAGCCGGGGCGGGGCGGACCGGCAGGCGTTCATGCGGGATATCCGCCAGTATACGCGGGAGCTGGTGCGCACCGTGGCCGAAAGCACCGACAGCTTTGTGCACGACAATGTGTCGCAGACGCCCTGCCCCGTCTGCGGCAAGCTGATGCTGAACGTCAGCAGCAAAAAGGGACGCATGCTCGTCTGTCCCGACCGGGAGTGCGGGCACCGGCAGAATGTGTGCATGGAGACCAACGCCCGCTGTCCCGTCTGCCATAAAAGGATGGAGTTGTTCGGCGACGGGGAGAAAAAATCCTATGTCTGCCGCTGCGGCTTCCGGGAGAAGGCGGATAAATTCCACGCGCGTGTCGGCAGCGGCGGCATGTCCCGCCGCGCGGTGCAGCAGTATCTCGCCAAGCAGGAGGATCCGGCACCAGGCATGAGTGCCTTTGCTCTGGCGATGAAAAAGGCGATGGAAGAGGACAAAAAGGAATAAAGCCGATGCGCCGCAATAGGCGCTTGTATCCTGTATCCAATGAAAAAGCACGCGGGGGCTGTATTGGCGGCCTCCGCGTGCTTTTGGTGTCCGCGGTTTCACTTCCTTACGGGATCTGGTGCGTTTTCTGATACAGCAGCCATTCCTTGTTGGGACGGCTGTCGTCCAGCAGAAAGGCGGCCCACTCGCCTGTGCCCTCCCGTGTCTGGGCGGCGCACCGGTCCAGGCAGGCACGGTATTCGTCCAGCCGGTTCGCCAGCGGCTTTTCGCACCGTTCCATCCCGTATTCCAGCACGATGGCGGTCAGCTCGTAAATGGGCAGGCCAATGGCATGTGTTTCCACATGCACGGCGGCGCAGGCCTGTCCCACCGCATGGCACAGGGCGATGTCGGCGGGGACGGTCAGTTCCTTCGCCATGGCGTGCACCTGCAGAAGCGCCCGCTTGGCTTCGGGCATTCTGACGCGTCCCTTTGCCCATTCCCGGCACAGGGTCAGGGCAGTCTGTGGGCGGGTTTCCCCCGGGTACCGTTCGTCGAGCAGGCGCACGGGCCGCTGCGCGCAGGCGAGCGCCCATAGGGCCAGCGTGCGGTGTGTCTGCTGCCGGATAAGCGCGAGCAGATCCTGCAGGCAGGCGCTCTCCCGCGAGAACAGGATGCGGTTGCGGCGGGCCATTTTAGCCCGGACGTCGGTCAGATCCATGCGGTACCTCCTGGCGTATTGGCAGTAAATAAAAAGCAGTGACCACTTTTCCGGCCGCACATATAATGGAATGAAAACCACAGAAAGGAGGCCACCTTATCATGTGCCTGAGGAATCTGTTCAGCGGTATGGATTGCACCTGGATCCTGTTCATCATCATCCTCATCCTGCTCTGCGGCGATGATGACTGCGATCGCGCGGGCAACAGCGGGTGTGGCTGCGGCTGCTAATTTCGCTCCATAGAGGAAGGCTGGGATGCCGAGAGGCAGCCCGGCCTTTCCTTATATTGCAGTATACAGGATTTGCCGGGCACAATACAAGAGAGAAAATACGTAAGATCGGCCCCATACACCGCGATACCGGTTGCGGGAAGGGGGAAGGCTGTGGTATACTGGAAAAAATAACAGGAAGGGAGAGGACAGCGGCATGGATATCCGCGTGGGCGACATTTTAGAAATGAAAAAAAACCATCCCTGCGGGAGCAATCGCTTTGCCGTGCTGCGCATTGGGATGGATTTTCGCCTGAAATGCGAGGGCTGCGGGCATGAGATGATGGTGCCGCGCCTGAAAATCGAGCGCCATGTGCGGCGCGTTCACCGTGAGGACGATACGCTGTAACGGAGCCTTTTCCTTATCCTCTTACATTTCAGTACAGGAGGGGCTTTATGCTCGACCGATTAAGCGAAGTGGAAAAGCGCTTTGAAGAAATCAGCCAGCGGCTGTACGACCCGTCGGTGGTGGCCGACGTGGATCAGTACCGGGAGCTGATGAAGGAAAGCAAGCTGCTGCAGCCCATTGTGGAGAAATACCGGGAATACACCCTGGCACAGCGGCATTATGAGGAGGCCAGGGCTCTGCTCGACGGGGGCGGCCTGGACGCCGAGATGAAGGAGCTCGCCGAGCTGGAGCTTGCCGAGAACCGGGAGAAAACGGAAACCTGCGCCGAAGAGCTTAAGCTGCTCCTGCTGCCGCGCGATCCCCATGACGATCGCAATGTGATCGTGGAAATCCGCGCCGGCGCCGGCGGAGAGGAATCCGCACTGTTTGCGGCCTCGCTGCTGCGCATGTATACCATGTACGCCGAGGGTCGGGGATTCCGGGTGGAAATCCTGAACCGCAACGAGACGGAGCTGGGCGGCTGCAAGGAAGTCAGCTTTATGGTGACGGGCGACGGCGCGTACAGCCGCTTCAAGTTTGAAAGCGGCGTTCACCGGGTGCAGCGGGTTCCCGAAACGGAAGCGGGCGGACGGATTCACACCTCCACCGCAACGGTGGCGGTGCTGCCCGAGGCCGAAGAGGTGGAGCTGGAAATCAACCCCGCCGATCTGCAGATTGATACCTATCGCTCGAGCGGCGCAGGCGGCCAGCATATCAACAAGACCGAATCCGCCATCCGCATCACCCATCTGCCCACCGGCACGGTGGTGGAATGCCAGGACGAGCGCAGCCAGTATAAAAACAAGGACAAGGCGATGCGGGTGCTGCGCGCCCGCCTGCTTGAACGCAAGCAGCAGGAGCAGATCGACGCCATTGCGGCAGACCGCCGCTCCCAGGTGGGGACCGGCGACCGCAGCGAACGCATTCGCACCTATAATTTCCCGCAGGGCCGGGTGACCGATCACCGTATCGGCCTGACGCTGTATCGGATCGACGCGATTATGGACGGCGATCTGGACGAAATCATCGACGCGCTGATCACCGCCGACCGGGCGGAAAAGCTGCAGGCGGCGGAAGGATAAGCCGGCATTAGCGGAGCGGCTTTGTGCGATGCCGCTCCTCCGAAAACCAGAACAAAGGAAATGGTCAACAGCATGGAACACGAAACATGGCGGCTCACCGCGGCGCCGGCCGATCTGGAGAAGGCCGCGGCCCTGCTGCGCGCAGGCGAGCTGGTCGCCGTCCCCACCGAGACGGTGTATGGCCTGGCCGCCGACGCTTTGAATGGGGAAGCGGTACGCCGGATTTTTGAGGCCAAGGGCCGGCCGGCGGATAACCCGCTGATTGTGCATATTGCGGAGATGGCCGCCTGGGAACCGCTCGTGACTCATATTCCTGAGACGGCCCGGCGGTTGGCGGCGGCCTATTGGCCGGGACCGCTGACCCTGATTCTGCCGCACGCGCCCTGCATACCGGATGAGGTGAGCGCGGGACTGCCCACCGTGGCGGTGCGCTTTCCCTCCCATCCGGTGGCGCAGGCGATCATCCGGCTGACCGGGCGGCCTCTGGCCGCGCCGTCGGCCAACCGTTCGGGCAGCCCCAGCCCCACCACCGCCCGGCACGTGCTCGACGATATGGCCGGGCGCATTGCCGCCGTGGTGGACGGCGGCGACTGTGCCGTTGGGGTGGAATCCACCGTTGTGGACGTGACGGGCGCCGTGCCGCGTCTGCTACGGCCGGGCGGCGTGACGCTGCCCATGCTGCAGGCGGCCGCGGGCGAAGTGGAGGTGGATCCCGCCGTGACCCACGCGCTGGAAAAGGGCGCCGTGGCGGCCTCGCCCGGCATGAAATACAAACACTACGCGCCCCGGGCGCACGTCGTGCTCGTGCGGGGAACCCCCGCGGCTTATGCAGCGTATGTCAACGCGCGGGCGGCCGAGCGCCCCGGCGTTTTCACCGCCATGTGCTTCGACGGCGAGGAAGCGGCCCTGACCGTGCCCGCCGTGACCTATGGCCGGCGGGAGGACGCCGCCGGTCAGGCCCGGCAGCTGTTTGACGCGCTGCGCCGGCTGGATGAGCTGGGGGCCAAAGAGGTGCTTGCCGCCTGTCCCGGTGAGGACGGCGTGGGTCTGGCGGTATACAATCGGATGCTGCGCGCGTCCGGCTTCGAGGTGGTGGATGCGCATGAATCCTGATTTGGGCCTCCATGTGGTAGGGTTAACCGGCCCGACGGGCGCCGGCAAGAGCGTCGTGGCCCGCATTCTGGAGGAAAACGGCATACCCGTGGTCGATGCCGATCGCCTCGCCCGCGAGGTGGTGCAGCCCGGCTCGCCCTGCCTGGCGGCGCTGGCGCAAGCATTCGGCCCGGCGATTCTTCGCCCGGACGGCTCGCTGGATCGGGGAGCGTTGGCGGCCCGCGCCTTCGCTTCGCCCGAAGCCGCCGCTAAGCTCAACGCCATCACCCATCCCGCCATCATCGCGCGCAGTCTCGAGCTGCTGCGCGGGTATGCGGAAAAGGGATGCCGGGCGGCGGCGGTGGATGCCCCGCTGCTGTACGAAAGCGGGATGGACGCCATCTGCGCTCAGGTGGCGGTGATTACCGCGCCGGCCGCTGTGCGCCGCGCCCGCATTATGGCGCGCGACGGCATCACGGCTGACCAGGCCGCACGCCGCATGGCGGCGCAGCCGGACGACGCGTTTTATCGCGCGCGCCGTCCCGATTGGTTTATTCTCAACGACGGCCCGCCCGCGCAGCTGGAGGAACAGGCGCGCGGTATGGCGGCCCGGATCCGCGAGCGGGCCGCAGAGGGTTCTTTGTGTGCCCCGGAAGGAGGGTCCGCATGAGCAAGACCGCCAAACAAACAGCAAAGCCGGTGCGCCGGAAATGGCTGGCGGCTCTGGAGGCGGGGCTTCTGCTCCTGCTGGTGGCGGCCGCGGCGCTGCTGCTGCGCGCGGGATATGTGCGCTATATGAAAGCGGCCTATCCGCTGAAATACGACACGCTGGTGCAGACCTGGGCAGGGGAATACGAGATACCGCCGTCCCTGGTTTATGCGGTCATCCGCACCGAAAGCTCCTTCGATCCCAACGCGGTATCGTGGGCGGACGCCCGCGGGCTTATGCAGCTGACGGAGGACACGCTGGCCTGGGCCATGAGCAAGGCCGGGGATAAGGAACCGCTTACGGCAGAGGATCTGTTCCGACCGGAGATAAATATCCGGTACGGGGTGTATGTCCTCAAGCTGCTTGGGGAACAATTTAAGGAACAGGATACGGCCCTGGCCGCCTACAACGCCGGCATGGGCAATGTGCGCAAATGGCTGGACGATCCGGCCTATTCGGATGATGGCGTGCATTTGAAGGATATTCCCTATAAAGAAACGAGAGAGTATGTCGTTCGGGTACGCGACGCACAGGCCATGTACCGGGAACTGTACGATCTCGCATGAAAAATCGGGCAGAGAAAGGAATGGAAAGGTATGTCTGACATGGAAAAAACCAAATCCGCGGCGGAGGAGCTCAAAGAATCGCTGTTTTATCAGCCGACCGACGCCGCCAAAACCCTGGACGAGGAGGAGATCGCCAAGGCGGACGCCTACTGTGAAGAGTACAAGGCGTTCCTCAATGCGGCCAAAACCGAACGGGAAGCGGTGGAGGCGGCCATCCGCGCCGCAGAAAAGGCGGGCTTTGTCCCCTTTGACCGCAGCGCGGCATTAAAGCCGGGCGACCGGGTATATTACAGCAACCGGGACAAATCCCTGCTGCTCGCCGTCATCGGCACCCGTCCCATCACCGACGGCGTGTCCATTGCTGCGGCCCACATCGATTCTCCCCGGCTCGATCTCAAGCCCAATCCCCTGTATGAGGACAACCGCCTGGCCTATTTTGACACCCACTATTACGGCGGCATCAAAAAGTACCAGTGGACGGCCATTCCGCTCGCGCTGCATGGCGTGGTGGTGCGCCGCGACGGCACCACGGTGCAGGTGCGCATCGGCGAGGATCCGGGCGATCCGGTTTTCTGCGTGACCGATCTGCTGCCGCATCTGGGGACCGAGCAGATGAAACGCCCCGCCACCGAGGTCATTAAGGGCGAAGATCTCAACCTGCTCATTGGGTCCCGTCCCTTCCGCTGCGACGAGGGAAGCGATCTGGTCAAGCTGAATATCATGCGGCTGCTGCATGAAAAATACGATATCGTGGAAGCGGATTTTCTCTCCGCCGAGCTGGAGGTCGTGCCCGCCTTCGCGGCGCGGGACCTCGGCCTCGACCGCAGCATGATCGCCGCCTACGGCCACGATGACCGGGTGTGTGCTTATCCGGCGCTGACGGCGCTGCTGGCTCTGGATACCCCCGCGTATACCGCCGTGACCGTTCTCGCCGACAAGGAGGAGATTGGTTCGGAGGGCAACACCGGTATGCAGTCCGCCTTTTTAAAATATTTCATCGCCGACATCGCGGCGGCCTTCGGTGCGCAGGGACGCCATGTGCTGACCAATTCGCTCTGCCTGTCCGCCGACGTCAACGCCGCGTTTGACCCGATCTACCCCGACGTGATGGAGAAGCGCAACAGCGCCCAGATTAACCAGGGGGTTGTGCTCACCAAATACACCGGCTCACGGGGCAAGTCGGATACCAATGACGCCTCCGCCGAGCTGATGGGCCAGATTCGCCGCATCATGGACGACAGCCAGGTCGTCTGGCAAATCGGCGAGCTGGGCAAGGTGGACGCGGGCGGCGGCGGCACCGTGGCCAAATATATCGCCGATCTCGACGTGGATACGGTGGATATGGGCGTTCCGGTGCTGTCCATGCATGCCCCGCTCGAGGTGGTTTCCAAAATCGACGTCTATATGGCGCACCGGGCCTTCTTTGCCCTGCTGGACCGCCGCTGACCGGCAATACGGCCGCCGGCCCCCTGAATCGAATAGGGGACCGGCGGTTTTGATTGTATTTTTACGCTGGATCGTGTACACTATATGCTGGAATGACCGGAATGAAACAAAGCCCGTCTCGACTGGCCGCAGGACATGGCCCGTCGGCGTTATCGTCCTCTGCCTTGCCGGCCCGCATCCTGCAGCGGTTCGCGATCAAAAAATGCGCGGCCGGGTGTTCTGCCTTAACGTGCTGGCATATGCCAAGGAAATACGAAGGCAGACATTTCGCTCCCCAAAATCGGGCTTTGTTCGATCCCGCTCATCCTAACTGCTTGAATTTACATAGCTGGAGGTTGTCATCATGGCTGAAATCCGTCCCTTCCGCGCCCTGCGCTTCACCGAAAAGGCAGGCAACATCGCGGAGCTGACCTGCCCGCCCTACGATATCATATCCGAATCGCAGCGGCTGTCCTATCTGCGGCGCAACCCGTACAACATCATCCGCCTTGAGCTGCCCCGCGACGGGGAAGACCCTTATGCGCAGGCGGGCGAAACCCTGCGCCGCTGGCTGGACGAAGGGATACTGCGGCAGGACGATATCCCCGCCTTCTATGTGTACGAAATAGAATTCGATTTGGCCGGCATGAGCGATATCAGCGGTATGGCCGGCGGTCGGCGCAGCGTGGCCGGTCTTATCGCGCAGGTTCGGCTGGAGGAGTTTGAGAAGGGCATCGTGCTGCCCCACGAGGAAACCCTGTCGAAAGCCAAGGCGGATCGCTTCAAGCTGATGGAGGCCACCGGCTGTAACTTCAGCGACATTTATTCGCTGTACATGGACGACGGCGGGGAAGAGGAGACCCTCGATGTGCTGCAGCTGGTCCGGCAGGCGCCGCCTGTCAGCGAGATGACCGACGAGGCGGGACTTGTCCATCGGCTGTGGGCCGTCACCGATCCCGCGATTTTGTCCGCGATACAGAAGCGCTTTGCCGACACCAAGCTGTACATCGCCGATGGTCACCACCGCTATGAAACCGCCCTGAACTACCGCAACGCGCTGCGGCAGCAGGGGGTGACGGGCGCCGACGCCGATTACTGCATGATGATGCTCGTAGAGATGAGCCATCCCGGGCTGGTGGTTTTCCCGACCCATCGCCTGATCCGGGACGTGACCGGCTTCGACCCGGCGCGTCTGCTTCGGGAGTCTGCGCCCTACTTCGATATTCAGGAGGCGCTCCCGCTGGATGCGCTGGACGAGGCGCTGGAACATGCCTATCAGCAGGGGCAGAAGGCGTTCGGCTTCTATACCGGCGGGGATACCGTCGCCGTTATGACGCTGAAGGATCCCGCCGTGATGGATGCCCTGCTGCCCGATTTGTCGCCCGTGTCGCGGCAGCTGGACGTCAACGTGCTGCACGCGCTGGTGCTTGAGCGGCTGCTGGGTATCGACAAGGAGAACATGGCCAAGCAGGTGAATCTCACCTATACCCGCAGCCTGCGGGAAGCGCTGGACAACGTGGCGGCCGGCGCCTATCAGTGCAGCTTCCTGCTCAACCCCACCCGCGTATCCGAAATCCGCGACGTGGCGGCCGCCGGTGAAAAAATGCCGCAGAAGTCCACCTATTTTTATCCCAAGCTTATCACCGGCCTGACCATGAACAAGCTGCGATAAGCGCCCGGCTGATGACGCCGGCTTTCTGGTAACGGCCCGGCCATAAAAAGACAGACCGCAGGGACGAATTGTTCATTGCGGTCTGTTTTTTTATCTTTTTAGTCGAATTCGGGCGTTTTATATAATTTATCTTCATATTTTGTCGCCTATATATTGTATATAAGATAAAGCGCCTTGTTTACAAACGGACGGAAGTGTGTTATATTATTCACAATGCATTATGGGGGAGTTTGGGACTTTTTCCGATGCATAACGCTCAATTCTTAAGGGACAAGGAGTTGCATATATGCGAAAAGGGAAAAAGATCACCATTCTGGGTGCAGGTAACGTGGGGGCCACCATTGCGTATACCCTGACAATGGACGGCATGGCTTCTGAAATCGTGCTTATCGACATTAACGAAAAAAAGGCGAAGGGCGAGGCAATGGATATCATCCAGGGCACGCCGTTCAGCGCCCCGGTGAATATCTATGCGGGCGAGTATGCGGATGCGGTGGATTCCGATATTGTCATCGTGACCGTCGGCATGGCGCGCAAGCCCGGCCAGACCCGTATCGATCTGGCGCAGGCCAACGTGGATATCGTCAAGTCGGTCATGCCGCAGATCACCCGGTTCGCCCCCGATGCGGTATACGTTGTGGTCAGCAATCCGGTGGATGTCATCACCTATGCCATTCTGAAAACCACCAACCTGTCCGAAAACCAGGTTATCGGGTCGGGCACCATGCTCGATTCCGCCCGTCTGCGCTCCGCCCTGGCGGCGCATGTCGGCCTGAACTCCAAAAACGTGCATGCCTATGTGTTCGGTGAGCATGGCGATACGTCCATGATCCCGTGGTCGCTGGCCACCATCGCCGGCATGGAGATGGATCGGTACTGCAAGGTCATCTGCGACAAGCACAACCAGTGCGGCAAGGAGGATCTGGCCGCGATCGAGGAGGATGTGCGTACCTCGGGCGCCCAGGTCATCGCGCTTAAGGGTGCTACCTATTATGCCATTGCGCTGTCGGTGCGCCGCATCTGCGAGTGCATCATCCGGGATACCGATTCGGTCATGACGGTTTCCGCCATGATCCGGAATCAATACGGTATCAATGACGTGTGCCTCAGCCTGCCCTTTGTGGTGGGGGCGCAGGGGATCCGGCGGACCATCGTGCCGCCCCTGACCGACGAGGAAACCGCGCTGCTGCACAAGAGTGCCGACGCGCTCAAGGAAGTCATTGCCCAGCTGAAATTTTAATTTGGAAAGGAACTGGAGAACCATGGATTACGCTGCGGAATCGCTGAAAAAGCACAAGGAATGGAAAGGCAAAATCGAAGTGGTCGTACGGGCTCCCCTGGAGACGCGCGACGATCTGTCGCTGGCTTACACGCCCGGCGTGGCGGAGCCCTGCCTGGCCATCCAGAAGGATGTCAACCTGAGCTATGAGCTGACCCGCCGTTCCAATCTGGTGGCGGTGGTCACCGACGGCACGGCCGTGCTCGGCCTTGGCGATATCGGCCCGGAGGCCGGCATGCCGGTTATGGAAGGCAAATGCGCGCTCTTTAAAGCGTTCGGCGACGTGGACGCCATCCCGCTGTGCGTGCGTTCCAAAAATGTCGACGATATCGTGAACACGGTGCGCCTGCTCGCGGGCAGCTTCGGCGGCATTAACCTGGAGGATATTTCCGCCCCCCGCTGCTTTGAGATCGAGCGCCGTCTGAAGGAATGCTGCGATATTCCAATCTTCCACGACGATCAGCACGGCACGGCGGTGGTCACCCTGGCCGCCATGCTCAACGCGCTCAAGCTGACGGGCAAAAAGATCGACGAAATCCGCGTGGTAACGAGCGGCGCCGGTGCGGCCGGCATCGCCATCATCCGTCTGCTCATCGCGATGGGCCTCAAGGACGTGGTGCTGTGCGATCGGCAGGGCGCCATTTATAAGGGCCGTGACGGTCTGAACGCCGAGAAGGAAGAAATGGCCGCTATCACCAATCAGGAGTGCCGCAAGGGTACCCTCGAAGATGTGCTCAAGGGCGCCGATGTGTTCATCGGTGTGTCCGCCCCCGGCTGCGTGACGCCCGAGATGGTCAAGAGCATGGCGCCCGATCCCATTCTCTTCCCGATGGCCAACCCCGTGCCCGAAATCATGCCGGACCTCGCCAGAGAGGCGGGCGCTGCCGTTATCGGTACCGGCCGGAGCGATTTCCCGAACCAGATCAACAACGTGCTGGCCTTCCCGGGTATCTTCCGCGGGGCGCTGGACGTGCGCGCAAGCGACATCAACGACGAGATGAAGATTGCCGCCGCCCGTGCCATTGCCGGCTTTGTCACGGACGATAAGCTGTCCGCGGATTACATCATTCCCAGCGCGCTCGATCGCAACGTGGCGGCCGCGGTTGCCAAAGCGGTTGCCGAAGCCGCGCGTAAGACCGGCGTCGCCCGCATCTGATTTCTGCCCCCGAGCCGTGTGATTTCCCGGCTCGGGGGGGTTTTTTGGAAAATATCGGTGTATTTTTGCCAGAAGATGCCTGGAAGTGTTACAAAATTGTAAACTTTTCGAAGAAAGCGGGGGATTTTTTCAATAAGGTTCGAATAGCTCTTGCAATATTTTTCGGTATTGTGTACAATAAATACGATACCCGGGAAAAAGGGCATTTACCCCTCCAGGACGCCCCGGTTGTCTGCGGCTGTACAAGATCCGAGTTGATTTGTCAGCTGGGACAGGGGAAGAGACTGGTGGGGAAGAAGTCTGTGCAGACCTGGGATAGACATGTCCGCCGCGTTTCGCGGAGAGTGTATAGACTTTCACCGGAGCCGGCGGGCATAAGGATACGGCTATTTAATTAAAAGAAAAGGAGACGAGTTCTATGTCCAACCGGCTTTTTCAAGGGGTCGTGCATCAGATGCGCGAAGCGATCGACCGTACCATCGGTGTGATTGACGAGACCATGTCCATCATTGCCTGCAGCGATTTGGGCCGCATTGGCGAGGTGTGTGAGGCCATCACCACCGATTCCTTCAACGCGCAGGATGCATTTGTCCGGGACGGGTATACCTACAAGCCCTTTGGCTCCCGTCCGCGCAGCGAGCACATTCTTTTTGTGGAGGGCTCTGACGACCAGGCGGCTAAATTTGCCGCGCTGCTGGCGGTGTCGCTCTCGAGCATCAAGCAGTATTACGATGAAAAGTACGATCGCGGCAATTTTGTCAAGAATGTTATTCTGGACAACATTCTGCCCGGCGACATCTATCTGAAAGCGCGTGAGCTGCGCTTTAACAACGATGTCAGCCGCGTGGTGGTGCTCATCCGCATTGCGTCGCGCACCGATATTTCGGCCTATGACATTGTGCAGAACCTGTTCCCCGACAAAAACAAGGATTTTGTCATCAACATCAACGAGACGGATATCGCTCTGATCAAAGAGATTCGTTCGGGCGTGGATCCGCGCGATCTGGAGAAGATGGCGCGCTCTATAGTGGATACGTTGAGCAGCGAGTTTTATACCCAGGCCACCGTGGGCATCGGCACCATCGTGGAGGGCATTAAAGATCTGGCCCGTTCCTTCAAGGAGGCTCAGGTGGCCCTCGAAGTCGGGAAGGTATTTGATACCGAGCGGACCATCGTCAGCTATGACAACCTCGGCATTGCGCGCCTGATTTATCAGCTGCCCACCACGCTGTGCGAGATGTTTCTCAAAGAGGTGTTCAAGAAGGGCTCCATCGACTCGCTCGATCAGGAGACGCTGTTTACCATTCAGCGCTTCTTTGAAAACAACCTGAACGTTTCGGAGACATCCCGTAAGCTGTTTGTGCACCGCAACACGCTGGTGTATCGTCTGGAAAAGATCAAGAGACTGACCGGACTCGACCTGCGTGAGTTTGACGATGCCATCGTCTTCAAAGTGGCGTTGATGGTCAAGAAGTATCTCATCGCCAATCCGGTAAAATATTGAGCATACAGCATCCGCAACACAAGGCCGCCGGCACTGATGCCGGCGGCTGAGGTTGCATAATGGCATGGGCGGGAAACGCGGCCAATTCGATGCGCTTTTATCGGATGCCGCACGGCATGACGCCTGCACGTCTGCCGGTCCTTTGGCGGGCATATCCCGCATTGGAAGAAGTTGATGGTTGTTTTCTCCCGTTTTTGACGGTATAGTGGTTGAGACGGGCGGGCTGCACCGTCTGTCCGCCGAAGAGGGGATGAGCGGATCCGCTCGTTCCCCCGAAAATGCGTTCCCGGCGGAGGATTCCGCCCCTTCATTTAGATAACAGATGCGCCCTTCGCGGGCGCTTTTTATAGGCACTGTCCCTCGACAGAATTCGTCTGTCGCAGACGAAGGGCGACAGCGCGGTTCGACACGGGAGGTGTTTATTTGATCGAGTTCAAAGGCGTACATAAGGTTTACGACAACGGGACAAAAGCCCTTAAGGACATCAATATACGCATCGAAAAAGGGGAATTCGTGTTCATCGTGGGCGCTTCGGGCGCCGGTAAATCCACCTTTTTAAAGCTCATCATGCGGGAAGAGGTTGCCAATGCCGGTGAGGTAATTGTCAACGATTTTAAATTGTCCAAGCTGCGCCGGAAGGAAATCCCCTATCTGCGGCGGACTATGGGTGTGGTGTTTCAGGACTTCCGCCTGATTAACAACATGAACGTGTTCGACAACGTGGCTTTTGCCATGCGCGTCATCGGCGCTTCCCGGCGGGAGGTGCGTAAGCGGGTCCCGTATATTTTGGGGCTTGTCGGGCTGCAGAATAAGGCGCGCAGCTTCCCGATGGAGCTTTCTGGCGGCGAGCAGCAGCGGGTCGGTCTGGCCCGGGCGCTGGTGAACAACCCGTCGCTCATCATCGCGGACGAGCCCACCGGCAATATCGACCCGGAATTGTCCTACGAAATTGTGGAACTGCTCAATGAGATCAACCGCCGCGGCACCACCATTATTATGGTGACGCACGAGCGCGATTTGGTACGCATGTTTAACCGGCGGGTCATCGAGATCCGGGATGGCTGTGTCGTATCGGACAGCATCAGCGGAGGTGACGCCCAATGAAACTTGGCAGTCTGCGTTATCTGACGCGCGAGGGATTCCGGAACATCTGGCAGAACCGGTTTATGGCGGTGGCGTCGGTCGGCGTGCTGATGGCCTGCCTGCTGCTCAGCGGTTTGGCCTACCTGTTGTTTGCCAATATCAGCCATGCGTTTGACTGGGTATACGGACAAAATGTGGTGGCTGTTTTTGTTAAACAGGACAGCACCGACGAAGAGTCACAGGCGGTGGGCGAACAGCTGAAGGGGATCCCCAATGTCCGCTCGGTGGAGTTCCGCTCCAAGGAGCAGACACTGGAGGATATGCGGGATCAGCTGCTGGAAGAAACCTATGAAAGCTATCTGGGGGAAAACAATCCGCTGCAGGATAGCTATATCGTGACGCTGGATGACCTGGAGCTGTTCGACACCACCCTGGCTCAGATTGAAGCGGTGGAGGGGGTGGAAGACGTCAGCTATGACGCGGGTATCACCAAAACGCTCACACAAATCCGGCATGTGATCCTGGTGGTTGGCGGATGGATCATCCTGATGCTGCTGCTTGTTTCGCTGTTCATTATCGCCAACACCATTAAGCTGACCGTATATAACCGGCGGCTGGAAATTCACATCATGAAATCGGTGGGGGCGACCAACAGCTTTATCCGCATCCCGTTTCTGATAGAAGGCATGGTGCTCGGCCTGGTGGCCGCGCTATTGTCCTTCGGCGTGCTGGCTTTTATCTACAGTAAGCTGGCGGATATGTTCACGCTCGGCATTTCCTTCGCGCCGCTGCCGTTCTCGGCGGTGTGGGGTGTGCTGCTTGTGGGGTTCCTGCTTATCGGCATCCTGACTGGCATGGCAGGAAGCGCCATATCCATGACCAAATATCTGAGACATGAAGGAGGAAGCCTGTGATGAACACAGAAATTCGAACGAGGAAAACCGCTGCCCGCCGTCTTATTGCATTGGCCTCGGCTGCGGCGCTCACCGTGCTTTTGTCGCTGCAGAGTGCACCTGCGCGCGTTCACGCTGCCACGCAGGCGGAACTCAACCAGCAATTAGAAGAGCTGCAGGCAGAGGAGAAGGAACTTAAGGAAGAGCTCAGCAGCACCAACAGCGACCTGGCCAGCAGCCAGAAGCGCAAGGATACGCTGGACAAGCAAATTTCCAACGCCAAGAAGCAGATCAATTTACTTACCAGCCAGATTGATGAGCTGGATAGCAAGATGAACGACAAATCCGACGAGATTGCGGCCAAGGAGCAGGAGATTGCGGATAAGGAAGCGGCCATCCAGACCACCTCCGATCAGCTGAGCGAGCGGCTGCGCGCCGTCGCCAAACGCGGCAATCTGTCCAGCCTGCAGATGGTGCTTAATACGGAAGAATATGCCGACTATCTGATAAAGGCCAAGATGATCGAGCGCATCGCTGAGAATGATCAGCGGGAGATGGACAACCTGGAGGAAGAGATCAGTCAGATCAACGAAGAAAAGGCCGCGCTGGAAAACGACAAGCAGAGCCTGGAGGACGAAAAGGCCCAGGTAGAAACGCTTAAAAAGCAGGCTGACGCCAAAAAATCCGAGCTGGATACCCTGTATAAGGCGCTGCAGGCGGAGATCAAGAAAATCCAGAGCACCGCGAGCGATTATGCTGCCCAGCTGAAAAAGAATCAGGAAGAACAGGACGCGATCGATCAACAGATTAAGTCCATCATCAATTCCAGTTCAACCAGCACGGGAAAATTCGGGGATGGTTCGATGTTGTGGCCCGTCCCAACGGTGCGCAATATCTCCTCCGGCTTCGGACCCCGCTGGGGTACCACCCACCGCGGCATCGATATCGCCAATGGTTCCATTCCGATTTACGGGCAAAAGGTATACGCCGCTGCGGACGGCGTGGTGATTTACGCCAACTATACCAGCGAATACGGCGGCGGCTACGGGTATTACTGCATCGTGGATCACGGCGTGGATTCAAGCGGAAAACGGATTTCTACTCTGTATGCACATAATTCTAAGCTGTATGCGCGCGTCGGCGATGTGGTTGTAGGCGGACAGACCGTGCTGTCCCTGGCTGGCGATACCGGCAATGTGACCGGTCCCCATCTGCACTTTGAAGTGCGGGAGAACGGTGTGGCGGTGGATCCCATCAAAAATGGGTATGTCTCGGCCAACAGGTAAAGCTACCTGCTGACGCGGGGACGAATCATGACGCATGGCGGGATCGAACGATGCCGCCATGCGTTTGTGTCACAGGCATGTTTCGACAGACAGGCGACGCTTTTCATACAGAAAGGAATTTTCCCGCATGAATAAAAAGATATCGCTGGGAGCGACCCTGGCACTGATTATCATCGCGATGGCACTCACCGTTTCGGTGACCATGGGCGTGGCCATGCGCTATTTCAATTCCAATGTCACGGCACTGGGCGAAAAGCAGGAAATGTACAATAACCTGGCGGATGTCGATACGGCGGTCCGCCAGCAGTATGGCAATATCGATGAAGCGCGCCTGCGGGCGGCGCTGGCGGAAGGGTATATCTCCAGCATCGACGACCCGTATGCCGCGTATCTGAGTGCATCCGAATACAAAAAAGCACAGGAGCTGGCGGAAGGCAAGACCACCGGCTTCGGGATAGAAATTCATCTCGTTTCGGACGGCCGCGTGATTGTCACGCTGATCCATAAGGATTCGGCGGCAGAAAAGGCGGGTATGCAGAAGGGCGACGTTATTACGGCGGTGGACGGTGCCGCCGTCACGGCAGATAATTTCGAGTCCATCGCGTCCAAACTGGACAGCGCGACTAAGGTGATGATTACCGCCCAGCGTGGTGATGCCACCAATTCGTACGAGCTGACGGCCAGTCCGTATGCTCTGGTGAGCGTACAGGAGAGGATGATCGGCACGATGGGGTATATCCGCATCCGGGGATTCCATACCAACACCACCGAGCAGTTTAAATCGGCTTATTCCGCGCTGGAGGAGCAGGGGGCCACCGCCTTTATCTTCGATTTGCGGGAAAATGAGGGCGGTACGCTGTCGTCTGCTGAGGAGATAATCTCCTACCTGCTGCCCCGCGGCAAGTATGCTACCCTGACGGATAACGCCGGACAGGTAACCGAGCTGGTTGCGGAAGACACCCATACCATGAGTGTTCCCTCCGTGACGCTGGTAAACGGCAAAACGGCAGGCGAAGCAGAGTTGTTCGCCGGCGTGCTGCAGGAGCTGGAAATGACTACCGTGGTGGGAGAGAAGACTGCCGGCAAGGGCAAAGTGCAGGAGTTTTTCCCGCTCAAGGTGGATTCCTCGGCTTTGAAACTGTCGGTGGCACAGCTTTCTCTGCTGCAGGGTGGTCCCCTGCAGGGCAACGGTGTGATACCCTCGTGGGAGGCTGCCCTGTCAGAGACCCAGCTGACCGACTTCGAGCTGCTCGATGAGCAAAGCGACCCGCAGCTTGCCTTGGCCATTTCCGTGCTGGACGGAAGCGTGAATACCACGCCGACCTCGGCCACCGAATCGACCGGAACGACGGCTGCGGCCACAACGACGGCCGCGACGACGCAGGCAACGGCGGCAACCACGAAGCCGGCGGCGTAAGAACGGATTTTGCAGGCGCGAAACCATGTTTCGCGCCTGCTTTTTTGAAAGGAAGTGGGTTGGTGATACTCAGTGCCAGCCGGCGGACGGATATCCCGGCGTTTTATGCAGACTGGCTTCTGCGCCGCTTTCGGGAAGGGTGGCTGCTCGTGCGGCATCCCATGAACCCGCACCAGCTAAGCCGGGTGGCCCTCTCGCCCGAACTGGTGGATGCCATTGTATTCTGGACCAAGGATCCGGCCCCCATGCTGGCACGTCTGGCCGACTGGGAGGCGCTGGGTATCCCCTTCCTGTTTCAATTCACCCTCACGCCGTATGGGGAAGCGTTAGAACCAGGCGTGCGGGATAAAAGGGCGATAGCGGACACCTTTTGCCGCCTGGCGGACAAACTCGGTCCGCACCGGGTACTGTGGCGCTACGACCCGGTGGTGCTCAACGACAGCTGGACGGTCGCCCGGCACGAAGAGGCGTTTGCCGCCCTGTGTGAACGCCTGAAAGGGTATACCGATCAGTGCACCGTCAGCTTTGTGGATCTGTATGCCGGGCTGCGGGGGGCGCAGAGAGCGGGTTTGCTGCGCGTGGTGGAAGCCGATGAAATGGCCCGGCTCGCCGCCTCCTTCGCCCGTGAAGGAGGCAGAGCGGCGATTGCGGTCCGGGCCTGCTGCGAAGCGATGGATCTGCGGCCTTTCGGTGTGGAGCCCGCCAGCTGTATCGATCGGAAGCGGCTGGAGGCGCTTTGCGGCTGTTCGCTGCGCGGCGGACGTGCCAGCGGGCAGCGGCCCGGTTGCGGCTGTATGGACAGCGTGGATGTCGGCGCTTACGGCACCTGCCGCCACGGCTGTGTATACTGCTATGCCGCGCGCAGCGGTGTGCCGCCGCACGATCCGGCTTCGCCGCTGCTTTCCGGTTGGCCGGAAGAGGACGATCGCATCCTGGAACGGCGGATGGCCCCGCTGCGGGACGGACAGACAAGCCTGTTCGGATAAGGAAAGACAAGCACAAAAGACACCTGAAACTTTGATGTTGTATTGAAAAATGCTTGTATTTCAGCGCGGAATATGGTACGCTTCTCCTAAAGCTGCAGCGGCAGCTGACTGCAGACAGTATAACAGACAAAGGTGACTTTATGCAGCGAATCCATATCCAGTCCGGTGGCCTGCACGTCGTGGTGGACGCGCCGGAGGACGGCCGGGCGCGTCTTATTCATTTTTCCTCCGAGCCCTTTGACGAAGCGGCCTATTCTCCGGATACCTATCACAAGTATTACACCCTGCTTGAACTGCACGGCACCGGGTACGATATCGACGATCATCACGGTTCCCGGTACACCTATACCAGTCCGGCGGCCCAGCTGCGTTATCTGTCCCATACGCTGACCGAGGAAGCGGAAGGGCAGCGCCTGGAGGTCCGGCAGACGGACGGCAAGCTGCTGGTGACCTCTTTCTTTCAGTTTTACCGGGACTTGCCGGTTGTGCGCTGCTGGAACCGGGTGGAAAACCAGAACGATGAGCCTTTCACGCTGGAATACCTGTCCTCCTTTGCCTGTTACGGCATGTCGGCGGACACCGCTAACTGGGCGGAGAACTGCCGCCTGTATATTCCCCACAATACCTGGCACGGGGAATTTCAGTGGCGGTGCCATACGATTGGGGAGCTGGGGCTGAGCAAGCTAAACTATTCCTCGCTCAAACGGCTGTCCTATCTGCAGGCGGGCACCTGGTCCTCCTCCGAATATCTGCCGATGGCGGTGTTTGAAGACACGGCGGCGCATAATGGCGTGTTCTGGCAGATCGAGCACAACGGCTCCTGGTACTGGGAGATGAGCGACGTACCGTTTGGCGGCCTCTACCTGCAGGCGGGCGGCCCCAACAGCAATCAGCATCATTTCTGGAAGGTGCTGCACAAAGGGGAGAGCTTTGAGAGCGTGCCGGTGGCGGCCGGCGCGGTGCACGGCGGGTTTGACG
>CDZV01010338.1_pt1 | contig 58033 bp, 55 predicted proteins | sample 554851 | NCBI WGS metagenome assembly CDZV01 (sample SAMEA3182090, study PRJEB8094) | gut metagenome | biome: human; feature: gut; material: Stool; isolation source: human stools | place: Canada | collected 2013-03-12
GAGATGCCGTTCAGGTTGAACTTCTCGCCGGAAGCGCCCTTTACGTAGTTGTTGATGATCGCCTCAGCGGCGTCCTCGCTCTTGCAGAAGCCATAGTTGACATAGTACTCCGTGTCGGAGGTGGTGGTCAGGCCGGTGCCCTTCAGGAAGCCCTTCAGGGTGCTCTTGGTGGCGTCGGTGGCCTCGATCACGTTCACGCTGTCCTTCAGGGACACGCCCAGAACCTTGGAGTCGGAGAGGATGGTGGTCTTCTCGATGTACAGGGTGACGGTCTTGCCCAGGGTCTCAACGCCGGTGGAGACGTTGAAAGCGATCTGGCCGGACTGGGCCACGCCCTCGCCGGTGGTGGTGTTGGCAGTGGTGGAGGAGTACAGCACCACGTTGTCCAGAGTGGTCTTGCCGGCCTTCAGGGCGGCGTCGGAGTCGGTCTGATCCAGCTCGGCCCACTCGTTGGCGACCACAACGCCCTCCACCTTGTACACGCCGTACATGGCGCTCAGGATGGTGCGGTGATCGGTGTAGCCGATGGCGTAGCCGTTTTCATACTTCTGGATCATCTCAACGTCCAGGGCGTTGTAGATCAGCAGAGCGGCGTCGTCGCGGCGCAGGGGGTTCATGATGTTCTTGTTGAAGTTGCGGAAGATGCCCAGGCTGGAGGCCTTGGCGTTGGTGTTGATGGCCCAGTCGGTGCCCACGAAGCCCTCAATAGCGGGATCGTAGCCGGCGGCCACCAGCAGCATCTTGGCGGCCTCGGCGCCGGTCACGTTGGCGGCGGGGTCGAAGCGGCCGTCGCCGCGGCCGGCGATGATGCCCAGGGTGAAGCAGTAGTTGATGTGGCCCTTGGCCCAGTTGTCGCCGATGTCGGTCAGCTTGCTGTCCACGCCGGAATACAGCTCGTTGTTGTCAACGCCCTGATTCATGATGACGGAGATCATCTTCGCCATCTCGTCGCGGCGCACGGTCCCCTCGGGATCATAGCTGCCGTCGGTCTTGCCGTCGATCACGCCCAGGGTGGTGAGCATGGAAACGGCGTCCTTGTTCACGATCTCATCGCGGTCGGTGAAATCGTTGTAGCTCACAGCGGAAGCGCCGACGACCATCATGCCGATCAGCATAACGGCGGCCAGAGCCAGGCTGAGAGCCCGTTTGAGGTTTCTCATCTGGAATTCCTCCTTCTAAATTTTAGAGCCGACAGGAAGCAACTTCCAGCCGAAAGACACATCTCCAGCGAAAAGTATGACTCCCCTGTCAGAAGCCTAATTGGCTATGTGATGGTAGGCCGTGTAACCTGGGAAACATGTGCGTATGTGGCTCGTTACGTTCTTAAGAAGCAGTACGGCCAAGATGCTCAAGTCTACCAAGAATTTAATATTGAGCCTGAGTTTACGTTGATGTCCCGCCGTCCTGGTATCGCCCGCCAATGGTTTGAAGATCATCCAGATTGTTATGAGTATGATTTTATTAATCTGTCCTCTGATCGTGGCGGTATGAAGATTCGTCCCCCCAAGTATTTCGACAGACTTTTTGATGTCGATCATCATGAGGAGCTTACAGAGCTTAAGGCCCGGCGCCAGCATTTTGCTGAGGAAGTTAAGAAAGGAATGATGGACAAGACCGATTTGGATTATCTGGATGTGCTTGAGATCAAAGAGAGTAATTTCCGTAATCGTATCAAAAATTTGAAGCGAGATTTGTGAGGTGTAATTTATGGGTAAAAGAATGTCCCGTGGTCAGGATCGTCAGGTCTTCCGCCACACTGCTGTTAACAGCAAGCGTATCAATGTGAATCCCAAAATCTATCGTGGAGGTATCCGGATGTGAGTGAGTGCCAAGGTATTCAGAATTTCCGCCGCTTTCTTCGTCGGCAAGGTTTCAGCGCTGTTGCGATCACTAAGGTTGAAGATGTTGACTTCCGTTATTGCTGCTCCGGTTATGACCATCTGAACGAGCGTTATTTCTGCCGGTGTTACACGCTGGAAGAGATGCGTATGATTACCCGTACTAACGAGATTTTTTGGAGGTTTTTGGTGTGAAGTACAATGTTTATTGCATCCGTGATGACAAGACTGGTTTCCTTACTCCCACAGTTGATACCAATCATTTTACTGCTGCTCGTAACTTTGCTAATGCTATCATGCAAGGTCAAGGAGTCCTTTTTACTCATGCTGATGATTTCCGGTTGTATTGTATCGGCGAGTTTGATACTGAGTCTGGCCAGCTTACCCCTGCTGCTGTTCAGGAGCTGATCTCGGAAGGCTCTCAGGTACGTTTGGCTATGAAGGAGAGTTGATATGAGTAATCGCCTCTATGATACCCTCAAGTGGATCGCTATGATTCTGTTGCCGGCGCTCGGTACTTTGTATTTTGCCTTGGCTAAGTTGTGGACGCTGCCTTATCCGGAAGAGGTCGTTGGTACCATTTCTGCTATTGATGTTTTCCTCGGTGCCCTGTTAGGTATTGCTTCCAGCACGTATAAGGAGTGATTCGATGTTTAAGACGTGGCATGATCAGCGTGATCGCGTTCATTGTGATCCCGGCCAGCGTGAGAAGATTTTGTATTCCCCTGAGTTTGACCGTAATGGTATTATGACCCTTAAGGAGTCCGGCCGTGAGAATTTGTATGATTTTATCCAGTCCCATCGCGACAGTGTTGATTTACATAAGATCCTTGATCGTTTCCAGTCTGGAGATGTTGGAGCGCTGTCTCGTGTGCAAGGTTCCTTCGGTGATTTTTCCCAGTTCCCGCAAACTTATGCAGAGTTGCTGAATCAGGTTATTGCCGGTGAGCAGACTTTCAATTCCCTGCCTCTTGATGTCCGTGAGAAGTTCGGCCATTCCTTCCATGCCTGGCTCGCTCAGGCAGGCTCTGAGAGCTGGTTGCAGGCTATGGGCTATGCTGTTCCTACCCCTCCTGCTTCTGACCCCGCACAGCCGCCTCCTACGCCCGCAGGCGTGAACAACCCGTCACCCTCGTCCTCCGAAGGGGCGTAAGCCCCTTCCCTTGAACAACAGTTAGCTGACTGGAGGTTTGTTTGATGTCTCGTAATGAAAATACCCGCTTTGCTCTTAATCCGACCAATTTGGATTTGTCTCGTTCTACATTTCGGCGTGATCATTCTGTGAAGTTGTCTTATAATGTTGGTGATATTATTCCGTTTTATGTGGATGAGGTTTTGCCCGGAGATACTTTCCAGCTTAAGACCTCTATGGTGTCCCGTATGCAGACGCTGCTTACTCCCATGATGGATAATCTGTATATTGACACTTATTTCTTTTTTGTGCCTAATCGTATTGTGTGGCAGCATTGGAAAGAGCTGATGGGTGAAAATACTGAGTCTGCTTGGATTCCTACGGTTGAGTATTCTGTCCCTCAGATTACCGCTCCGGTTGGTGGCTGGAATATTGGTACGATTGCTGATTATTTTGGTATCCCTACCGGCATTGATAATTTGTCTGTCAATGCGCTGCCGTTCCGTGCTTATGCTCTTATTATGAATGAGTGGTTTCGTGATGAGAATCTTTCCGATCCTCTTGATATCCCTGTAAATGATGCCACTGTTACTGGTGTGAATACTGGTAATTATATTACTGATGTTGCTAAAGGTGGTCTTCCCTTTAAGGCTGCTAAGTTTCATGACTATTTTACCAGTTGTCTTCCTTCTCCCCAGAAAGGTCCTGATGTGACTATTCCTGTTGCCGGTTCTACTAATATGCCGGTCATGACTTTGGCTGATCTCGTTCCGGATCCTGGTACTAACCCGCTTTCCTTTGTCCCTTATACTGCAACTTTGCGTAATAGTAATAATGAGAATCCTCAGGATGTTATTGTTTCTCGTTTAGCTGGTTCTACTAGTGGTAACTATTCTGGTACTTTTAATGCTAGTAAAGTAAATATGCCGCTTTATGGTATTTCAGATACCTATTCTGGTTCTGCTCAGCCTATTATCCCTAATAATCTTTGGGCTGTGAATGATGGTGCTGTGTCTGCTGCTACGATTAATCAGCTCCGTATGGCTTTCCAGATTCAGAAGCTGTACGAGAAAGATGCCCGTGGTGGTACCCGTTACATTGAAGTCCTCAAGTCTCATTTTGGCGTTACCTCTCCGGATGCCCGTCTCCAGCGCCCCGAATACCTCGGCGGTAATCGTATTCCTGTTAATATTAATCAGGTTGTTCAGAGTAGTGGTACGCAGCCTGACGGTACCCCTCTTGGTGATACTGCTGCCTTTTCTGTCACTACGGATGTTCATGGCGATTTTATTAAGTCCTTTGTGGAGCATGGCTTTATACTTGGTTTGATGGTTGCCCGTTATGATCATACCTATCAGCAAGGTCTTGAACGTTTCTGGAGCCGTAAGGATCGCTTTGATTATTATTGGCCGGTCTTCGCTAATATTGGCGAACAGGCTGTACTTAACAAGGAGATTTATGCAACTGGTCAGGCTACTGATAATGAGGTTTTTGGCTATCAGGAAGCGTGGGCCGATTATCGGTATAAGCCTTCCCGTGTGTGTGGTGAGATGCGCTCTAAAGCGCAGACTTCGCTTGATGTTTGGCATTTGGCTGACGATTATTCTAAGCTGCCTTCGCTTTCGGATGCGTGGATCCGCGAGGATAAGGCTAATGTAGATCGTGTCCTGGCAGTTACCAGTGCGGTTTCTAACCAGATGTTTGCTGATATTTATGTGCAGTGTAAGGCTACCCGGCCTATGCCTGTGTATTCTATTCCCGGTCTCATTGATCATCATTGACGGAGGTTGACTTATGGCTTATAATGCTGGTAGTGGCGTGCAGATGCCGATCTGGCAAGTCGAGAAAAGTAGCCAGCTGCCCACTACTGGGCAGCTGGCTACCGGCATTGGTGCTTTGCAGAGTATTGCGAAAAATAATACGGCGGCTTCCGCGAAGGAGGCCGAGAAGCTGCGTGAATGGCAAGTGCAGCAGGCTCAGATTGCCCGTGATTATAATTCTGCCGAGGCCCGGAAGAATCGTGATTGGCAAGAACGCATGTCAAATACTGCTCATCAGAGAGAGGTGCGTGATTTAATTGCCGCTGGCCTTAATCCTGTTTTGTCTGTTACTGGTGGGAGTGGAAGCGCTGTTACCAGTGGTGCGACGGCTTCCACCTCTTCCCCGAACGGTTCTATGGGTTCTGTTGATACTTCTGGTACTGGTGCTGTTGCTGGTCTCCTTAGTAGTTTTCTGTCTTCCATGATGTCTTTGGAGGCTACACGTGTATCTGCTCAGTCTAATCAGGCTGTCGCGGATAAGTATACCGCTATGTCAAAATATACCAGTGAATTGGCTGCTGAGACGCAATTGTCTACGGCTAATATTCAGGCTGCTGCTACTCGCTACGTGTCCGATCAGTCTCTTGCTGGTACTAAGTATGCCTCTGATCAGTCTGCTGCTGCCTCGAAGGTTGCGGCTGCGATTCATGCTTCTGCTGCTAAGTATGGCTATGATGTGAATGCTATGACTACTCGTGAGGTCGCTGCTTTTAATGCTGATGTTAATAGGCAGCTTCAGGAGGCTGGTTTTACGCATGATTTTGATTTGAAGTCTGCATTTCCTTCTAATCTTTGGCAAGGTATTGGCTCTATTCTTGATTCTGGTGATAATTCTAGTGGTCGTGGTTTGTCTGGTTCTTTGAATAATTTGTGGAGTTCTATTACTGATTTGTTTTCTGGTAAGAGTAGCGGAGTTTCTTCCGCGCGTCGTGGTGTTGGTCGTCGCCAGGGTGTTGGTCGTAGATCTCGCGACTGAGGCTGGAGGGCGTTTCAGTGGGAACCAATACATACTTGATATATTGGTTCCCACTGACACCACCAGATTTCCGAGTACGGAGAGGGTGTTGTAACTGAGTTGTTTTCATCCTATGAAAGCATTTGAGATTGGTACTCTTCCTTCTGGTAAGCGCAATTTGAAGATCGTCCCTTATGAGGTGCATCACCTTGAGATGGATGAGAAAGGCAAGATTCGTGCTGTTGCTGTGCCTGAGATTTCGCCTTACCGTGTGAAGTCCTTTCTGAATTGGTTTGAGATTCCCTGCGGTTATTGTGATGGCTGCCGTATTGATCGCTCCCGTGAATGGGCTAATCGGTGTATGCTGGAGCTACAGTATCATGATTCCGCATATTTCATCACGTTGACTTACAATGAAGATCATGTTCCAGTGTCTTACTATGCTGATCCGGAGACTGGTGAGGCTCAAGAGTCTCTTTCACTTCGTAAGCGTGATTGGCAGCTCTTCATGAAGCGGCTGCGTAAAGCGTTCCCAGATGACCAGATTAGATTCTATGCTTGTGGTGAGTATGGCTCCCAAACTTTTCGTCCTCATTACCATGCAATAGTTTTTGGACTCCACTTGCATGACCTTGTTCCTGTGCAGGATGTACAGCGTGGAGAACTCGGATATCAGTATTTTACGTCGGATTCTTTACAGCGTTGTTGGTCTGTGGTAGAATCTAGTGGAGTGCAAGGGGTGTATGACTCTCCTTGCACTCCGAATTTTATAAGGAGAATGGTACGTCAGAACGAAAAAAGTTGGCTTTTCCGGCTCAAAGGTTCCAATGGTAGACATTTGGTAGACATGCTCTGAAAAGCACAAAAAACGACGGCGCAGGCATTTTGCCTGCGCCGTCGCTGCCGTGTATGTTTACTTGATGACGATGATACGGACCTTGCCGCCTGTCTCCGGCGTCTTATCATAATAGACGCTTAGATCATCGGAGAATGCCAGAGCCTGCTGCAGGTTTTCCCGATGGCCGCCGTCCTTGGCGGTGTACCAGGTCTTGGTAGCCTCATTATAGATCTGTACCTGGTCGGAGATGGGGAGGATCATGCTGTTGGTGGTGAGGGTCATGGCCTCGGCGTCGAATTGAGCGCGGCGCAGGCCGGTGACGGACTGCAGTGCGGCAAAGCCCGCCAGCATCTGATGGTCGTCCACCTGATCCATGGAGCCTGCGATGCCGCCCATATAGCCGCTCTTGGCGCCGGCCACGCTTCCGACCACATAGGAGATCGCACCGCTGCCGTTGGTGACCCGGATGGTGCCGTTGCGGTAGGAGCTGATGGTATCCCATTTTTGCGTTTCATTGTTCCAGACCTTTTCCTCATACATCCCGGCAGGCTGGTAGTAGATCAGACCGTACTCGTAGCGGTCGCCGGTCACATCGTTCAGCACTACCTTGTCTACGCGGCCGGCCCAGTCGTAGCCCACGTAGGTGATCTGAGCGGCGGGGATCCTGGTCAGGGCAATGTCGCTGCGCTCGATCTCAGCCAGCTTGCCGTTGCCGACCTGTTCGAAGAAGCGGATGCCTGCGGAGAGGTCCTTGGTCCCCAGCGTGTTTTTCGTCAGATCCAGCGGGGCGGCGGCCGCCTTGCCCTGGACCTTGGTCAGGCTCAGATAGCCCCGCTCGGCGGAGGAGACCGTCACCAGACTGCCGTTGAGCTTCTGGGCGGCCGGCTCGGTATACTGAGTCTTGCCGGTGATCTTGATCACACCGTCCAACAGCTCGATGGTCACATTGTCTTTGGAGGCAACGTCGGCCACACCCACCGCATTGGACTTTGCCACAGAAGTAGGCACCGCTCCGGCCACCTGGCCTGTGGAGGTCAACAGCAGGGTCAGCCGGTCGCCGACCTGGAACGTACTCAGATCCTGCACCGCACTGGGCAGCACGGTGAACGGAGTGCCCAGCACCGTGATGGTGGAAGGCGCCGCCGTGTTGGGATAGACGTCCTCGTAGATGCCCGTGAGCTTCAGGTCGGAAACGAACAGCGTGTTGGAGCCGCCGTCATAGGTGGCTACGTCATACTGTTGCAGATCAGACACTGCGGCAGGGACGCCGTTTTTATAAATCTGGTAATCGCCGGAGCCGGTCACCAGGGAGGCAAAGGGATTGGTGGCGCCGTTGGGCTTGTTCTTCGCCACCAGTACGTTGTCCTCGTTCACCGCGTCGCTGGAGGAGCGGAGGTAGAGGTAGTCCAGCTTGCCGGAGCCGTTGTAGCACAGGACCAGGTTGGCGCCGGTGCGCAGGCCGGTCCAGATCTTTTCATAGCTCGTGGGTTCGCTGCTGTCGCTCTGGTAAACCGCCGTGGTCAGCTTGACGGATACCGTCTCATCGCCCAGAAGAGGGATGGAATTGGCCTGGGGGCTGCCCATTATGGTGGCGGTGCGGAAGGTGCTGTCCTCATCCGGCAGGATGGCCAGCAGTTTTTGGGAGCGATCCAGCAGCAGCTTGCCGCGGGTACCGTTGAGGCTGCCGTCAAAGCCCTTGTGGTCGGTCTTGTAGGTGCCGGCGGAGGTCATCACGGAGCCGGTCGTGCCGTCCTCCGCCACCGCGTCCGTGGACAGGATGACCAGGCTGCCGGTCAGCTCGCCGCCCAGCTGCTTCAGATAGAGTTCCGTGCTGCCCTTGGGACTGGTAAAGAGCAGGTTATAAAACAGCAGGGCCGCCTGACCGCGGGTAATGGTGGAGGAGCCGGAGAGGCTCAGACCGTCGGAAAGGCCGGAAGACCGCGCCACGGCCACATAGCCGTCGTACCAGTAGGCGCCGGAGGCCACATCGCCGCTGCCGTAGCCTAACACCCGCATGAGGATGGTGACCGCCTCGCCGTACGTGATGGCGCGGTCGGGACGGAAGGTGCCGTCTCCCACGCCCATGATAAGGCGGGTACCCGCCTTGTCTTCCCCGCCGCCCAGGGTGGTGGTGGAGGCCAGGTTTACATAGCCGCGGGCCCAGTGGGAGGGGCCCACATCCTGGAAAATGGTGCGGTTGCGCTGGGCGGGCTCCTCGCCGCCCAGGCCCATGATCTCAATGGTCATTTTGCAGAATTCGGCCCGGGTCAGCGTGCCCGCAGGCCGGAACGCGCCGCCGCCGGTACCGTTCACCACGCCCAGCAGGCGCAGTACCTCCGCGGCGTTGGCGGTCGCTTCATCGGTAATGTCGTAAAAGCTGCCGGCGCCTGCGGCGGAAGCGGGCAAGGCCGCCAAAAGACCGGCCAGGATGGCCGCCGTCAGCAGGCAGGCGATCAGTCGTTTCAGTTTTCTCATTCCACTCTCTCCTTTATTCCGCACGCAGGGCCACCACCGGCTGGAGGCCGGAGGCCTTAATGGCGGGGTACAGGCCGAAGATCACGCCCAGCGCAACCGAGATGAAGAACGCGCCAACGGTGACCCCCACGCTTGGCCATAATATCATATTGAACGATAGCTTGCCAACAATAAGCGTGCCGATATAGCCCGCCGCGATACCAAAAATACCGCCGATCCCGCAGATCATGCAGGCCTCGATCAAAAACTGGGCGATGATGCTGCGCCGCTCAGCCCCGATGGCCTTGCGGATGCCGATCTCGCGGGTGCGCTCGGTAACGGTGACCAGCATGATGTTCATGATGCCGATGCCGCCCACCGCCAGGGAGATGGCTGCGATGCCGCCCAGAAAGCGCTGCTGCAGCTTATCCTGCGCCTCCCCCTGCTCCTGCCACTGGTTGGGGGTCTGGACATAGTAGTAGCCGTTCTCCCCGATCAGGCCCTTCAAAAAGCCGTCCAGCAGGGTGATGGCCCGGGTGGTGGAGGCGGAATCCTTCGCCTTGGCCACAAAGGAACTCCAGGAGGTGCTGCTGTTGAGCAGGCGCGTCATGGTGTAGGGCACCAGGATATAGCGGTCCACGCCGCTGTAATTGTTGGGGTCCTTCTCTTCGAACACGCCCACCACCTCGAAGGGCGTGCCGTTGATGGTGATCGTCTTGCCGATGGGGTCGGCGTAGTTGAAGAGCATGCTGGCCATTTTGGAGCCCAGCACGCAGACCTGGCTGTACTTTTGGATATCCAGATAGGACAGGTCCCGGCCTTTGGCCACCGTAAGGTTATTGCACAGCGCAAACTGCTGGTTGCCCATCACGACCTGAGGGCTCTCCTCCCAGCTGGTTTGATAGTTGTCCAGGGTCTTGGCGCCGTATTTGACCACCGTCTGGTTGTACATCTGGATGTTGGGCGTAACGCCCAGAACGTATTCGTCCAGCTCCATGCAGTAATTGTAGAGCGCGTCGGAGATTCCCTGGCTGTTCCAGGAGCTGGCCTCGATATTGATAACGTTGGTGCCCAGGCTCTCATAATAGGCCCGCATCTGCTGATTCTGCCCCTGGGCGTAGGACACCAGGATGATGACCGCAGCCAGGCCGATGATGACGCCCAGCATGGTCAGGGCCGAGCGGCCCTTCTTGGCCGCGATGGATTTGGCCGCGATCTTGAAGGCTTGATTCAGATTCACTGGAAGGCCCCCTCTCTGTCCCCGTCATAGAGGATCCGGCCGTCGGAGATGCGGATGATCCGCTCGGCGGTGGCGGCAATGCCGTTGTCATGGGTGATGAGAATGATGGTGGAGCCGTCCGCGTGGAGCCGGTGCAGGATTTCCAGTACGTGCTTGCCGGTCCGGGAATCCAGGGCGCCGGTCGGTTCGTCGGCCATGATGATCGGCGGGTGGGTGGCAATGGCGCGGGCGATGGCCACCCGCTGCTGCTGGCCGCCGGACATCTCGGTCGGCTTGTGGCGGGAGCGGTCCGCCAGGCCCACCTTCTCCAGCGCTTCCTCCGTCCGTTCCGAGCGCAGGGAGGGAGACATCCCCTGATAGATCAGGGGCAGCTCCACGTTTTCCCAGGCGTTGAGGGCGGGGATCAGGTTAAACCCCTGAAAGATGAAGCCGATCTGCTTGTTGCGCACGTGGGCCAGCTGCCGGTCGGTCAGCTCGGTCACATCCACCCCATCCAGATGATAGTCCCCGTAGGTGGGGATATCCAGGCAGCCGAGGATGTTCATCAGGGTGGATTTGCCGGAGCCGGACGCCCCGATGATGGCCACGAACTCGCCCCGGTCGATGCGCAGGGAGACCCCGTCCAGGGCCCGCACCTCGCTCTCTTCCCCCTCGTTATAGATCTTGAAGAGGTTTTTTACATCTATGAGCATCGCGTCAACCCCAACTGTCGGCCTGCTGGGTCTCATAGCCGATGAAGACTTCGTCGCCCTCGTTCAGGCCGCTGATGATCTCCACGCGGGTGGTGTCGGCAAGGCCCACCTCCACCGGTACGGCCCAGAAGCCCTCAGGACACTCCCAGGAGGGGTCCGGCTCGGCAATGCCGTTTTCCGGCATCTGCTCGGAACGGACAAAGACGATGGTGCCGGTGCCGTCGTCGCTGACGCCGGCGTAGCTGCCGGAGGAGCCGCCGCCCGCAGGCATGGGCACGGCCACCGCCATGAGCGGTTTGGCGGAAGCGCCGCCGGCGTAGGACTGGGGCGCGGCCTCGGCGTCGCCGCCCGCTTCCTCGTCCACAACGGCTCCGTCGTCTGCGATGGCTCCGTCGCCCATCCCATCCGTACCGCTTGTCATACCGTCGCCGTTTGTGCCGCCGAAGCCTTCGATCCCGGCAAAGCTGACGTACTTGACCGCCTGGACGGGCACGGTCAGGCAGTCGTCGGACTGGCTGGCGACGAAGGAATAGTTGACGTACATGCCGGTCATGAGGCTGCCGTCGGGATTGTCCACCTTGACCACGGCGGGGAAGGAGGCTACGCCGTTTTCGCCCTTGGCGGTCAGGGAGACGCTCTCCACGATCCCCATATAGGGGGTGCCGTACTGGTCGATATTGACCATCATACCCGTCTTGACGTAGCCGATATTCCGCTCATCGATGCTGATATCCACGGTCATGACGCTGGTGTCGGCGATGGTGATGCCCTGTCCGGAGCTGACCTCCATGCCCTCGCTCAGGCTGCAGGAGAGGACGGTGCCTGAAATGGGGGCCACTGCGTTGTAATTGCTCAGCTCCTTCAAGGCGGTATCCAGCTTCTCCTGCGCGGTCTTCAGGGCGTCCTGCTTGGCGGAGATCTCCTCCTGATTGTCCTCGGCGCCCAGCCGGACCAGCAGCTGGCCCGCTTTCACGTCGGCATAGTTGAGCAGCCCGGCGTACTCCACGGGGCCCTTGACCTTGGCGGTGATCTTGGTGGTCTCGTAATATTTGAACTGCCCGTTCTCATAGGGGTAGATGGGGGTGCCGTCGGCAGCCGTAAGGACGGCCGAGGCGTCCATCCCCTCGGTAAGCGTGCCGGGATTGTCCAGGACAAGGACAACCTCAAAATAGATGCCGCCCTCGGGGGAGATGAAGCGAACCTTGTTGATCTGCTCCACCTTGCCGCTCAGCGTAGACATGACGGAAGGGATGGAGACCTGCACGGCCTGCCCCACGCTGATCTCGTTTTCGTATGTATAGTTATAGTAAAGGGACAGGCGCAGCTTGGTGTCGTTGACCAGCGTGGCAATGGGGTCCCCGGCGTTCACCGTGTTTCCGACCTTCAGGTCGGCCACCTCCATCAGCTTGCCGGAGTGCGGCGCGGAGATGGTCAGATCCTTGGCCGAATCATAGATGGCCTGCAGGTCCTTGGCGCACTTGTTCACCGTCTCCTGGGCGGCGGTCACCGCCTCCTGGGCGGCGGTGTCGTCCATCCGGTAAAGCTGCTCGCCCTCGGTCACCTGCTGGCCCTCCTGCACATACAGCTCCAGGATGGTGCCGCCTGCGGTGGGGCTGACGGTGGCCGAATCCTTGGCCCGGGTGGAGCCGCTGCCCTCCACCACGCTCTGAATGGAACCGCGGCTGACAAAATCGGTCATGGCGGTACCCTTGGAATCATCCTTTTTGAACACCAGGAAATAAAGGGCTGCGATCAATCCGATCACCACCGCGGCGATGAGGACGATGGCCAGAATGATCTTGCCCACGCTGTGTTTTTTCTTTTTGCGCTTGCCGCTGGGCGCTGCAGGCGGCGTCGCCGGCGCAGCGGCGGCGGCCGCGACCTGGTCCAGAACCGGGGTTTGCTGTTGCGTCATGTTTCCTTCCTCCTAATTCACGGTACTCTGCTTGCCATTGTACCACCCGGGCAGGGCGTATGGAATTACAATCCAGTGACAAGTTCTTAAGTTATCCTTAAATTTAGACGGCGCCGAAGGCGGAAAGTTTCCCGGGGCGCAAAAAAATTCCAGCGTCCGCGACCTATCCGCCCGCCCTGGATGTACGCAGACGTGCATCCGCCCGGCCATACATTATATATAAATGGAAGGCATGGCTTGTTTTACAGCTTTGTTACAAATGGCCCGAAGCGGTTGACGGGGGACGGAAGATGATTTATAGTCATCACAGAGGCAAGGGGAGTCATACTTGGCTGGTAAGTCATGCCAATTTCAAGATGTGACGGCCCGGGACTCTAAAATTTAGAAGGAGGAATTCCAGATGAGAAACCTCAAACGGGCTCTCAGCCTGGCTCTGGCCGCCGTTATGCTGATCGGCATGATGGTCGTCGGCGCTTCCGCTGTGAGCTACAACGATTTCACCGACCGCGATGAGATCGTGAACAAGGACGCCGTTTCCATGCTCACCACCCTGGGCGTGATCGACGGCAAGACCGACGGCAGCTTCGATCCCGAGGGGACCGTGCGCCGCGACGAGATGGCGAAGATGATCTCCGTCATCATGAATCAGGGCGTTGACAACAACGCGCTGTATTCCGGCGTGGACAGCAAGCTGACCGACATCGGCGACAACTGGGCCAAGGGCCACATCAACTACTGCTTCACCCTGGGCATCATCGCCGGCCGCGGCGACGGCCGCTTCGACCCCGCCGCCAACGTGACCGGCGCCGAGGCCGCCAAGATGCTGCTGGTGGCCGCCGGCTACGATCCCTCCATCGAGGGCTTCGTGGGCACCGACTGGGCCATCAACACCAACGCCAAGGCTTCCAGCCTGGGCCTGTTCCGTAACTTCACCAAGAACATCATGCTCCCCCTGAGCCGTGATGACGCCGCTCTGCTGATCCACAACGCCCTGGACGTTGAGATGATCCAGAAGTATGAGAACGGCTACGCTATCGCCTTCTCCGATCACCGCACCATCCTGAGCGCCATGTACGGCGTGTACAAGGTGGAGGGCGTTGTGGTCGCCAACGAGTGGGCCGAGCTGGATCAGACCGACTCCGACGCCGCCCTGAAGGCCGGCAAGACCACTCTGGACAACGTGGTGCTGTACTCCTCCACCACTGCCAACACCACCACCGGCGAGGGCGTGGCCCAGTCCGGCCAGATCGCTTTCAACGTCTCCACCGGCGTTGAGACCCTGGGCAAGACCGTCACCCTGTACATCGAGAAGACCACCATCCTCTCCGACTCCAAGGTTCTGGGCGTGTCCCTGAAGGACAGCGTGAACGTGATCGAGGCCACCGACGCCACCAAGAGCACCCTGAAGGGCTTCCTGAAGGGCACCGGCCTGACCACCACCTCCGACACGGAGTACTATGTCAACTATGGCTTCTGCAAGAGCGAGGACGCCGCTGAGGCGATCATCAACAACTACGTAAAGGGCGCTTCCGGCGAGAAGTTCAACCTGAACGGCATCTCCGTCGAAGTCATCGACAACAACAACGACGGCGACGTGGACTACGTCCTGTACCGGCAGGAGACTCTGTCCAAGGTTTCCAGCTACAGCGAGAAGAACGAGGTCATCGGTTTCACCGCGCCCACCTATAAGAACGGCTCTCTGGATTCCACCAAGACCGTGAAGCTGGACTTTGACGACGTGGTCTTTGCCGAAGACGTGACCACCGACGACCTGATCCTGTACGTCCAGTACGGTGGGCGCACCTACATCTCTGTGCCCGAGATCGTCACCGGCACCATGACCCGCGTGGACCGCGACAAGGATGACGAGCTGTACATCACCGTTGAGGGTGAGACCTACAAGCAGTCCTATATCCTGGACACCGCTTCCCTGGTGGACGTTGACATCGAGCATTTCGACATCAACTCCTTCCGTGAGTTCTCCACCCTGTACGACTTCATCCTGGATTCCACCGGCAAGTACGTGGTGGCCGTCCGTCCCGCTGAGGAGACTGTGACCAACTACGCTCTGGTCATCGGCTCCGCCTGGACTCAGAACGCCCTGGACGTGAAGGGCCAGGTCAAGATCCTGAAGACCGACGGCACCGAGGGCACCTACTATATCAACTGGACCAACTCCGCCAAGGCGTTCGATGTAAACGGCAAGGCGACCACCGCCGCCAAGAAGGCCCTGGAGGCCTATCTGGGCACCCGCGACGTAAATGATACGGTCGATGAGGGTTATGCTGCAATCAACGCCGCCGTGGGCAGCGTCATCACCTACACCCTGAGCGACGACGATATGCTGACCATCAAGAAGGTCATGCGTCAGAACACCGTCGACGGCAGCAATGCCATTACCGCCGTCAGCCCCGTGACCGCCGGTGTGACCGACGTGGTCATGGCTCCTGCCACCAAGCTGCAGGATACCCTGGGTGCCAAGTATGACGCCGGCGACGGCTACGTGACCACCAACAACCAGAAGACCTATGCCATCGACAAGAACACCATCGCCTTCTACTACAAGGATTCCGACAACTACGGCGTGGCCATCGGCTGGGATCACATGGGTGATGTGGCCAATGGTACCGCCCTCCAGATCTGGCCCGTGGTGGCGAAGAACGCCGCCGGCGGCTATGATGTGAAGAAGCTGGCCGAGGTCGTCCTGTTTGCTGAGGCGCCCACCACCTCCACCGCCAACTGGCTGTTCGTCCTGAGCGCCAACGCCATCAGCTCCAAGGTCCTTGAGCTGAACGTGGTCTTCGAGGACGGCACCACCAAGGCCATTGAGGTCAGCAAGGAAGATTACGGCGATGACTTCAACGATCCTTCCGACTTCCTGACCGCCTACAAGTACGGCGTCAACTCCGACGGCACCTACACCCTGAACATCGGCAGCAAGCGTACCGCCGAGGCGGCCACCCTGCTGCGCGACGGCACCCTGGATGTGGACGGCACCCTCGTTAACTCCTCCGCCGACGGCATCTATCCCACCCTTACCGGCAAGACCAACATCTGGGATGTCACCGACATGAGCGACGCCTCCGACGGCGACGCGCCCAAGGGCTCCTTCATCCTCAACGAGCGGAAGAACGCCATCATCATCTACAACAGCGAGACTGCGGCTGACGTCCGTACCGTGGTCACCGCCTGGGTGTGGGATGAGGACGAGAGCGCCGATCCTGAGACCCCCGTCTATGGCTACAACAAGGTTACCGAGTACGCCACCGGCGAGCTGCTGGTCCAGCACTATGCCGAGAGCCTGACCGCCCGTCAGGTCGGCACGATGGTGCGCGAGTTCCTGAAGGACAGCACCATTGAGAGCGTCGTGTACAACCCCTCCACGGACAAGGCTACCGTGACCTACAACGACAAGACCAGCGTGGAGTACGGCATCACTCTGGACCGTGTGTACGCCGTGACCCTGAAGATTACGGACAACAATGCGGCCAAGGACGGCAAGGTCACCATCAACGGTGTGGACTACACCAAGTCCAGCCAGGTGATCTATGTAGGCGCCAAGAGCCCCGTGGACGGCCTTGCCTCCACTGGCTCCATCACCGGCACCGGTACTGCTACCTTCACTGATGTGGATACCGCCACCGGCATCACCGAGAGCACCGGCACCCTGACCTTCACCGGCATCAAGGGCGACGGCACCATTACCGTGGACTTCGCCGCCTGAGTATTCCGCGTCAGGCAATCCCCAACAAGCAGCAGCACCCCCGGAGCGTTGGCTCCGGGGGTGCTGTTCGTGCGGCTGGACGGATCACTGAAATGCGGCGTAGAAGTAGACTTTGCCCGCGCGATTGGTGTATGGCTTACAGATGTAGGAGTTTGCGAGGATCTGGTAGGTATCGTATTTCACCTGAAATCCGTGTTCGGTCAGCTTGAGCATCACCTTGCCGCTGTTCTCTTCCTGCACGGGACCTTCCTCCACGGCGAGGATGGCGGCGGCCTGCGTCTGCTCCTGCAGCAGGACCGCCCTGGGGCGGAAGCCCAGCTGGATCTCCCGCTCCAGCGTATCGTCCCCGGTATAGGTCCCGGTCACGATCCCGCACTTCCCTTCCAGAAGCGCGGCGTCCGCCTTCTCCGCCAGCGCCGTATCGATCCTGGCCAGATCCTGATTGAAGTCCTCCCGTAAAAAGCTGTCCTCCGGCTCCCACTGGTGGAGCCCGTAATGGGGTGTATACTGTGCCATTCGGCATCCCTCCTTCACCCCTGCCCGGTCCGGGCGGAAAAGAGGGACGTTATTATTCAATTATTTCCAAAAATGAGGCTGCCGCTATGCCCCGGGATATTCAAAGGGCCCGCGTCTTCCGGAAGGAAAACGCGGGCCCTTCGTTTGTATTTCGAAACATGCCTGCGGCATGCTGCTGCTTGTCTGTCCCCACAGCCGGGGGACAGTGATAAGGCCGCCGGTACTCCCGAGTGCGCCTGGGATGGCATTTCTCCGCCTGCGCCCTCCCCGGCCGTTCCTTATTTGTTGTGCTCTTGGCTGTAACATTAAGATACCACACAACCGCAGTCAGATTTTGGACCTTTTTTGAATCTCCTGTGAACGTTTTGTAAAAACCGCTGCTGTTCCAAAAATTTTGTCCGATTTTCATTGGTTTTGCACAAATCCTCCGCCGATCCGCCAGTTTCCCGCACATCATGCACAAAATGGTGCGTTCTCCTTTTGCAAGGTTGCACAATTCCGGCATGCTTACCGTCTGGTTCCTGAAAACCGCCCGGTTAGCTACTTACACATTTGTATGTATTGCACAACGCGCGTGCTTTGCGTAAACTGGAACTGTCCCAAAATTCCCGGGTACCCTTCGCCAAAAGGGCCCTCCGCCTGACCGGCGGAGGGCCCTTTTGGCGCGCTGTCCCGCCCGGCGCGGCGTGCCGCGCGGGCGTCCTTCAGCTTTGAAACAGGCCGGTGGAGAGATACCGCTCTCCGGTATCCGGCAGAATGGCTACGATGCGTTTGTGCGCAAGCTCGCTTCGCTGTGAGAGCACACGCGCGGCGTGAGCGGCCGCTCCGGACGAGATGCCCGCCAGGATGCCCTCCCCGGTCAGCGCCCGCATCGCGGCGCAGGCGGCCTGTGTGGGCACCGGGAGCACCTCGTCCACCACGCTCCGGTCCAGTACGTCGGGAACAAAGTTCGCCCCGATCCCCTGAATCCCGTGGGCCCCTGCCGTTCCGCCGGAGAGGACGGGGGATTCGGCGGGCTCCACCGCCACCACCCGGATCTGCGGATTCTGCTCCTTCAGGTAGCGCCCCGCTCCCGTGACGGTCCCACCGGACCCTACCCCGGCCACCAGCACGTCCACGCTTCCCTCCGTGTCCCGCCAGATCTCCGGTCCGGTGGTCTCATAGTGGGCCCGGGCATTGGCCGGATTCCGGAACTGATCGGGCATCCAGGCCCCCGGCATCTGCGCCAGCAGCGCGAGCGCCTTGTCGATGGCCGCGGACATGCCGCCCTCTCCCGGCGTGAGCACCAGTTCTGCCCCCAGGGCGGAGAGCAGGCCCCGCCGTTCGGCGCTCATGCTCTCCGGCATGGTCAGGATCACGCGATAGCCCCGGATCGCCCCGATATAGGCCAGCGCCACGCCGGTGTTGCCGCTGGTGGGTTCCACGATGATGCCGCCGGGCTTCAGCAGCCCCCGCTCCTCCGCGTCCCGGATCATATAGTACCCCGCCCGGTCCTTGGCGGAGGAGAGCGGATTAAAGCTCTCCAGCTTGACCAGGACCCCGGGGGCAAAATGTTTCAGCTCCAGCAAAGGCGTGTTTCCAATCAATGCGGTCAGATCCTGCGCAACGTTCACGGCGTCATCCTCCTTTCCCGTCTGAACGGACCGGCAGGCCCGTCCCAGTGTGCCGGGCAGGCCTGCCGGTTCCCTTTTAGAATACGGCGACCACGGCGCCGTCGTAGGTCTCATCAATGAAATCCTTGACCTGCCGGCTCTGGAGGGCCTCCACCAGGGCCTGGATGGCGGGCTCGTTCTCCCGGCCCTCCTTGACGGTGAGCACATTGGCGTAGGCGGTGCCCGCCTCGCCGTCGGCAGCCTCAACGGCCAGGGCGTCGGACACCTTCAGCCCGGCGTCGATGGCGTAGTTGCCGTTGATGACGGCCATATCCACGTCCGCCAGACGCACAGGCAGCTGGCTGGCCTCCAGCTCCACGATGTCCAGGTTCTTGGGGTTCTCGGCGATATCCGCCTTGGTGGCGGTAAGGCCGGCGCCCTCCTTGAGGGTGATCAGCCCCTCCTGCTGCAGCAGGAGCAGGGCACGGGCCTCATTGGTGGTATCGTTGGGCACGGCGATCTGGGCGCCGTCCGCCAGCGCGTCCAGGCTGTCGGTCTTTCCGGCATACAGGCCGAAGGGCTCGTAGTGGATGGCGGCGGCGCTGACCAGGTGGGTGCCGTTGCTGGCGTTGAACTCGTCCATGTAGGTGATATGCTGGAAGTAGTTGGCGTCCAGGTCGCCGTTCTCCACCGCGGTGTTGGGCTGAATGTAGTCGTTGAAGACCGTGATCTCCAGGGTGATGCCCTGCTCGGCCAGCAGCTGCTTGACCACCTCCAGGATCTCGGCGTGGGGCGCGGGCGTGGCTCCTACCTTAAGAACGGTACCTTCCAGGCTGCCGGTCTCGGGCGTGCCGGTCTCAGGCGCGGCCGTCTCAGGGCCGGTGGTCTCAGGGGCGGGGGAAGCGGCGGTGCCGCTGTTGCCGCAGCCGGCCAGCAGGCCGAACGCCAGCACGCCGGTGAGGAGCAGAGAGACAAATTTTTTCATGTTGCATTCTCCTTTTTCAAAAAATGTTATACCACGGAAGCGGCAGGGCCATCGCCGGCCGGGGACAATCTCCGATAAAAAAACGCCCTCGATGCCATGCATCAAGGACGAGAGCATTCCGCTTCGTGGTACCACCTTGCTTCGCCCACACCTCGCGGCGGGGGCCTTTGCGCGTACGGGACGGACCGATACGCCTGCGCTATGACGGGCGCCCCCGTCGCAGCCTAATGCGTCATGCACTCGGTGCGCGGCTCCAAGACCATGTTCCCCGCGCCCTTCCGTGCCCGTTCCCACCTGTCCGGGCTCTCTGCGACGTATCTGCGCGCGTACTCTTCTTTTCATTGCCTTTGTCGGCGATATTCCATTGTCTCCGGGTTGCACTTAGTTTAACCTGACAAAGCCCATCTGTCAACCGGGCATTTTTCACAAAAACAGGGGCGGACAGAATCCGCTTTCTGCCCGCCCCGCCGATTTTTACTGGAGACCGGCCTTTTCCGCTTTGCGTTTCCGGGCGGCCTTCCTCCGGGCCTTGTCGCCCACGCGGCGGTCCAGGCGCACGGCCGCGCGGGTCCCGGCGGACTGGAAAATCTGCACCAGGATAACCAGCACCACCACAGACACCCAGAGGATGATCTTCATCTGGCGCTGATAGCCCAGGTTCAGCGCCATGGAGCCCAAACCGCCGCCGCCGATGGCGCCCGCCATGGCGCCGTAGCTGAGGATGGTGATAAAGGCGGTGGTGAAGCCGGAGATCAGAGAAGGACGGGATTCCGGCAGCATGACCTTCCAGATGATCTGGAAGGGAGAGCAGCCCATGGACTGGGCCGCTTCGATGACGCCCTTGTCCACCTCGCGGATGGATGCCTCCACCAGCCGGGCCACGAAGGGAAACGCCGCCACGATCAGGGGGATGATGGTGGCCACGGTCCCAATACTGGTACCGATGATGAGCCGGGACAGCGGGATAACGATTACCATCAGGATCAGGAAGGGTACCGAGCGCAGGATATTGATGACAAAGTTGATCACGGCCATGACGGGCCGGGGCAGGGGCAGCACGCCGCCCTCCTCTCCCGCCACCGCCAGCACGCCCAGGGGCAGGCCGATGACATAGGCGAACAGCGTGGCGACCACGGTGACATAAAGCGTCTCCCAGACGGCGAAGAGCAGGCCGTTCTTGGACAGCTCCAGCAGCCGCAGGATCTCCGGATTGTTCAGCAGCTCAGGCATGGTAGTTTTCCACCTCCTCCACCGTCACGTCCCGTTGGGCGCTGAGGTAGGCCATGGCGCGTCCGGCCTCGTCCGCGTCGTCGGGCAGGCCCAGCAGGATATACCCATAGGCCCGGCCATCCACATTGCGGGTCTCCGCCCCCAGGATATTGGCCTTGACGCCGCAGTCGATGGCAAGGCAGGCGATGAGGGGCTGATAGGCCGTGCCGCCGTTGAAGACCAGCCGCACGATGTGGCTGCCCGGCAGCTGACGGGTGACCTGCACCCCCTCCGGGTAGACCAGCCTGCGCCCCGCCTCGGTCTTGGGGTTTGCGAAGACCTCCTCTACCGTTCCGGTCTCCACCATATGGCCGTGATCCAGGATCGCCACATGGGTGCAGATCTCCTCCACAACCGTCATCTCATGGGTGATAACGATGACGGTGATGCCCAGGCGCTTGTTGATGTCCTGGATCAGCCGCAGGATGGAGCGGGTGGTGGTGGGGTCCAGCGCGCTGGTGGCCTCGTCGCACAAAAGCACCTTGGGATCGGAGGCCAGGGCCCGGGCGATGGCGATGCGCTGCTTCTGGCCGCCGGAGAGCTGGGCCGGATAGGCATCGGCCTTGTCGGGCAGCCCCACGATCTCCAGCAGCTCCAGGGCCCTGCGTTTGGCCTGGGCCGTGCCGGCTCCGGCGATCTCCAGGGGGAAGCAGATATTTTTCAGGCAGGTGCGCTGCATCAGCAGATTAAACTGCTGGAAGATCATGCTGATACAGCGGCGCTTCTGCCGCAGCTGTCCGGCGCTGAGGGCGGTCATATCCGCCCCGTCGATGATCACCTGCCCGGCGCTGGGCCGTTCCAGCAGGTTGATGCACCGCACCAGCGTGGACTTGCCCGCGCCGGACATACCCACCACGCCGAAAATGTCTCCGTCCGAAATGGTCAGGTTGATGTCCTCCAAGGCGGTAAACGTTCCGTCCGCCGTGGGGAAGGTCTTTGACACATGCTTCAGTTCAATCACGGACCCGTACTCCTCTTAACGACAAAATTCCGTTCCAACGCCCCGTTTTCTCCAAAAGCGGGGATATTTCCGTATCACGTATAGGCTATTCTATGCCAACCACGCCCCCCTGTCAAGCCAAAAAGCCCCGGAACCAGCCGGGTTCCGGGGCTTGGGACGGTGCGCCGTTTCTCAGCGGCAGGCGCAGCAGCTGTGCTCGTCGCCGTCGCAGGGGAGCTTCAGCTCCTCGGGTACCGCATTCCCCTGCCGGCGGTAATAGTCGGCCAAGGCGGCCTTGATGGCCTCCTCCGCCAGAACGGAACAGTGCATCTTATAGCCGGGCAGCCCGTCCAGCGCCTCCGCCACGGCGGCGTTGGTCAGTCCCATGGCCTCGTCGATGGTCTTTCCGCGGATCATCTCCGTGGCCATGGAGGAGGTGGCGATGGCGGAGCCGCAGCCGAAGGTCTTGAACTTTACGTCGGTGATCACGCCCTTATCGTCGATCTTGAGGTACATTTTCATAATATCGCCGCACTTGGGGTTGCCGACCTGGCCCACCCCGTCGGCATCCGCAATCTCACCCACATTCCGTGGATGCTCAAAATGGTCCATGACCTTATCAGAATACAGCATGGAATATCTCCTTTCAATATTACGGCATTACAGTTCCCAGGTGGGCTTCCCCGCCGCTTTGTCCCACACAGGGGACATCTCCCGCAGATACTGGACCACCCGGGGCACTTCCTGCAGCAGATACGCTACGTCCTCCTCGGTGTTCTCCGCTCCCAAAGTAAGGCGCAGGGAGCCGTGGGCGATCGCATGGGGCAGGCCGATGGCCAGCAGCACGTGGGACGGGTCCAGGGAGGCCGAGGAACAGGCGGAGCCGGAAGAGGCGCAGATCCCTCGGGCGTCCAGCAGCAGCAGCAGGGCCTCGCCCTCCACGCCCTCGAAGACGAAGGACGCGGTTCCCGGCAGACGGTTGACCGGATCGCCCGTCAGGCGGGAATAGGGGATACGCCCCAGTCCGGCGGCGAGCTTATCCCGCAGGGCGGACAGACGGGCGGACTCGGCGGCCAGACCATCCGTCGCCTCCCGCAGCGCGGCGGCCAGGCCCACAGCCCCGGCCACATTCTCGGTGCCCGCCCGGCGGCCTTTCTCCTGACCGCCGCCGAACATCAGCGGCGGCAGGCGCACCCCCTTGCGGACATAGAGCGCCCCCATCCCCCGGGGGCCCCGGAACTTGTGCCCGGACAGAGACAGCAGATCCACCTTCCATGCCTGAACATCCACCGGGATATGGCCCACAGCCTGTACCGCATCGGTGTGGAAGAGTACGCCCGCTTCCCGGGCGATCGCCCCGATCTCCGCGATTGGCTCGATGGTGCCGATCTCGTTGTTGGCGGTCATAATGGAGATGAGGATCGTATCCGGCCGGAGGGCCGCCTTCACGGCGGCGGGGTCCACCCGTCCCTGGCCGTCCACCGGCAGATAGGTGACCTCAAAGCCCTGCTTCTCCAGATACCGGGCGGTATGGAGGATCGCGTGGTGCTCGATGGCGGAGGTAATGATGTGCCTCCCCTTGTCCTTCTTCTGCTCAGCCACGCCCCGCAGCGCCCAGTTGTCGGACTCGCTGCCGCAGGAGGTGAAATAAATCTCCTCCGGTTGGGCGTTCAGGCAGGCGGCCACCTGGGCCCGGGCCGCCTCCAGGTCGGATTTGGCCTGCTGGGCAAACGAATAGAGACTGGAGGGGTTTCCATAGCTCTGGTTAAAATAAGGGAGCATGGCCTTCAGGGCCGTATCGGACAGGGCCGTGGTGGCCGCATGGTCGGCATAAACAATTCGCGACATGGCGATGTCTCCTTTCCTGGATCGTCTTGCTTAAAATACATAATTCCTATATGTTTACTATGATTATACGAGTCTTATCGCGTTTTGTCAAGCAAATTTTAGAAATTGCCGCCAACCATTATCTTTTTTAAGATTTTGTGAAGCAAACCCGTTGCGCCGCAATGGTTTGCGGAAGATTTGTTACAAGTACGTTACCAGCGCGTTACAAACGGCGAGTTATTGTGAGTTATGCCAACAGCAAAATTGCACTTGTCAGACGCTGTATATCCGTGTGGGTATAGTCCTCTGTAACGTCCTTATTTGCGTGGCCCATAATGCGTTTGGTTTCCAATTCGGGAGCGCCCGCATCGTGCATCATGGTGGCAAACGTGTGCCTGCACCAATGAGGTGTGGCCTGTGGGACGCCCAGCGCATCTGCGATTGACCCGAAAATAGCGTCCCTGTAATAGCTGGAGCTGATCGACGAACCATTATCCCGGCAAATGATCGTGTCCCCGTCCTTATCCAGCCAGCGGAGCAGGTACGGCTTGATCTTCGGGTGTACCGGCACAATACGGTTGCGTCCGGCGTCGGTCTTGATGCCGCCGCGCAGATAGTTGCCCGTCACGTCATACGAGAAGCGTGTCAGCGTCAGGAACTCCGTGATGCGGAATCCGGTATAGCAGAGCATCAAAACAGTGTCGGCCCATGGGAAGCCGTCGGCGGCCAGCTGTTCCAGCTTTTTCACCTGCAAATCGTTGAACGCGCCTTTCTCATGCTTCGGCCCGACACCCGGCAGCTGGACGAAATCAGAGTAGTCCCTGGATACGATATCGCGCTCCAGCGCATACCGGAACAGCGCCTTCATCAGTATTTTGTCGTTGTTGATGGACGATTTCGACAGCCCTGCGCCCTCATCCTGGTCGATTATGCCTTGCAGATGGTCTATGGATACCTCGCGCATTTTCACGCCGGAGAGGGCCGACAGGCGGGCCCACGACGCCCGGTAGCTTGCGACGGATGCCTTCCCGGCCTTCTAGTATTTACGGACCGACCACAGGTCATAGATATCGCCAAACGTGGTGGACAGGTTGTCCGCGGTAAGAGACGGAGTCCCCATAAGCTTCCTGTTATAGCCATCAAGCGCAGCCTGAGCGTCTCTTGCCTTTTCGTAGTAACCGAGTACGATCTGCCGGTAGATGCCGTATTTGTCCTTTGCAGATAGTTTTGTCACATATGGCTTCCTACGTTTCCCAGACAGCTTCACAACGCTGCCGGTTCCATTTGCCCTCCTCATTTTTCTGATTCCTCCTATTGCAATTTCACACCCTTTCGCTTACAATAAAAGGGCATAGCGGCGTCTTTCGTGATGGTTAGGGGCCCGTGCAGCTTCCGCCCCCGGTGTTACAGCACCGGGGGCGGTTTTTACTTTACTGCGCCTTTTTCAGCTCGGCAATTTCCTGCGACAGCGCCTTAATGACGGACTTCAGGAAGACCATCTCGTCCTCCAGCACCTCCACACGGCTCTTGGGCGCGAGCGTCTCAAGAAGCGTCTGCTGGCCCTCAGCCAGCAAATTAAGCTTCTTTGTGATATCTACGTCCAGTCGGGTCTTTATGCCGGACACATCTGCCTCCAGCTTGGTTTGTCCGGTCGTCAGGCAGGAGACATCTTCCTTCAGAGCGGAGATAGATGTCTGCATCCGCTCCAGCATCTCCCCGTGCTTCTCCAGCATTGCCAGAATCTTTTCTTCATTGTTCATTACAATCTTCCTTTCCTTCAAGCCATGCTTATCATCGGCTTGCGCGGGAGGATGACGCGGCCGTAGTACATCGTAATCGTATCCGTATCAAGGGCACTGATGTACCGGTCGGCGCTTCTCCACGCCCGGTTCAGACTGAGCAGGTGGGTATTGCCGTTTTCATCCTTGTAATACTGCTTGCAGATCATATCCCCGTCGATGTAGAAGATTCCGACATCCCCGTTCTCCAACGGCTCCCGGTTCACGTAGACCGTGGAACCGTCCATGATATAAGGTTCCATGGATTCGCCGCTGATCTTGACCGCGAAGTCCGCGTTCCACGGTACATCATTCCCGGTCTCGATGAGGTCGAAGTCCTGCCCTTCTGCCGGGGAGGTCATGCCGGCAGCCGCCGGAGTAAAGTAGCGTGGGATATACCGGCGCTCCTGCGGCTGGAGAGCGGCCACCTTGTGCCGCGCCTTCTCCGCCTTTACCCGCTTGCCCTCCTCGGCAATGACCGCCCTGACCACATTTTTCCCCGGCCGGTCAAGAGCGCCGTAATCTTTTGCGACCTTTATCGCCTCCTCCGAGAGATCGGAGGGGGCTTTTTTTGTTGTTGGTCCATATGCGGAAAGGCCCTTTTCAATCAGAGACAGGATGGCCTGCGTCTGATTTTTTGATTTATTAGAAAAGCGGTATTCCTCAATCTTTTCTAAGGTCTCCGGGCTGACGGTGAACGTAACCCTGGGTTTTTCCGTTGGCATATACCTCACCTCGTTCTTTCTTTTTAAATAGTATCATCGGTTCATCACCATTTCAAGCATAAGTTCATATAAAAGTGCACAAAAATAGTTGCGAACTTTTGTACGTTCAGGTTCTGAACTTTCGCTTGATGGCCCTTAGGTTCTGAACTATAATAAAAATCAGAACAAGATCCTGGACTGAGAATAGAGGTGGTGAACGATATGACTGATATGCGGCGGATTACGATTGCACTCCCGGACGAAATGGATAAAAAATCCTTGAACTCAGGAAGAATGACCGTTTTATTCGATGCTCATACGCTGAGATCGTGCGGACCCTTTTAGAGCAGGGATTGGCCACTGGCATTCCCAATGGTCAAGAAACGGCATAATCTAAATCCACCGCCGGTCCCTGACCATCACATTACATTATACGGGAGGAAGCATTATGAAGAGGACGGCAGCTCCGCCGCCGAGTGAAGAGACGGTGATGTCTTATGCGAACGTGCCTGTCGAGGTGGCGGCCCCATTTGTGGGGTGGTCCACAACGACTCTGTACGCTGCCTTGCAGCAGGGCCGTGCCCCGTTTGGATTTGCGGTCGAAAACGAGGCAAAGGGAAGCTGGGCGTACAACATCAGTCCCGGCGGGCTGATCCGGTACAAGCGGGACGGATGCCCAATGATACGCCTGGGCGAACTGCGGGAGTTTATGGCGGACAGCGCGAAAGAGGTGCTGGATGCCAAGGTGAGCACGCTGGGTAAGATCGTAGAGGCGGTGATGCAGGCATGAGCAGGATTACCTGCATAAAGACTGGTCCAGCCATAAGCCTTCCCACCCCCGGCTTCCCTGTCCAAATGTATTGCAATAGGAGCAGCTGAATGTTACAACCGGAAAACCTCCCCGCTGAACTGCGGGAACACGGCCTGTTCTGCTGCTGGCGGTATGAGACCCGGGGAACCAGGGCCACCAAGGTCCCTTATAACCCGAAGACCGGCGGCAGGGCTCAGAGTACCAACCGGGCCGCCTTTGCCCCCCTGGCGGTTGCCCTGCCGGCCTCAGACCGGTATGACGGGGTAGGCGTGGGCGTGTTTGACAGCCTGGGTGCAATCGACATCGACCACTGTATCAATGAAGGCGGGGAGATATCAGCCCTGGCATTGGACGTCATGTCCGCTATGTCCGCCTATACCGAATATTCCCCCAGCGGGACCGGCCTGCGGATCCTCTTCAAGGCAAGCGGCTTTCGGTATGATAAGGCCCGGTACTACATCAACAATCAGAACGCGGGCCTGGAGGTCTACATAGCCGGGTGCACCAACAAATATGTGACGGTCACCGGCAGCACACTTACCCCAGGACTGGACCTGGAGGAGCGTGGGGAACAGCTGCAGGCCGTATTGGAAAAGTACATGAGCCGGCCTTCGCGGTCTGCGGCTTCTCATGGTCCCTCTGGCAGAGATACTGATCTGGACGACACGTCCCTCATCGAAAAGGCCAAACAGGGCAGGAACGGAGCAGCTTTTTCCCTTCTGTGGGAGGGCAATACTACTGGGTATCAGTCGCACTCAGAGGCGGATCTGGCCCTCTGCAACGCACTGGTCTGGTGGAGCAACGGCAACGCCGAGCAGGCAGAGCGTCTCTTCCGCTGCTCCGGCCTGATGCGTGAGAAGTGGGATCGGCCTCAGGCAGGCAGCACTTATGGCGCCATCACCCTTCAGAACGCCATCGCCGGCTGTGTTGGTGGCTATGATCCCCGGGCGCATTTTCGGCGCAAGTCGGACAAGCTTACCACAGGGACTGCCGCCGGTCCGGCAACACTGGCAGGGCTTCACCCGGAGAAGAACGAGCATTACGGCTGGAACGACATCGGCAGCGGCAATCTGTTTGCCGACTGGTACAGGGACCGCGCCCGGTACGTACCGGAGCGCAGGAAGTGGTTTGTCTATGACGGCAGGGTGTGGGTACCGGATACCGGGAATCTCCGGGTGATGGAACTGTGCAAAGCGCTGGCCGATGCGCTGACGGTTTATGCCCTGTCGATCAAGGATGAGCAGCAGCGCAGCGGATATCTGGACTTTGTGACACGCTGGCAGCGCCGCAATCACCGCGAGACCATTTTGAAAGACGCCGCCAGCGTATACCCGGTGGAGCTTTCACGTTTTGACGCCGACCCATTTTTGTTCAATTGCCTGAATGGTACGCTGGATCTCCGCCCCCGTGTATTTCATCCTCATCGGGCGGAGGATATGCTTGCTACGGTATCCGGAGTCCTGTATGACCCAAACGTCCGGTGTGAACGGTGGGAGCAGGTCGTTGACGAGGTCATGCAAGGCGACCTGGACAAAGCCGCATTTCTCCAAAAGGCGATGGGGTATGGCCTGACCAGGGATACATCGGAGGAATGTCTGTTTCTCCTCTATGGGGCTACCACCCGCAACGGAAAGGGCACGATCTCAGAGACCTATATGCGTCTTCAGGGCGGCTACGGCAGGGCAGCCACACCAGATACCATCGCACAGAAGCAGAACACGAACAGCAGCGGCCCCAGCGAGGACATTGCCCGCCTGGCCGGCGCACGGGCTGTCAATATCTCCGAACCAGGAAAGCAGATGGCGCTGTCTGCGTCATTGGTAAAAACCCTGACGGGAAATGATACCATTACGTCCCGCTTTCTCAATGAGAACTCCTTCGAGTACCGGCCTCAATTCAAGCTCTTCATCAATACCAACCACCTGCCAAAGGTGACCGATGTGACCGTATTCAGCTCCGGCCGCGTCAAGGTAATCCCTTTTGAACGTCATTTTACTGAGACGGAGCAGGACAAAGGGCTTAAACGGATGCTGGCCCGGCCCGAGAATCTCAGCGGCGTCCTCAACTGGTGCCTGGATGGGCTGTGGATGCTGCGGGAGACCGGATTTGATCCGCCCGCTGCCGTACGGAAAGCCACAGAGCAGTACCGGAAGGACAGCGATAAGATCAGCCGGTTCGTGGAGGACATGCTGACGCCGGATCTATCCGGCGAGATCCGGACCGAGGATGCATACCGGGCTTACCAGGATTGGTGTGTCCGCAACGGCCAATTTGCGGAAGCCCTGCCCACATTCCGCCAGTCTATGGAGGGTTTTGCGGAAATCCGGAAAAAACGCCCTGCCGGAGCAGGGCGGGAGACCTCAAAACGATCCTTGATTTTGGGCCTGAAATGGAAGTGTGGTCCGGTGCGGTCCACCATTTTATAGCGGTAAAAATTTTCTTAGGAATCGCGAGAGGACTATAAATTACCGGACCACACCGGACCACATTTTCGGCATCCATTGGCGTACAATGGGTTTGTGATATGGGCACCGATCCACTCGGCATTGCTGGAACAACGGATACAGCGGATGTGGGACAACGAGAGGACGGATCTGCAGGCCCGAAAAATCCCGGACGAAAAAACGCTCGCTATCGTGTGGGCGTCCGGAGAGATCGGCTTACGATTTAGGCGAACGGAGGCGGAGGATATGAGCAGGGGCGGTCAGAATCGGACCCACGGGACGGTAGAGTACTGTGACCGGCTGGACAGCTTCAGGGATGCGGCCCAGTCCGGCAGATACACCGCCGCCTGGAGCAGCGGGAACGCAATCGTGCTGACTGTGGGAGAAGACGCGGTATGGCTGGCCTATCAGGCAGGAAGGGGGGCGGTATCCGAACAGGTGGCATTATCCAAACTGCCCAACCACTATGGCGGCGCCCGCCCCTTCTTCCTTTGTCCGGGCTGCGGGCGCCGGGTGAGGTTTCTCTATCTGCGATGGGGGCGGTTTCGGTGCCGCCACTGTGCAAGGCTGAACTATCGCAGCCAGCAGACCGCCCACGATGAATTTCAGCCTTACCGGCAGGCAGTGAAGCTGCTGCGGCAGCGCTTCGGGCTGGAGGATGTGCCTTGTCCCATGGACCTGCCCCACTTCGAACCGGAGCGCCCTCACAGGATGCGAGAGGCGACCTTCTTCCGGCTCAAATGCAGGCTGTGGAGGCTCACCGATCAGTACCGCCATCGTTTTATTACCAGGGCAAAAGCGTTCCTCAGGTTAAAATAGAGCAGGGACCGCCGCAGCGGTCCCCATTGTGGAACAGATCGATTTGTCCCTGCATCTTGCACCTGTAAACCCGTTTTGCAAAGGCTGCGGGGTATTGACGCAAGAAGCAGCGGCGCTACCCCGTCCACCAGGCCCACAGTCTTGATCTCCCGGCCGGAGACGAGATGCGAGTGCCACAACAACCATGATGTGCTGAAACGAGCCTTGGAGCGGCTCTCAGCGGCTCAGACGGATATCCTGAGTAAGCGGTTCTACCACAGAAAGACGCCCCGGGAGTTCAGCACAGAGACCGGCATTCCCCCGGAACGTGTGCGGCAGCGGGAGGCACAGACCCTCCGCGCCCTGCGCTGTCCACAGATCAGCCGGAAACTGCGGGAGTATAATGATCAAAGATTTTGGAGGCCCTAAAAGGGGCTTTCTCATTGTTCGCTCGTTGTTCAATTCTCATGCTCCATCCTTGCTCCACACCCCCGGTCAAAAAAAGAGTTTAAGATTTGTCGGCTGAACTCGGGTGGGTTCATGCCTTCTGAGCGGCGCTCATACGCGCTAGGGGGGTGGTCCCCCATAAAAGTGCCGACATGTCTTTTTCAGCGGCCGTGTTCATCCCCTTGATTGATACATAAGCCTCACTGCCCCCCCTCCCCCTCATATCTCCGAATCCGGAGTGCCCCCACACTACGCCTGCCCATCAGAATACAACAAATGCCAGAAATGAAAATTTTGGCGTTATAACGCCCTTGTTAGGCGGCATTCTTGCAAATGACTTGAGATGTAAAAGATCGGCAACGCAAGGCCTTGTGCATGGTTTGATTCCACCTTTTTGTTTTTGGATTACTCTATCGGAAGACTCTCCCCACCCCGACATCTAATAGGTAATCACTCCAGCTTGGAGAGGGGGCGTATGGATATACATACAGCCGCAGATGTAGCCCAAAACAGGTACAGCTCATTGATCCGACACTTTGCGGTCATTTCCATATCACATATTTCATTTGCTTGCTCACGGCTATCGATACGCCCGTTCATAGATTTCCAAATAGTCCCTATCCCTGAGAAGCAGAGGATCTGCAGTAATATCACCGCCTAAAACCTCGTGGATTTTCCGAGGATAGCACTGCAATTCCTCTTTCCCAATTCCTGCGTCACTCATTTTCAAATCTGCGCAATCAATTGCAGCAATCAAATGATCCAATGCCGTCACAAAATCCGCGCCGGAAGCAGCGTTCGCTATGCCCATTGCCTTTGCCATCTTGATCATGGCCTCTTCGGTTGCTTTTTTCCCCGCAAAAAACGCATAGTAAGCATGCGCTGTCATAATTAGTCCTGCGCCATGGATCAGGTTTGGGTGGTAACTTCCCATCACATGCTCTATTCGATGTCCAGAGGTACAGAACATGTAATAGCCAGCCAGCGTACTGCCAAGCGCCATTTCTGCGCGGGCCACCTCATTCCCGCCATCCCGATAGGCAATTGGAAGCGCATGCGCAATCAGCTCTATTGCCTTTAAGGCAAACAGTTCTGATAAGGGGTGTCTCTTATTGTTGATCATACTCTCAGAAGCATGAAAAAAAGCATCCATTCCCTGATATGCCGTAAGTTTTGGAGGTACACTTACCATCAGGCTTGAATCTACAACTGCAATCGCAGGGAACATGGAAGTAAATCGAAATGCAGTCTTCTCGTTTCGCGCATCATCCGAAATCACTGCCGCCATGTTAACTTCACTGCCAGTTCCCGCCGAAGTTGTAATGGCTACCGTGGGAAGTGCTTCAAATTGGGGTACCCTTTTCCCTCCTGCTGCACTCAAGCTATAATCCCAAATATCGCCCTCATTCATTGCCATAAGGGCGATGCATTTACTGCAGTCTATAACGGATCCGCCGCCCAATGCAATCACAAAGTCACAACCGCTGGCTTTAACGGCCCTTACACCATCCATAACATTTGCCCTCGTTGGATTCGATCTAACTTTGTCAAATACCGCATATGCTACGTCTGCTAAATCCAGTTCCTTCTCTAACCGTTCCAGGTATCCATACCGCCTTACAGTCTGCCCCTCGGATATTACAATAAGCGCTTTCTTTCCCGGAAGGCGTTTCTCATGCAGATGCATCAGCTGCCCTTCTCCGAACAAAACACACGTCGGTATATAGGATTGGAATTGATTCATATTGTCCCCTTAATCATCACTGTTTAGGTCATTCATTATCTCTGATCTTTTCCACTTCTCCATCTTTCTCGTCCCCTTGGTCAAAACGCAACTCCCGCCAAACTCCAAGACCTAACGGCAGTGCGATCAGAAAGGTAAAAATATCAGCCAAGGATTGACTAATCTGGATTCCAAATACGCCCAATAACGGCGGCAAAATTAAAATGAGTGGTACAAAAGTGAGTCCCTTTTGGAACATGGAGAGCACCATAGACTGAATGGAGTGACCAGTCGTTTGTAACGTCATATTAGTTGGCGTAATCCAAGCAGTCAGCGGAAATGTTAGGCACTGAAACCGCAGTGCCAATGCACTAACCTGAATGACCTCCAGATCATCTCGTCGGAAGAGGGCCACCACCTGCGGAGCAAAGACAAATCCGAGCACAGCCAGTCCCAGTGATATTTCTAACGCTGCCCGTACCAGAAATACGAATGCTGTCCTCACCCGCTCATAGAGGCCAGCACCATAATTAAATCCGCAAACCGGTTGGTATCCTTGTCCCAGCCCCAAAATTACATAACTTGCAAACAGTGTGACCCGTGAAACGATACTCATGGCAGCTACCACTGTATCCCCGCCCAAGGACCGTCCCGCAATATTCAAAAGCACAACCGCAAGACTGGAAAGCGCCTGCCGCCAAAACGCGGGCAACCCATTGAGCAGGATGATATAGTACCGTTTCCAAGTGGGGCAAAACCGCCGAAAGGACAATCGAATATTGGTTCCCCGAAAGGTTCCACATACCAGTATGCAAAATCCAAGAAATTGGCTGAGCACTGTCGCCAACGCCGCACCGCCCGTTCCCATACTCATTTTAAATATAAAAACAGGGTCAAGTACAATGTTGATGATTGCTCCGGCAAAAATCCCTATCGTACCAAAAACAGCATTCCCCTGAAAACGGAATTGATTGTTGAGCGTCAATGATGCAATAATGAAGGGCGCTCCCAACAGAATAATGCGAATATAAGCACTGGCATAAGGGGCGCTGGTCGCCGTGGCCCCTAAAAGCCCCACGAGCGGCTCCAGCAAAATTGTACCCAACGCAGAGATTATAACGCCACAGAAAAACGCACTGAAAAAGGCGATAGACACAAACACCTCTGCATCTTCCCTCTTCTTCTGCCCCAACAGCCTTGCCACCGTGTTTCCGGAACCCTGTCCAAGCGTATAAGCAATCGCCTGAAAGATGGACATGAGCGGAAGCGTCACACCTACAGCTGCAGTGGCGCTTGTCCCGATCTTTCCAACAAAATAGGTGTCTGCCATATTGTAGACTGAGGTCACCAACATACTGATAATCGTCGGCACGGCCATAGTGACCACCAAGCGCCGCACGGGTGTCTGCGTCATCTGTATCAATTTGTCATCTGATGAAAAATGAGAGGACACTGCCTTCCCTCCACAATTGAATCTCATAGCATATCACGTAAATCGACAGATACCTTTCACCAAGGAATCGTATCAGATCAGTGTTCTAAATTTAGCTTCATTTCTCCCTGCTGTTTGCGAGCGCTCTCCGTTTTCTGTCCCCCATTACGCAGCCCAGGCAAGCCATAAAAAGTGAAACTCCCATCCCGATAAATAGTGGGTCGACCCCGACCTTGAGCAGTTTTCCCAACAGGACTCCCAACGGTCCTCCCAATGTCGAAAGCAGTGCAAACTGCCAATCTATCCTGCCCGGCAAAAAAAGCGCGCATGTAAGCGGAATAAAAACTACAGCCCCTCTAAGTCCCATTGAAAGAAACCCGAAGTCATTAATTGTGGCCGACGGCACAATACAAGCAATGATTGCCGAGACCGCCAATACGGCCAGTATCGTACCACGTGTTGCGAATAGCGCCATGGCGGTCGATTCAAAACGAGCGGAAATCTTTTTATAGATATCGTTTACCATGATAGTGGCCACACCCAACGACAGGCCCGCTCCACCCCCTACTACTGTAATCAGCAGGGTTCCCAGCACAACGCCCGCAAAGAGCACCGGCATATGGTTGACGACAAACGTGGGAAAGACCTGAATGGTCGAGGTCAGGACCCCCATTCCTCCTGGCAGCGCTTGCCCAGAGGACAGCAGCGCATCTGCTTCCGCCTGAGTAATATAGTGACTGCGCATAAAAAGGCCGACGGCGATTCCAGCAATTCCGATTGGCGGGATCAACACTGCCGCCTGGAGGGCCCCCCGTCGTGCGGTACGATCACTGTGCCCGGACCAAATCGCCTGTGCATAGGTCTGCGTAGACAGAACGCCCAGCAACAGCGAAAGGCCGGAACCGATGTCTTTGGCCACCCCCCGTGCGACCAGACTTCCATAGCGTGCAGACATATCCTTCAGACTTTTAATTCCTGCGGCCGCACCTTGCGCCGTTCCGACCAACGCGCTTTGTAGGTCATCCCTCAAACCATTTAAACCACCGCTGAGCACCAATACCGCTGCCAAGGCGGCAATACAGGCGGCATAGAGCAGCACCAGTTTTACGATACCACCCATACCAGCCCCCCAGGCACCGCCAAACACTACATAGACAGTCATCAGCAGCACGGACAAGGCCGCTGCTACCACTGTAGATACTGGAAAAATTACAGTGATAAGACCTGTACACGACACGACCTGGGCCAGAACCGAGATAAAAATGCCGATTGAACTCAGCACAGAGCCAGCATATTCCACTCGATGTCCATACTCCCCGTCAATAACGGCCATCAACGTCGTACAGCCACTGCGGCGCAAAGGACGCACATAGCCCAGTGCCAAGATCAGACACCCTAGGCCAGAGCCCAGCGTAAACCACCAGGCAGAAACACCATAGCTGAACGCCAATTGAGCTGTCCCGATGCTGGCCTGACTTGAGACCAGCGCGCCCATGATAGTGCCACTGATCATCCAAGGTCCTACCTTGCCGCCGCCGGTTGCAAAGTCGGCGGCCGACTTCACTTTGCGCCCTGAATAGATACCGACCCCAATGATCAGCATCAAGACCAGGGCAACCCCCAGATAATTCAGTGCCGCCATTGTGTTTCCTCCTTTAAATCATGATGCGCATTGGGTCCACCTTTTTCAGCAGGATCTCCAAGACCGCGTCTTCCGGCGGCTGCGCCTCCACCGCCCGGGACAAATCCATCGCAAAACCCGTTCGTTCCCGAATCGTATCCAGACTTACGCCCGGAAAGTATTCTGCAAGGTACATACGCTTATCCTCGCCAAAACGCATCACGCCCAATTCTGTGATGACAGCCCGTGGCCCCCTGTCATTAAGGCCCCGCTTTGCCCGCCCATCCGGCCCTTCAATCCAGCCCGGACTGGTAATGTAGTCAACATGCTCCACAAACCGGCGCGGCTCATGTTTCATAATGATAACAGTATCGCAGTAGGTTGCGATGCCGTTGGCTCCGCCGGACCCGGAAAACCGAGTGGTCGGTCGGAAGTAGTCACCGATGCTGGTGGAGTTCAGATTCCCATAGGGGTCGATCTGGGCGCCGCCCAGAAATCCTGCATCGATCACCCCAGTGCGAGCAGCCAGCGCTTGAAACCCAAAATAGCGGTATTGCGGCCACAGCACAGAGGCCTGATAGTTGATGCGCAAATCAGAAACACTGGTTGGCACCTCTTGTGGGTTTCCTTCAAACAGGGCCGTCTCAAAAATTAAATGGGCATTGGGGGCGTGGGTATTTTTAGCCAGAGTGCCGCCAATTAAGGGCAATCCCGTACCGATGATATAAGTCTTCCCATCTTCGATCTGCCGCGATAGCGCCACGGCCATCATCTGCTTTGCCGTATATTCCACTGCTCTTACGCCTCCCTCAGCGACGTTTCAGGCCGGGCCGATAGCCATACCCTGGCCTGACACACAAGTCTGTCAGATGCTCCGCCCCAATCTTGTTCAAATAGTCTCCATGGGTGGGACACAAATCTACATAGTCACGAATGAAGACGTCAAAATCTTCTTGGGTACGGCTGGCCTTATCATAGTACAAATAGAGTTCACTGTCATAGTCATAGCAACCAAAGCACTGCGACGGGTGTGCACCATAGACCGCCGGTACCACTGCATCCACGCACAGTCCCGTCAGTGTATTGCGTTCTGGATGGCGACGCATCTCCTCATCCGAAGCCAGCCGTTCACAGGAAACGATGGTATGCCGAGCCGCCATGGCAATATCCAAATCCTGAAACTGCGGCCCCTCGATATAACAGGTGCCGTCCGGACTCGCTTCCTGGACATGAATACAGGCCACATCAATCTGCGGTGTTGGAACACAGCACACCTGACTACCCGGATGAAACGGATCTTCCTGAATTACAAATTTCAGCGGTGGAAGTTTGGGGTACTTCTTGCGTTTCTCCGCCGAAATTCCCCACTTGTCAGCCAGGTCAGAACCCAGCATATTCTTGACCGGTACATAACTTAAGCCTAATGCTGCGCCGTGATAGGCGATGGTCTGTACATCCAAAGAGTAGTCATCAAACAGAACTCGGCCATGCTCCACAGCATCCCGAAAGCGACGGCAGACCATGGTATATCCGGAATTGGCAATATAGGACACCATTATAATCTCCACACAACCCGCGCCAATCAGCATATCCATATCCCCGCCGGAGGGTCCTCCCTCCAGATAAAGACGCCTTTTGCGTTGGCGGATAATTTCCCGCACCAGTGCGTAAGGCCGGCGATTTGTCACAAAGCCACCCAGCGCCAGGCAGTCTCCATCCCTTACAAAACAAGAAACGGCCTCTTCTGCGGTCATAACCTTGGATAAAGCGTCCAAGTTAATTTCTCCTTTCGATAATAGTTCATTCAGTTACTCGTTTTCCCGTATTAATACTTGGTTAGGACGACTGCTCGTCCTTTGACACTGTATTGGCAACACCTGCCGCCGGGTCGTCTATCGTACTCCCGGATGATTTTCCAAGGGCATTAAATATCATCGCGCACACCATCAATACAGATCCCAAAATTTCCTGGATTCCCAGCGTATAGGAAAAGATAAGCGAACTGACTACCACGCTGGTGACCGGCTCAGCAATGCAGAAAAAGGATGCCTTCGTCGCTCCAATCCGTGAAATTCCGGCCACTAGCGTATACATGGCCGCCCACACCATAACAGCGGCTAATACTGTTCCACCCCACATAGAAACTGTTGAAGGAAAGGGAACCTGATTAACCATGCTGAAGATCATAAATGCAATTGAATTCAGCAGACCGATCCAAAAGGTTTTGACGCAGGTTGGGAGGTCAACAATACAGCTTTTTTCGTTGCAGACGACAAAATTGTTTCAAGGTCACGCGTATGGCATGTTTTTGAACTTTAGCGGTAAGCAGGGAAAGCGTCATACTGATCAAATAACAGCATGCGGTTATCGCAGCTGGTCCTGCCCCCATATCCATAACAATATTTTGAATGGATGGAGCCACCCCGTACAGCAGTGCGGCTGTCAATACCAGAATAATCCCCTTCATACTACCTCATTCTCCATAATCTCAAGCGTCTTAGCAAGGAAAACCGGACAGGGGGGAAAACTTTGTTACCACCTCTGTCCGGTTTTTTCGGAAACGATAGGCCATTCCTGCACAGAGCCAGGCATCCATGCATTCCAAGCCCGGCAGAGCAATCGCTCTGACGCCGATCGATATTCTTTGGTGAATCAGCGTGCCCATAAACGTACAGGAAGTTGGCCAACCGTCTGAATCTGCCTGCGGTACATCTCCGGTTCAGTGGCCTTACTGTTCTTTTGTGGCGACCGCGAACTCAATTCCTTTATGAAATGCCGCCAGATTCGCCTCACACTCCTTGGGAAACCGCTCTTGAATCGTGTCCTCCATTGCTTTATTGGAAATGGCGTTGGTAAAGCCCTGTACAACACCGATTCCCAACAGATTCAGGACACGCATGTTCCCGACCTTCCGGCAATATCCGGTCAGCGGCAGAGAGCGCGCATTTTTCTCGTCCTCCGGTACACTGACTGCGTCCGAATCCACAACAATCAGGCAATCCGGATATTTCTTGTGGAACATCTCATAGGTTTCCTGGGTCAACGCCAAAATCAAGTCTGGATTGCTTGTCTTGGGATAGACAATGACGTCATCGCTGATTACTACCTCGGAAAAGGAAACACCACCTCTCGCTGCGATCCCGTAAGACTGACTCTGCGCCACTGTATATCCGTCCTGGTTCGCCGCCTGTCCCAGGAGTATTCCCATCATTACCAGGCCCTGGCCGCCACTTCCAGCCAGAACAAATTCCTTTCTTTTTGACATATTCCCACCTCAGTTACTTGGTTGTTCCCGTCATTTCCAGCTGTCGGACCATTTCATACTGTGCGTTAAAATCCGGGGCATCCCGCTCGACGAATTTCCCAATGGGAAAACAGTCGGTTCTCTGTTCATCTGTAAGCTCGTCGTACCTTTGACGACTCATACCGTGGCTTTTCAGCCACTCCATCATAGCGACAGGGCCACCCATTTTGTTTCTGCGTCCAAAATGGGTGGGGCAGGGACTGACTACCTCTACAAAGGAAAATCCCTTTTTCTCAATGGCATCCTGAATTAACTTGTCCAGCTGTACGACATGATAGACTGTGCCCCGCGCCACATAGTTTGCGCCGGCTGCTGACACCAGGTCGCATAGGTCAAAGGCCCGTTCGGGGTTACCAAACTCACTGGTAGAGGTCTTCTTTCCATGCGGTGTCGTAGCAGAAAACTGTCCGCCCGTCATACCATAGTTCGAGTTATTGACCACAATTGCCGTCAAATCCACATTGCGGCGGGCTGAGTGAATCAGGTGGTTACCCCCGATGGTAGCACCGTCTCCGTCCCCCATAATCACAATTACTTTAAGCTCCGGCTTCGCCACCTTGATTCCAGTGGCAAATGAGAGGGCACGACCATGGGTTCCATGGAAGGCGTTTGTGGTCACATAATCATCGGCCTTTCCGCAGCAGCCAATCCCCGTCGAAATTACAACGTCCTCACGCGACAGGTTGAGTGTTTGAATACTCCTTAAAATAGAACCTAGGACGATGCCGCCACCACAGCCGGCACACCAAATATGAGGTAAATCTTTTGTGAGCAACTGCTCCGTACTTACGGCCGCCATTTAGTAAACCTCCTTGATTTGATCCATAATTTCCTTTGGTTCAATCCCAAGGCCATTGCTCTTATTCAGACCGAATACCGGTATTTGAGGCCCAACGACCCGTTTAACCTCAGAGATCATCTGTCCCAGATTCATCTCCGGTACCAAAATCTTTTTTGTGCTCTGCGCCAGTGCCGCAATTTGCTGATCAGCGAAGGGCCAGACAGTAACCAACTGCAACAACCCGACCTTAAGCCCCTGCCGCCTTGCCTCCAGAACCGCCTCATGGGCCGCCCTTGTGGTACCGCCGGAAGTAATTACCAGCAATTCCATATCATCTGTCATTACCTGCCGGGTTTCAATAATCTCGTCCAGATAGTTGTAGATCTTATCGTATAAATGCCGGATCTTTTTCTCCGCATTCGCGGGATCGTTTTGGGTATAGCCAGCCTCCCCGTGCATGGAGCTGGTAACGTGAAACACGTACTTCCCACCATACTCTGCCAAGGGCGCGATACCGTCCTTGCCCTCACTGTGAAAGGGAAGGTACTCTTCGGGCGCACAAGTTGGTTTCTTACGGTTGAACACTTCCAGTTCTCCCGGCTCCGGAATAGTGATACTTTCCCTCATATGGCCCACGATCTCATCAGGCATTAGCACCACTGGGGTACGAAACCGCTCCGCCAAATTAAAAGCTTTTACTGTTAGGTCAAAACACTCCTGCACAGAGGCTGGAGCCAGAGCAATGATTGCCTGATCCCCATGACGTCCCCAGCGAATCTGCATAATATCGGCCTGAGCCGGCTTGGTGGCTAAGCCCGTGCTGGGACCGGAACGCTGCACGTTTACAATCACACAGGGCACCTCTGCCATCTGAGCCACCCCCATATTTTCCTGCATTAGGGAAAAGCCCGGTCCGCTGGTGGCAGTGAAGGACTTCATCCCAGACAGAGATGCTCCGGTAATGGCCGCCATACTAGCCAGTTCGTCCTCCATTTGTACGTAGACGCCCCCCACCTCCATCAGTCTGGTGGAGCAGGTCTCTGCAATCTCGGAAGACGGGGTGATCGGATATCCGGCATAGAATCGTGCTCCGGCATAGATGGCCCCCTCTGTGATCGCTTCATTTCCCTGTAGAAACTGTCTCTTTTTTGTTTGCCCCATCTTTAGTCCTCCACTCTAATCGCAAAGTCCGGACAGCGCTTTACGCACATCTGGCATGCCGTACATTTGTCCAGTTTCTCGACTCGCGGCAAACCGTCAATCTCCTGTCCGTAGACTTTCGTCGGGCAGAAAGCAATACAGTAGCCGCATCTTTTGCATCTTTTTTCATTGATTGTAATCTGTGCCATGTTCTATCCCCCCAGAAATCATTCTGTCACTTCATCCGGCATATGCTCCAAAATTACCATGAATACTATCATGTTTCCATTGCAGACAAGATTGCCCGCTTCACCAACGATTTGGTCATCTTTACTTTATAAGCGTTCTTGCTGAGCGGTCTTGCCCCAATCAACGCAGCTTCGGACACCGCATCCAGTATTTCTTCCGTGATCGGCTGTCCGATCATCATCCGCTCCGCCTCTACGGCCCGAATCGGGGTGGGAGCTACAGCGCCCAAAACAATGTGAGCATCCGTACAAACGCCTTCTACCTGGGAATAAACAGCAGCCACGCTGGCGATGGCAAAATCGATTGCTTTACGCTGTGCATATTTAATGAAACTCTGCCCGGTACAGACCTTGCGGCATGGAATTTGAATCTCCCGCACAATCTCATCGGCCTCCAAGATATTCCCCAGCGGTCGATAGAAATCTGCTACTGCCACCCGTCGCTCCGATTCGGCGCCAACAATCAACAAATGGGCGTCCAGCGCAGCCAGCGCAATCGCCGTATCAGATGGGCATACGGCAAAGCATCCTTTGCCTCCCATAATCGCATGGTAACGATTATCTCCTCTTACCGCCAGACAACCTCCATTTCCTTTGCGGGAACAAGGCAACGCCCCGCCGCCCAGACGGCTTGGGTAGCGGTAATACCAGCAACGTGTATCCTGACAGAGGTTTCCCCCTAAAGTTCCCACGTTGCGTATTTGGGGAGATGCCACCGCCCGTGCTGCCTGTGCCAACGCGCGGTACTTTTCACGGATCAGTCCTGACTTCTCAATGACATCCAAACTTGTCAGCGCGCCCAAGCGCAGATAGTCGCCATCGTCTTCTATGTAATCAAGTCCCGGGATGGTCTTGATATTCACAAGAGCCTCAGGGTACTTGGGCAGAATATCTGCTTTCAGAACGGTCAGCAAATCGCTGCCCCCCGCGTTTACTTTTGCACATCCATCATACTCCGCAAGCAGTTTGCAGGCTTCTTCCAAGCTGGAGGCGTCAAAATGAATAAAATTTTTCATTGTCCGCCCCTCCTCAAATGTCCATCTGCTCGATCCAGCTTGTATCCTGGCTGGCAATCTGCACCGCTTCAATAATCTTTTCATATCCCGTACAGCGACACAGGTTTCCAGACATCCCCAGTCTGATTTCTTCGGCCGTCGGGTGAGGATTTTCAATCAGCAACGCCAAGGATGCCATCAGCATTCCTGGTGTACAGAAACCGCACTGGACTGCTCCCACTTGTGCAAACGCCTTCTGAAGCGGATGGAGTTCACCCTTTCGTTCCAGGCCTTCCACGGTCAAAACCTGTTTCCCTTCCGCCTCTATTGCCAAATACAGGCAGGAATTCACCAGTTTCCCATCTACTAAAACCGAACATGCACCGCAGGTACCTTCACCGCAGCCTTCCTTGGTTCCGGTTAGTCCGATTGCATCCCGCAAAAAGTTGAGCAGGGTGGTACTATTTTCGGTCTCCCGCTCGTACGGACGCCCATTGACTGTAACACAGATCTTTTTCATTGACCGTTCTCCTTCGCTTCCAGAGCCGCAAGGATCTTGTCTGGAGTAAGCGGCGCTGCATCAATTCTTACGCCAATCGCATCAAAAATCGCATTGGCCACCGCAGGCGCACCGGGCGCGACCGGCCCTTCTCCCACGCCTTTTGCACCAAAAGGTCCATCAGAATCTTCGGTTTCTGTGAAGTAGGCCTCCACTTCGTCCGGCATATCCATTGTGGTAAACATCTTATAGTCTGCCAGATTGGGATTTACCACTCTGCCTTTATAGTCCACAAGAACATCCTCACCCATGCCGCCGCTCAGACCCTGAATCATTCCGCCCTGTACCTGCTGAATCACACCAACCGGGTTGATTGCCTTCCCCACATCGCTGGCTCCGACCATACGAAGAATCCTGACATTTCCTGTACCGGGATCGACTTCTACCTCGACTCCCTGAGCCGCATACATCCAGAACGGTGTCACCTGATCATTTTGTCCCGTCTCAGGGTCATTGTTTTTGCCTTTGGCCTTAAAGTAGCCTTCGCCAACCACCGTACCACCGCGACCTTCACAGACCTTCTTCATGATCGCTTGCAAAGATTCGCATTGCTCTTTGCTACCCTTGACCCATAATTTCCCGTGCGGCACCCGAAGATCCATCTCAATCTTCTGTTCCGGGACTTCAAAAAACTTCGCACCCATGGCACGAACCTTCTTCTTTAGGTCTTCTGCGGCATTTCGGATGGTGTTTCCCATGCAATAGGTGGCACGACTACCGGTGGTCCCGCCGTCAAATGGGGTGACATCAGTATCAGGCGGAACGACAACCACCCGCTCAACATCGACTCCCAACGCCTCGGCTGCCATCTGCGCCATTACGGTGTTAGAACCCTGCCCCTGTTCAATTACACTCATTAACAGGGTATAGCTACTACAGTCGCTCTGCATCTTGATGATCGCCGCATCCCAACTACCGTTTCCGGTTCCCTTATGGATCGCGGCGATTCCAAAGCCGTGGTAGGGTCTGCGCTCCCGATTTTGCCAATCAAGACTTTCCGCAACCTTTTCAATACATTCAACCACGCCGCCGGAATGTACAATTTGCCCGGTAGAACCAAGATCCCCCTTTACCAAGGCATTTTTCAACCTAAATTCCACAGGATCCATATTTAGCACTTTCGCAATATCATCCATGTGGCATTCGTATGCAAACGCTGTCTCCTGCACACCGTAGCCTCTGAATGCGCAGCTGATGTTTTTATTTGTATAGACGGTGTAACCGTCTACTTTGCTGTTTGGGATACGGTACGGCCCAGGAGAGGCGTGTCCAGAAAGACGACAAACCGTTGGTCCACAATCCGCATAGGCTCCGGTATCCCAAATCGTGGTTACCTGGCGTGCCAAAATCGTTCCATCTTTTTTTACACCGGACTTAATCGTTGTAATGGATGGCCCCCTGACAGCCATACTGAATTCTTCACCGCGGGAAATGATAACCTTAACAGGATGTTGGGTTTTCAGCGCCAGGGCAACTGCGTAAATTTCCGTTTTAATATACATCTTGGCTCCAAAAGAGCCTCCCACAGTAGGTACGACAACGCGGATCTTGCTCATTGGCATGGACCAGATTTCCGAAATCTCCCGCTGGGCATTATAGGGAGACACGGTTGAGGTCCATACCGTCAGTCGATCAGAATGGCGGTTATACTCTGCAATTGAACTGTGCGGCTCGATATAGCCGTGCTGAACGGCGGGCGTACGATAGGTATGTTCAATTACCAGATCTGACTCGGCAAAACCTTTTTCCACATCACCTTTGCGCAGCTTATACGTGCTACAGATGTTGGTGCCAGGAATTGCAGTGCTGGCACCCTTGGCATAGCTCTCAAACTCCTCATGAAGCAGATGCTCCCGGTCCTGCATGGATTTCTCCGGATCAAGGATAGGCTCCAATTCCTCGTAATCCACTTTAATTCGTTTGCAGGCTTCGAGCGCCGTTTCCTCATCTTCCGCCGCGACCGCCGCAACCACTTCCCCAGTAAAGCGCACCTTGTCCAATGCGAGAATGGGCCGGTCTTTGACTACGGAGCCATATCGGAAGGGAAAATCTTTCCCCGTTACCACGGCATGGACTCCTGGAAACGCCTCCGCTTCGGAAATATCGATTTCGCGAATCCTGGCATGGGCATAGGGGCTGTACAAAAGCACGCCAGTAAGCATACCTGGAAGCTTGATATCGGCGCAGTATATTGCTCGTCCTGTTACCTTATCCAGTGCGTCACTCCGCATAATAGGTTTTCCAACGCTTGTCAGTTCGCCCACATGCCTTCCTCCCTTATCTCATTTTGCTGTCTTAGGCATTCTTTGAAAAATGGACCGTATGGTAGCTTCTTTCATCCAGATACGCTAACACCTTTCAAACAAGGCCCAAAGCGCATATTTATCTCATGCATTTCCGTCCTCTCCGCGGAACCAGCACATCTTTGGTTCCGCGGAGAGGGGGATATCAAATTTCAAGCAGACGTGAAACCTCTCTGGTTTCGCGGCACCCTTGCGCTGAAGCCGCGTTGTCGATGGGAACCGACTTATCTTCTGCACCCTCTGTTGCAGAACTCAGTCCTCTTCAACCAGTTCGATCGTCACCTTCTCAGGGCAGTGGCCCCATACCCGATCGCCGATCTCCTCAAACAGCGGGAAATACTTGTCCTCAACCTGGGCCAAATAAATCTCATCGTTCGAGCTCTTAATTTCACGGCGGTAGCTGTAGAACATATGCATTGCATGCTGCGGATGATTGCGATTGCCCAGGGTGACCGTAATCATGCCGACCCACTTGCGGCCGACCAGGTTTTCGGGCGTCACGTTCTCAAGGCCGGTATTGATAAACATGGCAGGCCCGGCATATCGTCCATGGAGCATATCATCGGTACGGGGCAGCGTAGCGCAAAACTGAGCGACCATATTAGGCGCGTCCTTCTCATTTAGTACAGCATAGACAACGCCGCCGCGCTCAAAGGTCAGTTTCAACTTCTTTGCCATCATTCGTTCCTCCTAAAATTTTTTATATTTGAAAACCAGTTGGAACCCCGTTTTTCCATTGGAAGCACAAACTGCACCTATCACTTCAGTACGATCAGTGCGTCGCCTGCCTTGGCGCCCTTCTCCTCTGGATATGCAAACAGCGGATTGATATCGAGTTCTGAAATGTAATCCTTCAGCTCCAGAGAAAGCTTGGATATCTTTATAATGGTATCGACAATGGCCTCCTGGTCCGAAGCTGCCTTGCCGCGGGCTCCATCCAAAATTTTCTTCCCCCGAATATCATAAAGCATACTCACGGCTTCCTCACGGTCGATGGGCGCCACACGGAGAGCCACATCCTTGAATACTTCCACAAAAATACCGCCCAGCCCGAAGGCGATTGCAGGTCCGAACATAGGATCATATTTCAGGCCGATCAGCGTTTCTGCGGTGTATTGCTCCATCTTCAACACAAGAAGCCCGTCAATGTTTACCCCTGCCCCCAGCGCGGCGCGGACATTTTCCACAATCTTTCCGTAAGCCGAAATTACCTCGTTCCGGGTTTTGATGTTCAGTATTACCCCGCCTACATCACTTTTGTGGGGAACATCGGACGAGTTTACTTTCATAACCACCGGATACCCAATCTGATCGGCAATTTGTGCGGCTTCTTCTGCACTGCGGGCAAGGTCTCCATCCACCACGGGGATATCAAATGCCTGAAGCACCTTTCGTGCTTCGTGTTCTGAGAGAAATTTTCGCTTTTCCGCTGTCGCCCGAAGCCATTGCTTCAGTTCATCGTAACAAGCAGGCGGCTCCTTTGCATCGACACATCTTTCATTTTGTTCCTTCTTCCCCTGAAGGAACAGACGATAGCCAACCATCTTGCCGACGGCTTTGATCCCGCGGATCGGTTCACCAAAGGTCATAACATTGTTCTTTTTGAGCTCCTGAATTGCGTCCTCCGGACCTGCAACCCACGTAACCACCAGCGGTTTATCAGTCGCGTTGGCAATTTCCGCGATTTTTCGGGCAATATTCAGTCCAGTTCCCTTTAGTAATCCGAGATAAATAATCAGCACATCCGCATTGGCATCTTTCAGGCAAATGTCGATCGCATCACCGAACAAACTCGGATCGCCCACTGCCTGAGCGGTAACGTCCACCGGATTTTTGACAGAAGCGAAGGCCGGAAGGACCTTTTTCAGGCTAGTCTCGGTCTCCGGAGCAAATTCGGTCAGTGTCAGACCATACTCCTCGCACTTATCCGCCATCATCGCACCGGCACCTCCGGAAATCGTGATGATGGCCACGCGGTTCCCATTAATCTTCTTCTTTTGTGACAGGACTGCGGAATAATCCAGCAGTTCATTCAAGTCTGTGGCCTGAACGACGCCCTTCTGTCGGAAAACAGCCTCATAGACCTGATAATTCCCCGCCAACGCACCGGTGTGCGACATAGCCGCCTTGGAACCGGACTGTGTCTTACCAACCTTCATGAGCACAACCGGCTTTTCTTTCTCTAGGCAAACGTCCAACGCATGCAGAAATTTGTCTCCATCCCGAACGTCCTCAATATACCCGGCAATGACGGATGTGTTATCATCCCTCGCGACATACTCGATGCAGTCGTTCACTTGGATATCGACCTCATTGCCAGTAGTAATCCAATAATTGAACCCCATACCCATGGCCTGAGCCATTCCGAGTATATGATTTCCAAAGGCACCGCTTTGCGACAGCAGTGAGATTGGCCCCGGAATAATATCTTTCTGCTCCAAGATGGAGGCAAACGTAGCCGGGATCTTTTCTGTAATATTTATCATTCCCAAGCAGTTGGGACCAAGAATGCACATACCGCTCTCTTTTGCCAGTTTGGCCATTTCTTGCTGCATTGCCTTGCCCTTTTCACCGACCTCGCTGAATCCTGCTGTCAAGACAACGGCGGATTTGATCCCCTGCTTGACGCACTTCCGAAGCGCCTCTAACGTGACGGCGGCGGGCACGGCAATGATGACAAGATCCACGCCCATGGGGATATCCTCCACGCTGTGGTAGCACTTCACCCCCTGCACCATATCGTAGTTGGGATTAATCGGGTAAATTTCTCCCGGGTACCCCTGTTCCAGCAGGTAGCGCAGCGGTCTCCCACCGACTTTAATCGGATTGCTGGATACGCCGTATATCGCTATGGATTTGGCTTTGAAAATAGAGTCAAACGATTTCTTCACAACGATTTATCTCCTTAAGTAAAAACAAACGGGTCCTCACTCATTCTTTTGCCCTCCAGCGGATCTTAATCGCCGAACACCAGCTTGATTGCAAAATCCGGACATCTGTAATCACAGCTTAGGCAACCGACACAGGCCTCTGGGAACTTGACAATACACTTCCCCTCAAAATCCGCTTCAAAAACTTTCTTGGGGCAAAACGCCACGCACAGACCGCAACCCTTGCATCTGGCCGCATTTACTACCGGTACGCATTTCTGTTGCGCCATCATCCATCCACCCCTTACTTTTGATAGAGCTCTTGGGCCCACTTATAGCCGGCACGCAGAGCATTCATGTTCATTTCCCGGAAGGCGGCCGGCACTCTTGCGCTGACAGCTTCTTCAAAGAGTTCAAAATCAATGGTCTCAAACAGGTAGGCCAGCATGCCAAGAGCGGCCACATTGGCGCAAACCGTGGTACCGAACTCCTTTTTCGTCAGTTCAGTAATGGGGCATTCGTAAATCCTGGCATTCACAGAAGAAAGTTTTTTTACATAAGTAGTATCTGCGATAATGACACCACCCGGCTTCACAGAATCCGCAAATTTATCATAGGACTGCTGTGTCATCGCAAGCAGGATATCAGGATTTTTAACCTCAGGGAAGTAAATTTCATCCTGACTCAAAATGACTTCAGAACGGGACGCACCGCCGCGCGCTTCCGGTCCGTAAGACTGCGAATGCGTCGCCTTGATGCCAAAGCGGATGGCCGCTTCCACCAAGATGATGCCTGCTGTAATCAGGCCCTGACCGCCTGAACCGGTCAAGCGCAATTCCCGGCGTTCAAACTTTTTGGCACCAGCGGATGCCTTGATTTCAAGCGAATTGTTCGACGACTTCACGGTTTCTTTAACTCGCTCGAGCAGATCCTCATATTCAGTACAGAAGTCCGGGCGCGGCTCATTTTTCAGCACTCCCGTCACGATCTTACCTTCCAGCTCCTCTGCCGTCATTTTCTTTGCCTGCTCTACCGGGACGGCACTATCCCGCAGTCCCTCATACATCTTCACAGGTGACTTGTACTTGTTGCGCCGACCATAACTGGTGGGACAGGGATCAATGCATTCAATTAAACTGAAGCCCTTGTTTCGCATCCCCTGCTCGATCAAGTTCATCATCTGGGGGACATGATAAGCGGTTGTACGTGCTACAAAAGTAGCGCCAGCTGCCTGAGCCACACCGCAGACATCCAACTCGGGTTCGATATTCCCATAGGGAGAGGTGGCAGTAAGTGCCATATAGGGTGTAGTGGGAGAAACCTGACCGCCCGTCATACCATAAATATGATTGTTCATAACGATCACAGTCATGTCGATATTTCGCTTTGCGGCGTGAATCAGATGATTGCCGCCAATCGCGCTGCAGTCACCATCGCCCAGGAACAACACCACATGCATATCCGGGCGGTTCAGCTTCATACCGGTGGCAAATGCAACCGCTCTTCCGTGGGTAGTCTGGATACCGTTAAAATCGCAGTAGGAGGGGGCGCGGGAAGAGCAGCCAATACCAGACACAGCGATTACGTCGTCTTTCTTCCATCCCATTTTCTGGATTGCCCGGATAGCCGCTTTCATTACGATACCATGGCCGCAGCCAGGACACCAGATGGTAGGAAATGCGTTTTCTCTCAGATAGGATTCAACATCTACATTGACCATATCACTTTTCCTCCATGATGGCTTGCACGATTCGGTCCGGATGAATCATGATGCTGCCCAACTCGTTGATTTTTATGACCTTTGCCTGTAGCCCGCCTTGATATAAAACGCGCATCGTCTCGTCGGCATACTGGCCACGGTTCATTTCTGGAATGATGATGGTACGTGCAGTTTGGGCCGCCTTTAGGAACGGTGCTTCCGGAAATGGCCAAACGCTGATGGGGCGGAAGAAGCCTGCCTTTATGCCGTTAGCCCTGGCCTCCCACACGGCCTGCTTTGCAGAACGTGCAGAACAGCCATAGGCCATTACAAGGATCTCGGCATCTTCAGTATAGGCTGTCTCATAACGTTCAATATCCGTACGGTTTATCTCAATCTTTTCGTGCAGGCGGTTAATCAGATAGGACGCAACATCCGGGTGCTGCAGCTTAGGCAGTCCAGTTTCATCATGGACGCAGCCAGTGATATAATGGCGATATCCGTCACCCATATTTGCCATAAGCGGTACATCATTTTTTTCCGGCGCATAAGGCAGATATCGTTCTGGTGCACAGGTAGGCTTTGCGCGGGAAATTCGCGTTACTGTGCTATAGTCAGGTAGCTCAACCTTCTCGCGGAGGTGTCCGATGATAGCGTCCGTCAGCAGCGTCACCGGCATACGATACTTTTCCGCCAAATTAAAGCAGTCGATCGTCAGATAAAACATCTCCTCCACCGTGGAGGGGGCCAGTGCAATCACAGGGTGATCGCCGTGAGTACCCCAGCGGGCCTGCATAATGTCCGCCTGACCGGGTAGTGTAGCCAAGCCGGTGGAGGGTCCGCCGCGTTGTACACAGGCAATCACACAGGGCACCTCAGACATGGCGGCGTACCCCATATTTTCCTGCAACAGGGTAAACCCCGGACCGCTGGACGCTGTCATAGCTTTTGCACCGGTCAAAGAGGCGCCGACAACAGCGCCCATACAGCCCAATTCATCCTCCATTTGAATAAACCTGCCGCCTGTCATCGGCAGCCGATAGGACATGACCTCGGCGATCTCCGTCGCCGGAGTAATGGGATAACCTGCAAAGAAATTTGCGCCAGCGGCAATTGCGCCCTCAGCGCAGGCTTCATTTCCCTGCATCAGCATTACGCGTTTCTTTTCTTCCAAAATTCGCTCTCTCCTTTCATGGTTAATGACAGTCTCCAGCCTTCCCATGTGGCTTTCAACAAAATCGGTTTTAAAGCAGGTATAAACGTCTCCCTAATGAAGGGGCCGGGAGTGGGGAAATATTTCCCCGCTCCCGGCGTTTTGGGGGAGGCCTTTATACTCGAACCACAATTTTATGAGTACCGGTATAAAATTTTGACAAAAGGCGCCAACTTTTTACTTCTCTTCCTTTGCGCGAGCAGCACGCTCCTCCGCCACAGAAATACCTCCCGTATAATAAGAAGCGGGATTTGTTTCACGGAACACGACATTCACCCAGTCAGGCGGACAATTCAGTACATCCACAAAGGCATTGGTAATTTTCTTGGCAATTTCATTTTGCTGCTCCAGCGTTCGGCCGGCCAGCCACTTCACTTCACATCTGGGCATGTTCTTTCTTCCTTTCTTAAATAGCGGTATGGTTTTCAGCAGATTCAGACCTGATCTTTCGTTAGAGGCGCCTTGGTGCCATGATCGAGGATCCCATATTTCATGCCGCCCAAAAACTGAATCAGGCGTGCCTTATCCTCACCTAAGACAATCCCATTATCAAAATATCCCTCAGTGACAGAGGCGGCCACGATTTCTCCAATAAACAAGGTATGTACACCCACGTCAACGGTCTTGATGACTTTACACTCGACATGGCCCCAACACTCATCAATTAGCGGGGCCTTTACGGCCTGCGCAGGTACGGCAGTCAGGCCGGTCTCCTTAAACTTGTCCACATCCCGGCCGGATTTGCGCCCGGTAAATTGAGTCTCATACAACAACTCGGGACCCGGAATATTGACAACAAACTCGCCGCTGTTCTTAATCATGTCATAGGAATAACGCTTGGGAGACACGCTGATCATAACGCAGTTTGGATCTGTGGTGACAGGGGCAATGAAGGTAATCGCAATAATGTTCTGCTTATCATCGTCCGCACAGGTAACCATAGATGCTGTTACGGGGTAGCAGAGTAATTTGCCTTGCGCAGGTGTCAAGCTGACTTTTTTCATAATAGATGCGCGCTTCCTTTCTGTTTTGAACATAATCCTCTCCATTTTTCGAGAGGTCCTTCGCTATTTCGGAACTGACAGCGTTTGTGGAAAACCGTCTGCAATTCGTGCACATGCCGCTGGCATCACCCCTGTATTCATTTTACATTTGCCGTCAAAACATTCCTTTGCGTTCATTGTTATTCTTCGGCGATTCTACTTCTTAATAATATTCCTCAATTACAAGAAAGTCAATATAAAAATATCATTTTTTCTTTCATTGATATATAAAATAATATTCGTATATATATCGTTTTGAATCGTTCTGTGCTTATCCAGTGTGCTTCTCAAAACCAAAATATCCCTTTTCCACGCTTTTTGCGCTTTTTATGCACACGTTCTTTTCAAATATCTGTATCTTTAAATGTGCAGCATTGACTTAAAATCGGTATTTTTTCTTTTTTAGCCCATTTTTAACAGCTCTTTTATAGTAACAGAAACCAAAAAGTTGTTAATTTGCCTTCACTTGCTTCGCTTTAAAATTATATAGGTGTGCTCTATTTATTTTTATTTAAATAATTTTATACATATATTGTTGACATTTTAATCACTATGTTATATATTCTTATTGTCGATTTTCTGATTTGCACTGTTCAATGCCTAGTTTTATGCCTTTGGCCGCTATTCCATTTGCTTCTTGTCGACAGCGCATACATTGCTTTTAGGGGGGTGATTCTACGGACAAATCCTATTCTGCCCGCTTATCTTGATTACGCGGCATACGTTCACACTTAATCACCAGCGCACCATTTTTACTTAAGAGGAGAGAGAAAAAATGCTGAACCCGTTGATTCTTTTAATGGTATTCCTCCTGGCTGGCTTTGTGATCCGCGAAGTAATTACCCCGCTGAAAAAACTGTATATCCCCGCCAGCATGATTGGTGGTATCCTGGCGTTGGTTATGGGTCCTCAAGTGCTTGGGCTGATTGAAATTCCCGAAGTGTGGGGAAAACTGGCTTCCCCTATGGTCAACATCGTAATTGCCTGCATGATTTTCGGTATCACCATCAAACGCGGCGCTTTTAAAGGTCTTGGTAACACGATTGTCTGCACCTTTTTTATTTATTGTGCACAGGTTGCCGTCGGTGCACTGTGCGGCGCCGGCCTGTCTAAGCTGTGGCCATCCCTGCCGATTCAGTGGGGCATCATGCCTGTATTCTGTTTCTATGGCGGCCATGGCGGTGCTGTCACCGCCGGCGATGCTTTCGCTTCTGCAGGCATCGCCAATATGACGGATCTAGGCATTCTGTTTTCCACGGTTGGTCTAATTGTTGCTCTGACCGTGGGCATGTTCTGGGTCAATTACGGCATTCGTAAGGGCTATGCTCAAAACGTAAAGGATATCTCTCATAACAAACTGGAAAAAGGTCCTCTTCCCGAGGATCAGCGTGCTTCTGTGGGCAAGACTACCGTTCCCACCAGCGGTGTTGCTGCGCTTGCCCTTCAGCTCGCTCTTATTTTGTTCAGCATTTGGGTTGGCGAAAAGATCATCACTCTTTTGGCCACACTTATCCCCGCTCTGAGCAAACTTCCCTCTCTGCTGTACGGCGTCATTGGCGCCTTCATTGTCTGGAATCTGATGGTAGCCACCAAAACAGATCGCTATGCCGACAAGACAACCATCAATTCTATCTCTAGTTTTGCGCTTGAAATCTGCATCTGTGCCGCCACTGCCACCCTGAATCTAAAGTTCATTGCCGCCAACTTGGTTCCCATCCTAATCATTTGCGTTGTAATGACCATTCTCGTCAGCGTATTCGCCATGGTCCTTTGCCGCCGTTGGATGAACCGGGATTGGTTTGAATTTGCAATGAACCGCTTCGGCTCCTGCACCGGTGTAAGCGCAACCGGCTGGGCACTGTTCCGCTGCGTAGATCCGGACGGCAAGACCAGCGTCGCTCAGCAGGTCGGGCTCTGTTCCGCACTCGATACCCCCTTCTCTTCTACAATGATCGCTTTTCTGCCGCTGATTGCAACCGCATCTTTCTGGCCGGTTGCAGGCGTATTTAGTCTTGCGACGGTTGTCCTGTTCCTGATTGGTGAACTCATCCTGAGAAAGGGCTGCCACAACTGACTCGCGGTCTTTCCTTTTCCGAATAGCCCTCCTGTCACTTGACAGCTATCCTCCACCAATGAGTGAAAAGGGCCCCCCGGTTTGAGTCTTTTCAGCTCAAACCGGGGGGCCCTTTCATTCATCTATACGTTATCCCCCGATGTCCTGTTTCTTATTTATGCTACTAGGGGCGCTGAATGGCATTATAACCCAGGGTAGATGAGATTGTCCTTGCCAACAGGCGGATACTATCCGTAAGCATCGGCAGTTCATTCTCGATCTGCTCCCCGATTCCGGAAAAGCTCACCGATGCAATCACTTGTCCGGAAATATCCCGAATCGGTGCCGCTATACAGCAGCGCTGCAACATCAGTTCCTCATGTTCAAAAGCAATATCCTGTGCACGAATCTGCTCCAACTCCTTGCGCATTTTTTCCTTACTGTCAATCGTATGTGAAGTATAACGAACAAATTCCATCTCGTCTATCCAAGTCTCCACCAATTCGTTGGAAGAAAACGCCAGTAGAACTTTGCCGGATGCAGACGCATACGCAGGAAATACGTAACCCATAATCATTTTAGGAAGCAGTGAAACATCTTTTGACAGTAAAACCACTGCAACTCCCGGAGGTTTGAGTACGCATATGTTAATTCGAATTCCCAGCTTTTCCGCCATGTTACGGACATATTCTTCCGCAGCATATAGAAACGGATAACGATAGCGGTAAACCTGTGCCAGATCCAAGAATTTATACCCTATATAAAACTTTCCCGTTATAGCGTCCTTTTCGATATAATTGCGTTGCAACAAAGACTGCACCATCGAAGACGCAGTCACACGCGTGATTCCAAGTGTTTTGCTGATATCCGAAACATTCATGCCGCCGCCGTTCTTAGCAAGCATCTCCATCAGCTCAAGCGCACGATCTAGACTTTGCTGTGTGCTCATCGTTTTTGTCTTAGTCATAAAAGCACCTTAACCGTTCCTGTTTTTTAATGTATTATGCCGTGGAATGAAAATATCGCACATTCTCTTTATTAATTAGTTTACAACTATTTTCTGTGAATGTCAAAAGTTTTCCATGTTATACATCACAAAATATTCGTTATTGTAAATATTTCTGTGTGTGCATTCTGTTTTTGGGGAGCTAAGTGTCCAGTGTCACTTTTAATCAAAGATGCAGGCAACCTGGTCACTGACGTGGCAATACGACTGCACCGGGCCGTTTTCCCTGTTGTCATGACCGAGATCGCCCATCTTACTGCCATACGTCGCATCGTTGTATTCTTCCAGTGTATTTACAATAAAATGACGCAAGTCAAACGGATTACAGCCTATCGCGCAGGAGGCGTGCAGGATATCCGGATAATTTTAGCGCATGATGCGATTCCGATGTTGATCGATCCAACTGCAAAAATTTTAAGTTATAAGGCTTTCGATGCTGTAATTTATGCTATTCTAGCAAAACGCAATACCGGCACAAAGAAACATTTGTATTTTTTAGGAGGGATGGTATATGGATCGACTGATCATTTGCGGTGGCGGTCATGTCTCGTTAGAGGTTGTTCATATGGCCGCACGATTGGAATATGAAATAATTGTCATTGATGACCGTATCGAATTTGCCAATCCCAGACGTTTTCCACTCGCGAATCAGGTAATATGCTCCTCTTTTCTGGACGCATTAGATCAACTGGGCAGCCGCGGAAGTGACTACTATGTCATTCTTACTCGCGGCCACGCTTTTGATCGCGTCTGCCTGGAAAGGATTCTGAACGGCAGATATGCTTATGTAGGGATGATTGGCAGTAAAATTAAGGTTGCCGCTGTAATGAAATCCTTACAGGAGGCTGGTATCCCCCCAAAAACGTTAGAGGGGGTGCATTCCCCCATTGGCCTTTCTATTGGCGCACAAACACCTGCTGAGATTGCGGTATCTATTACAGCCGAACTAGTAAAACAGCGAGCCCACCGCGGTCCTAACGCAATGCCTCCACCAGATGAGCCCGGCATCTTATGCACGATTGTAAAAAAGAGTGGCTCCGCTCCACGGGGTGTAGGCACCTGGATGCATGTGCGACCAGATGGCACCTGTGTGGGCACCATTGGCGGAGGCACCGTGGAATATCAGACAAAGCTGGATGCTCTGGAGTTCTGGGCGCAGGGGCGCAGCGAGGCACGGCAGGTCTATGATTTGACTCACGCCGCTGCAGAACTGGGAATGGTGTGCGGCGGGAAAATTGAGGTAAGTATGGTCTGCAAAAAATAGTAGCATTGATTGCAAATTTTGAACAGGGCCAGTAAAAACGGACAGTGACAAAAGGCCCCCTGATGTAGGAAAATAAACTACATCAGGGGGTCTTGTTATGGGGAAACGGAATTACACACACGTTCAAGCGTTGCTGCCTGAAATCAAGGCTATGCCGGCAGAGGGAAAAACGCAGCGGGAAGTTGCGGGATACTATGGCTTCCAGAATAAGCAGGTGGTGAAAAGGCTGCTTGAGCGGGAGCGGAGAAAAGAACGCAAGCTGGAAGCCGGGATCCTTCCACGTCCAAAAGGACGGCCAAGGAAAGATGCTGCTCACAGAGACATTGCAGCAGAGCAGACCTTTGAGATCCAGCGACTGCGCATGGAGGACAAATTGCTGCGGGATTTTCTGCGGTCCGCAGGAAGGAGGTGAGGGCAAGGGTAAAATACCACATCATATTATCGTCACAGCGGCGTGTATCCGGTGCCCGTCATGTGGGCGTTTTTTGCAGTATCCAGAAGCGGCTGCTACGCCTTTGTCCATCGCCCGGGCAGGCCGGAGAAGGAGGCTGCTCTTGCAGAACGCATTGCACAGCAGCAGGAACGCAGCTTCCGGACTTACGGCTATCGGCAAATGTGGCTGTGGCTGAAAAGTCAGAACATTTTCCGCAATCCCAAAACTGTACTGAGGATCATGAAGAAGTATGATCTGCTGTCTGAGATCCGCCGCCGCAGGAAATGGACGCAGATGTGACAGCGGCTTCACAAATATGAGAATTTGCTCAGCAGAGATGTTCATGCGGACAGTCCCAACCGCAAATGGGTAACGGACATCTCTTATATCCACACCAAACAGGGGGTGCTGTATCGTTCCATGATTCGGGACCTCTGCGATAACAGCATTGTGGCCTGCAAGACCGGGAGGCGGCAGACTGTAAATCTGGTCCTGGACACCATTTGTCCGGCGATGAAGAAAGAGAAAAAGAGGGTCGCTGCGGGACTCTGCCTCCACAGCGGCCAGGGATTTCAGTACGCCCCACAAGCATACTTCAATCTGACTCAAGCATACGGCATTACGCTTTCCATGTCAAGGAAAGGCAACCCATATGATAATGCCATGGCGGAAAATTTCTTCTCCATTCTTAAAACAGAGTGCATTTACCGCCGCAAACCGGCGGCTTTCTCTGAAGCCAACGAGAGGATTGACCGCTATATTCACTTTTACAACCATGAGCACATTCAGCTAAAGACTGGAGAGGCGCCGCTTGCGCGTCGCCTCTCCACATAAAACTCAATAGTTCCTACCAGGGCCCCTTTTTGTACGGTCCGCACAACCTGGGGCAGTTCAGTAGTACTTTCATTTTCCTACATTAGGGGGCGTTTTGTCTATTGTCCGTTTTTACTGGTTCGGTTCAATGACAAGTCGGATGCTTCCTTCCTGGCCTTTGTGTATCTTGCCTCCATTGCTATCTTGTTGGTTTAACACAATCTCTGCCTTTTTTCGGACAAGCCTTAATTTAAGCTACCAGGCAGGGCCTGTCAGCCAGAATCAGGTCTGCTAAAGCGAACAGCATATTCAGTTTTGCTGTCTGTTTTGGCATACCTCGGTATCGTGTCTTTCAATACCGGAATTGTTGTTTTACGACGACAACTACATGCTCGACTTAGGGCTTGTTTGAAAAATAAAAGTTGCACAACAAACCAAGTTATGCGAAGCTAAGGGCATGAAACGATATGAATTAACAAAAAAACAATGGGAACGAATCAAGCCGCTGCTGCCACGGGAAGAAACGGGGAAGCGGGGCCGTCCCCGGAAGGATAACCGGACCATGCTCAACGGGATGCTCTGGATTGTCCGGAGCGGTGCTCAGTGGCGTGAGCTGCCGGCGGCCTATGGCCCCTGGCAGTCTGTGTACGCGCGATTCTCCAAGTGGCGGGATGACGGCACACTGGAGGCGGTATTTCACGCGCTGTCCGGGGACGCGGACATGGAGAATCTGAGCGTAGACTCCACTGTGTAAAGGTACATGAAAGCGCAAATGGCGGGGAAAAAAACAGCGGATAAGGCGGTTGGCCGTACC
>CDZV01028503.1_pt1 | contig 56193 bp, 45 predicted proteins | sample 554851 | NCBI WGS metagenome assembly CDZV01 (sample SAMEA3182090, study PRJEB8094) | gut metagenome | biome: human; feature: gut; material: Stool; isolation source: human stools | place: Canada | collected 2013-03-12
CTGGCCCTGGAGATGGGCAACGCCAAGGTGCTCAACGTCATCATGCTGGGCGTATACGTAGGTTATACCGAGGTCATCGATCCCGCTATCGTGTGGGAGACCATCGAGCACAAACTCGCCTCCAAGCCCAAGCTGCTGCCCCTCAACAAACAGGCCTTTGAAAAGGGCCTGGAGCTCGGACGGGGACAGCGGTAATCCGGCTGAATCATGAATGTGCCCCCTCTGTCCACGGCAGAGGGGGCACAAGAGCTTTTCGATCAAGCGGAAAAGCCGCTTTGGAGGATTGAACTGCCCCAGGTTGTGCGGACCGTACAAAAAGGGGCCCTGGCAGGAACTATTGAGTTTTATGTGGAGAGGCGACGCGCAAGCGGCGCCTCTCCAGTCTTTAGCTGAATGCGCTCATGGTTGTAAAAGTGGATATAGCGGTCAATCCTCTCGTTGGCTTCAGAGAAAGCCGCCGGTTTTCGGCGGTAAATGCACTCTGTTTTAAGAATGGAGAAGAGATTTTCCGCCATGGCATTATCATATGGCTTGCCTTTCCTTGACATGGAAAGCGTAATGCCGTATGCTTGAGTCAGATTGAAGTATGCTTGTGGGGCGTACTGAAATCCCTGGCCGCTGTGGAGGCCGAGTCCCGCAGCGACCCTCTTTTTCTCTTTCTTCATCGCCGGACGAATGGTGTCCAGGACCAGATTTACAGTCTGCCGCCTCCCGGTCTTGCAGGCTGCAATGCCGTTATCGCAGAGGTCCCGAATCATGGAACGATACAGCACCCCCTGTTTGGTGTGGATATAAGAGATGTCCGTTACCCTGCAACTTCCCGCTGCGTTTTTCCCTCTGCCGGCATAGCCTTGATTTCAGGCAGCAACGCTTGAACGTGTGTGTAATTCCGTTTCCCCATAACAAGACCCCCTGATGTAGTTTATTTCCCTACATCAGGGGGCCTTCTGTCACTGTCCGTTTTTACTGGTCCTGTTCACGTATCTCAGCTGGTCTTTTCTTTCAAACAGCGCAGGATACCGGGCAAGGCGCGCTCTGCGTTTTCCCGCAGGGCGGCGATGATGGCATCCGGATCATTCTTGAGTACACCCTGATAGATCCGTTCAAAGTCGGCCTGGTTCTTCCCGTGTCCCGCACAGGAGCAGTAAAGGTAACGCAGCAGCAGCTGCTGGCCCTGAATGGCGATCATGCTGTTGTCCAGACGCTTGTTGCCGCAGTTGTGGTAGAACACGCCCACCAGCTCGTGGACCGCTCCTACTTCTTCCTGCGGCGTTAACGCCTGCTCATAGCGCCGGATCTGCTCCCGGATCTCCAGCGCCATCCGCTGCCGGTCCCCCTGCCGGAGCGCCAAACGGACCGCCGTGACCTGAAGGGTGGCGGCCAACTCTTGGATCTCCCGTACATCGTGCTCGTCTAACATAAGGACCCGGGCGCCCACATTGTTTTCATATACCACCAGTCCCTCCTGCTGCAGGCGGTTGATGGCCTCCCGGATGGGGGTGCAGCTCACGCCCATTTGGCTTTGCAGCTCGTTGACATTGAGGTGGCTGCCCAAGGGGAGCTGCATCGTGATGATATTCTCTCTCAACCGCTGATAGATCTGATCCACCAGGGATTGCTTCTTGATCGCTGCCATGGATTCGACTCCTTTTCCGGACGGTCTGCCCTCGATGGATAAAAGACGGCACGGTCTGGCGGCGGGTTTCCCATCGGGCCGCGTTGCCCCGGTGGACAAAGGCCGAGCCTTTCTCACATCCGCCCTGCCGGGCGCTGTTCTCCCCAAATTTTCTCGGAGCTGCCGTGCCTGATCCGTTGAGGGTAATATCTTGCAATATATAAATTTATCATAACAGAACCCTCCGGAAAATGCAAGCTTTCCCCCTTCCCCGCTCCGTGATTTCCTCGGTAATTTCCCGAAAAAGAACTTGCAATTTTGCTGAAATGTGATATGCTTAATGCAGAATAAATCTTGCAAGATACAAGATGCCGGATGCATCATCTGAAAGGACTGATCAATATGGTTTTTAAGACGTTCGACGAGTTGATTGCAAAACAGAAGGGACACCCCACCATGGCCCGGATGGCGGTGGCCGCCGCCGGGGACGAACATACCGTCGAAGCCGCCCTTATGGCCCGCAGGGAGGGTATTGCCCACCCCATTCTGGTGGGTAGCAAGGCGGCCATCGACCGTGCGCTCGCCCACCTGGGCGAGCATGTGGCCGACGAGGATATCTTTGACGTGCCCGATCCGGCGGAATCCGCCCGCTATGCCGTAGGTCTGGTCCGCCAGGGCAAGGCCGACTTTCTAATGAAGGGCAAGCTGGACACCTCGGTGCTGCTCAAAGCCGTGGTCAACAAGGATGAGGGGCTGGGCAAGGGCGGCGTTATGAGCCATTTTACCGCCTTTGAGTGCAGCGGCTATCACAAGCTGATCGTTCCGGTAGACGGCGGTATGGTCACCTATCCCTCGCTGGAGCAGAAAAAATGCATCATTGAGAACACCGTAGGCGCTCTGCGGACCATGGGCTACGACATGCCCAAGGTGGGCGTGCTGGCCTGTGTGGAAAAGCTCAACCCCAAGATGCCGGAGACGGTGGACGGCGATGCGCTCAAGCAGATGAATCAGCGCGGTGAGATCAGCGGCTGCATCGTGGAGGGCCCCATCTCCTATGACTGCGCCATGTCGAAGGAGATCGCCGACTTCAAGGGCTATCAGAGTCCCTGTGCCGGCGACTGCGACGTGCTGCTGGCCCCCAACATCCACGCAGGCAATATCATGGGCAAGATGCTCACCGTCACCTGCGGCGCCAAGATGGCCGGATTCATCGTGGGCGCCAAATGCCCCATCGTCATGACCAGCCGCGGCTCCTCCGCTCAGGAGAAATACCTGTCCATCGTCATCTCTGCCGCCGCGGCCCGCTGAGGAGGAAGCAACTATGGAAAAACTGCTGATCCTGAATCCCGGCTCCACCTCCACCAAGATCGCGGTGTTCGAGGACGAAACGCCCCTCTTTACCGAATCCATCACTCATACGCCCGAGGAGCTCGCTGCCTTCGACTGTGTGGCCGACCAGTATGAGTTCCGCCGGGACCTGGTCATCGCGACGCTGAAAAAGCACGGCGTGGCCCTGGAGTCCCTCACCGGCATCGTCTCCCGGGGCGGCCTGCTCCCCCCCATCGAGGCGGGCGCCTACGAGGTCAACGACGACATGGTATGGCAGCTCAAAAACAAGCCCCAAAACGAGCATGCCTCCAACGTAGGCGCCATGATCGCCCGCGCCCTGAGCAAGCAGTACGGCATACCCGCCTTCATCTATGACGGGATCACTGTGGATGAACTGCTGCCCATCAACAAGATCACCGGCCTGCCCGGCATGCGCCGAAAGGGCATGGGCCACAACCTGAACACCCGCGCCGCGGCCCTGCGCTACGCCCGGGAGAACGGAAAGGCCTATGCGGACGTCACCGTCATCGTGGCCCATTTGGGCGGCGGCATCTCCGTCAATCTCCATCACAACGGCAGGATCGAGGATTTTATCAACGACGAAGAGGGGCCCTTCTCCCCGGAGCGTGCCGGGGGGCTGCCCATGTTCGACGTGATCAAGCTGTGTTTCACCGGCGCGTATGACTATAAGAGCATGATGAAGCAGGTCAAGAGCCGCGGCGGCCTGATGGCCCACCTGGGCACGACCGACAGCCGCAAGGCGGAGGAGATGATCGCCGGCGGCGACGAGCATGCCAGGCTGGTCTACGACGCCATGGCGCTGAACGTCTGCAAAAACATCGGCAAGATCGCCCCCGGCGTGTGCGGCAAGGTGGACGCCATCCTGCTCACCGGCGGCATCGCCTACTCCAAGTATGTGACTGATTACATCACTGAGCACGTTTCCTTCCTCGCGCCCGTGGTCGTCTACCCCGGCGAGGACGAGATGCAGTCCCTGGCCCTGGGCGGCCTGCGGGTCCTCCGCGGCGAAGAAACCGCCAAGCGCTTCCATAAGTGCGAGAATTGAATCTCCCTTCCGCCAGAAAGAGGCTTTATCCCACAAAGGGATAAAGCCTCTTTCTGCATCGACCGGGGGGACGCTATTCCTGTACTGTGTATTTTCCGTTGATCAGGGCGACATAATACTCGATCGGGGCGTCGCTGGCATCATAAACTTTGCTTTCACAGCGCAGCAGAGCGGTATGCTTTCGAATCTCCAGCTCCCGGATCTGCTCTTCCGTGTCCGCACAGCTGCATTCAAACGTCCGCACGGCATGATGCGGTATGATGCCGTACCTTTCCTCCAGTATCTGATACATGGAGGCATTGGTAAAGTGCTCCTGTTCGATCCCCTCGCAAATTTTGTAGGGCAGCCAGTCCTCCACAAACGTGTTGGCTTCGTCCCGGATATAGCGGATACGCCGCAGATAAAAGGCCCGCTCCCCCTCCTTCAGCTGAAGTGCTTCCCGCACCGGCTTTGGAGGGATCACCACAGCTTTTTCCAGAACCTTGGATGTCAGCGGGATCGTTCCGCCTTGGCTGGAGATCGCCGTAAACCCTTTTACACGGTCCTTGTAGCCCACCGTGTTGCTGAAATCCTTGACAAAGGTCCCCTTGGATTTTTCACGCACCACATAGCCGTTCCGGGCAAGATCCAAAATCGCCTGGCGCACAGTGGCCCGGCTCACATTATACTCCTCTACCAGCGACACCTCGGTCGGCAGCATATCGCCCGGCTGCAATTCTCCCATCTTGATCCGGTTGAGGAGGATGGTATAGAGCTGATAATACAGCGGGATCGGAGAGTTTTTTTCTAATGTCGCCATCAGGCACCGCCTTCCCAAAAGAGCAATGGCACTGCCCATCTACAGACGAACCACGATGGGTACAGTAACAGTCTATTGTTATTTTATAATATTTGGAGAAAAATATCAACCTAAAATTATCCCTTACATATGTTCGTACTTATGGCGTCAGGATGCCTCCGTTGATCTCAAACGCCTGGCCTGTGATCCATCCGGACGCCCGGTCGGCCAGAAAGCTTACCGCACGCGCAATGTCGGCCGGCGTGCCCAGACGCTTGACGTGCATTTCCTTGAGCCAGATCTCCCGCTTTTCCTGCAGCGTCTCCCGGATCATATCGCTTTCCACGATCCCAGGACAGACCGCATTCACCGTCACGCCGTTTTCTGCGATCTCCTGCGACAGCGCCCGGGTAAATCCAAGCAGCCCCGCCTTGGAAGCACAGTAGTGTACATGCCTGCGTGAGCCGCGCCGGGCGCTCATACTGGCGATATTGACGATCCTGCCGTATCCCTGTGCCACCATGCCGGGCACCAGACATTTGCAGGTACAAAACGCGCTCTTCAAATTAATCGCCAGCGTCTCGTCCCAGAGTTCCTCCGTCAGTGCGTCAAAGCGGCAGTGGGTCTGAATGCCCGCGTTATTGACCAGAACCGTCACCGTCCCGAACTGTTCCCGCACCGCGCGGCAATGTTCCTCCACCGCGGTAAAGCTGGATACGTCGCAGTGGCGGTAGTACAGCCGCCCTCCCGCAAACACCCGAAGAAACTCCGCCGCGCTGACGTCGTCCACATCGAAGAAAACCACGCGATAGCCATCCTTCAGCAGCGCTTCACAGCAGGCCCGGCCAATACTGCGGGCGCCGCCCGTTACCAAAGCCAGCATCTGTTCCATCATAATTCCCCCACACTATCGACCACATGGCGCAAATGGTCGGCATCCACGCCGCAGGCCCGCCCGATCTCCGCCGCCAGGCCGGTCTGGAAGGTCAAGAGCGCCAAACATTCCTCCACACTGCGAACCGCCGCTTCCAGCTTTACCGCCAGCGTCCCGGCGGGCGGCTCCGGCCCGCACCAGAGCACCCGGCAGCCATAAGACACCAGTTCTTCCGCGACGCGGCGGTCATAGGCCAGGGTCCGTACTCCCGGCACCGCTGTGACCAGACAGTCCCGGTCCGCCCAGGAGCGGGGTCCGTGACGGAATTCCAGCAGCCCCCAAACCTCGCTGAATTTCTGAGTGATCTCCCCGTTTTTCAGCATCAATTCCTTTAAAAGCGGCAGGTAAAAGGGCGCGCCCAGACAGATCATGCGGCGGATCTCCATCCCCGTCAGCGCGCTGCGGTAGATCGCTTCCGCCTGTTCGAGCGCGGCCCGCGCCAGGTCGGGCGTGCGGGGGGATACCTTCAGGCCGCAGCAGAGCGCCAGGCATAAAAGCTGCGCCGTGGAGGAATAGCTCTCCAGCACCAGCGCTTCCCGCGCAAACGGGATCACTCTGGAGCTGCCGCAAGCCAGATCCAGCGGCGAACCCGCCGTACACCCCAGGTAAAAGGTCGAAAAGCCCGCTTCCTGCGCCGCACGCTGAGCCAGCACGGTCTCCCTGGAAGCCCCGCTGCGGGAGAGAAATAAAAAAAACGCCCCCTGCTCCCTGATCCGGATTCCATCCTCCAACAGCTCTGCAGCCTCTACCGCCAACGCCCGTCTTCCCTGAACGCCGCAAAGGCCTGCCATTTGACTGCAGAGATAAAAGGAGGTCCCGCAGCCGCAGAAGACCAGAAGCGGGGCGCGGGTCAGCGCGGCTTCCTGCTTTTCCTCCATGACCCGCTCCAGGATCTGAGGGGTACGCAGCAATTCTTCCCGATAGTCCATAGTGCTCCTTTCAAAAATACCCGCTCCCGTCCGGCGGGACAGGAGCGGGTATGGGTCCGTTTGCCTCAGGCCTCAGGGTACAGCGTGGTCCAGGCGTCCTCAACCGTCATAATGGCGGGCGCGGAGAACCATGCGTTGGGATCGGTCTTCTCGATCAGAATGATGGGGGCATATGCCTCGCCGGGCACCTGGTTCCCGTTCGCAGCACTGACGGCCATCTCCACCGCCCCGGAACCAAGCCGGTCGGGGTACTGGCCCACTACCGCGGTCAGCGGAGAGTCCTCCTGCCGCATTTCCTCCAGCACGACCTGGTCGGCATCGGTGCACACAACGAATATCTGGTCCTGGAGCCCCAGTTCCCGCACAGCCTGGGAGGCGCCGACGGCCGCCAGGCCCCAGGAGCAGTAGATGGCGTCGATATCACTGTTGCCCTGCAGGTAGGATTTGACTTCTTTGTAGTAGTTGTTTACCGCATCCTGTGTACCGATGGAGATGGTCTGCACCACATTCAGATCCGGGTAGTCCATGATGACCGCATCCAGCATGCGCAGGCGGATCTCCAGCGAGTGCCAACCCGGCGTATCCAGCGCCAGAATATTGCCCTTTCCGCCCAGTTTGTTGGTCACATACAGCGCCAGCTGCTCGCCTCCGTTGAAGTTGTCGCTGGTCAGGTTGCAGGTGGAGTATTCAGAGGTGATATCCACCGTAATACAGGGAATGCCAAGTTCGGCCATCTTCTGCATGACAGGCGCAAACGCGGGGCCCTCTCCGCCGCCGATGATCACGGCGTCCACATCCATGGTGAGGAAGTTTTCGATATCGGATACCTGCTTGTTGGAGTCGCCCTGGGCATTTGCAGTGATCAGCTCAGCGCCCAGCTCGGCGGCCTTGGCCTCTACGCCGGCCAGGATGCCGCGGTTAAAATCGTTGGTCAGATGCTGGGAGGACAGGGCGATCTTCAGCCCCGCTCCGCTGGTGGAGGCGCTGCTATCCGGCGCGGCGGAGGGCGTCTCGTCCGAGGCTGGCGCGGAAGGTGCGGCGGATGGGGCGGAATTGGCCGTGTCTCCTCCGCAGCCTGCGAACAGGCCGAGCATCAGGATAAGCGCGATTGCCAGTGCAAAATGCCGTTTCAGTTTCATTTCTGTTCTCCTTTCAATCCGTATGTATTTTCTTCCAACGATGGTTGCTGGCTTACCCGACCAGATCGTCCAGCGTGAGGCTGAGTCCCTCGACGGTCTCCCATTTGCGGATGTTCTTTTCCGGCCCCATGGGGGAATAGATAAACAGGAAAACGAATTCCCCTTCCCCCGTGTTGAGGAGCTTATGCGCTTCTCCGGCCGGGACATAGGTGATGTCGCCCCGCTGAAGCTCCACCTCGCTGCCGTCTTCCATGCGCATGATTCCCTGTCCCTTGAGGTAGATCATTACCTCTTCCTCCCCCGCATGGGTATGGAACTCGGATGCCTGTTCTTTGTTGTACACGCCGATCCCCACAGAGAGATTCTGCGCCCCTTCCTGGGCGTCCACCAGGATCAGGTTGTCCCGCACGTTGGGCGCCGCGGCCCGGTAGACGGGCAGCGCGCCGATGGACAGTTTCTTCACATTTTTACCTCCGTTCATAATTATGTTTATTCGTTTGAATGTATGTACATTTCAACGCAACAAAAATTGTTTACACCATCAGCAAATGCGGATTGCTCGCGCCCAAACGCGTGGCCCCGATATCCAGAAGCTGCTCGGCAAACTCCCGGGTACGGATACCGCCGGATGCTTTGACCTGCAGGGAATCCCCCGCCTCCTGCACCATGAGCCTGACATCGTCCAGCGTCGCGCCGGCGGCGGCAAAGCCGGTAGAGGTCTTTACGAAGTCCGCGCCCGCCCGCTTGACGATGCGCACTCCTTCCCGCTTCTGCTCGTCCGTAAGGTAATAGTTCTCCAGAATTACTTTCGTCACCTTTCCGCCGGCGGCGGCCACGAAGCGCTTGAGCTCATCTTCCAGCTCGGCATACCGTCCGCTGCGCAGCCAGCCGATGTTGATCAGGATATCCGCCTCCGTGGCGCCCTTTGCAAAGGCGTCGATGGTCTCAAAGACCTTGGACTCCGTTGTAGAATAGCCGTTTGGAAAGCCGATCGGCGCGTCGATCCCCACGTCGCTTTCCGCCAGCAGCTCCTTGGCATAGGGGATCCAGGCACAGCCGATGGCCACCGTTTTGAAGTGGAACCGCCGTGCCGCTTCCAGGTGCTGGCGCATATCCTCCTGCGTCACGTTTGGCTTCAGCAGGGTCGCGTCAATGTAGCGGGCAAATTCCTCATTCGATCTCATAAGTCTGATCTCCTTATTTTAAAATTAGAGCTTGTTTCAATCCTGGGACCGGACTGCGTCTTTTAACAGGTCCGCGGCGATGGAAGGCGCTTTTTGCCGCTGGACCGCACAGCCTCACATCTTGCTTCCCCCGCCCGGCACCGCCGGGCGGGGATGATCCGAAACGAGTGCGCCGGCCTGGCTCCTCCCCTGCCGTGAAAACGCTCTTTTTCAGAAGCGCGCTCATTTCACGCAACTGCTGCCGGGCTTGCGTCGGAAAGTCTCCCCCTCCTTCAACCAGGGCCCAGGGCGCTCAGCGCAGCTTCCATGGGTTGGCCTTCTGCGTTTCGCTCCGTGTAAGGGGCGGCTGCCACATACTTTTGACCAGCCCGCGCTCCAGCAGGTCCAGTCCGTTCTCATACAGCGCCCGCCACCGGGCGTATTCCTCCAGATAGACGGCGTGGTTTCCAAGATCCGGTTCGTAGACGCGCTCCTGCCGTACCAGCGCCTTCACCGCTTCGTCCGTGCTGTGGTAGAGCCCCGCCCCCACGGCGGCGTAAATCGCCGCGCCGATCGCCGTTCCCTCCTTTTCCACTGGCGTGATCACGGGCTTTCCCAGCACGTCGCTGAGAATTTGACACCATACCGGGCTGTGGGCCGCTCCGCCCGAGAGTACGAGCTGCCGCGGCAGGTCCGTCCGTCCGGTGATCCGCCCCACGTTTGCATACTCTCCAAAGGCCTGATAGCAGGCGTTTTCCAGGATGGCCTTGAAAAATACGCCCCGATGGCTCTTTGCGGGATCCAGGATGTCCCACCCCAGGAAGGTGGGGGCGCACATCCGCCAGTTTTGTTGGTTGGCCACATCGGAAAACAAGACCTGCAGGCCATAGCTTCCGGCCGGTACATCCAGGGTGAGCCGGTCCAGCAGATAGTAGGGATCCAGTCCGCAGGCCCGTGCGGTCTCCTTCTCGTAGGCGCCGAACACGTCGCGGAACCAGCGAACGGTGAGTCCCACATAAAAGCCAACGCCCTCATAGATCCACTCGCCCCGTTCCGAGTGGCAGCTCAGGCGGGTCCGGTACTCCGGGTCGGTATGCGCCTCATCCGCGATGTGGCAGTCCAGCCAGTAGGTCCCCCCTACGATCGCCGAGGTCCCCACCCCCATCGCGCCAACGCCCACCAGGCCGGCCTGGGTATCGGCCACGCCCGCCGTTACCAGCGTACCAGGCGCAAACCCGGTCTGCTCGGCCACCGCCGCCCCTACCCGTCCAAGCACCGTTCCAGCATCCACCACTGGCGGGAAGATCTCCTTCGGAAGGCCGCAGCGCTGCATCAGCTCCTCCGACCACTGGCGGGTATGCAGATCCAACAGGAGCGTGGAGGAGGCGTTTCCCGGCTCCACAGCGATCTCGCCGCACAGCCGATAAACCACCCAATCCGAGACCAGCATAAATTTTCCCATCCGGTCAAACGCCTTGGGATCGTGACGCTTGATCCACATCAGCCGGGGCAGGCCGTGCAGGGTGGGCCAATCCCCTGCCCGGTCGAACACCTCCCGTTCCAGACCGGCTTCCCGCAGTTCCTCGCCGTCCATGCGGCTATCCATATTGAAGCAGCCGTAAAGCACTTCCTGGCCGCTCTGGTCCATACAGAATATCCCATGGCGAAACCCGGAGGCGGTCACTGCCACCACATCGGCAGGGTCTACCGACGCCAGCGCTTTCCGGGTGCATTCGCACACCAGGGGCCAATTAAGTCTGGAATCAAAGTCATAGGCCCCGGGGATCGTACTGTTCTGAGGCACGTACCAGTCGCGGGACGCCACGCCGATCTGCCGGCCGGTCTGCATATCAAACAGGATGCAGCGCACATTGGACGAGCCGCAGTCGATGGTGGCGATATACCGCCCGGCCATCTCAACTGCCTCCTCTGCGCTTTTGCCGGACCAGCGCCAACAGGAGGATGATGACCAGCAGCGTCCCCTTGCACACATTGAGGGCTGTAACCGGGATGCCGATCATGGACAGGCCGGTCTCAAAAGAGCGCAGAAAGAGGGCGCCGAATGCGGTCGCGTAAATAGATATTCTTCCCCCTACCAGCGTTTTGCCCAGCAAAACGACCAGCAGGGAATCCATCAGGAACGAGGAGCCGTGATCCGGGGACACATATGCCTGGGAGGCGCCCAATACCAGCCCCAGCACCGCGGCCAGCAAGCTGCACAGCACATAGGACAGCAGCGTAAAGGAACGGATCTTTACGCCGGAGAGCTCACTGGCAAATTGGTTGAGTCCGGTACCCCTCAGATAGCGGCCCGCCGGGGCATATTCGGTCGCCAGAACCAGTGCCGCCAGGAGCACCAGGAAGAGGACCAGCGGCATGGGGAACGGTCCCAGACTGCCGGAACCCAGGAACTTATAGGTCGCGGGAAACCCATAGGAGATGGACATGCCCCCCTCACTAAATAAATACTGGAGCCCCTGGGCCAGGAACATTGTGCCCAGCGTGGCCACGAAGGGCGCGATGCCCAGGCGGGAGATGCAGATGCCGTTGATCAGCCCGAAGGCCAGAGCGATTCCAAGAGCGATCAGAATCCCTACCGCCAGAGGCAGCTCATCGAACACTACAGGCCACATGCCCGCCAGTGTCGATACGCCGGCCACCGCACCCACCGACATATCCACGCCGCCCGTCATCATCACTAGCGTCATTCCGCTGGAGATAATCCCCAGCATGGCGGCCTGGATCAGGATGGAGCGAAAGTTGGTCAGAGTCAGGTAATTGGGCTTGAGCAGCGTGAAGATCAGTACCATGGCCAGGTAGATCAGCAGGGTGCCAAGCTGCTTCAACCGGCCCAGCCGTCCTTTTATCAGGTCTGTTTTCATCCCGCTCCCCCCTATCTCAAGTCTTCCTGAAGCATCACGCTGCGGTTGCTGACCGAGAGGATGGCGGCAAACAGCAGTACGATGCCCTGCGCGATGAGCGTATAGTAAAACTCCATGCTGAGCAGCGTGAACGCCGTGGAAATGGAGGTGAGCATCAAAGCCCCCACCAGAATACCGGGGATATTGGCCCGCTTCGTCCCCAAGATCGTTTTGGCGATGTACGTCACGGCCAGTACCGGCAGCAGCAGCCGTTGCCCGGAATAGATGATCGAACCGCTGGAGCGCAGCGCGTTGAGCATCCCGCCCAGTGCGTAGAACACCCCCGCCAGCACAAACATGACCAGTTTGATCCGCTTGACCGAGATCCCCGCAAACTTTGCCGCGTCCTGGGACAGCCCGACCGCCTGGATGTGCAGCCCCAGCTTGGTTTGATGCATCACCAGGTAGACCGCCGCGAAGAGCACCAGGGTCAGAATCACCATCACCGGCACCGGCCCCACCGAGGCGGTGACCACCTTGACCACCGGGTGATCCCGTACCCACAGGCTGCTGCCGCCGCAGTACGCATACTCCAGACCCTGGGTCAGGAACATAATCGAGATGGTCGTAATAAAGGAGCTCAGTCCCGCGCAGGCCACCAAAATCCCGTTGAGCAGTCCGAACAGCGCCCCCGCGCCGATGCTGACCGCCGCCGCCAGCAGCGGACTGCTGCCGTTTGCAATAAAGCCGCAGAACAGGGAGGCGGAAAGCCCCACGATACCGCCCAGCGAGAGATCGCTCTCACCGCTCATGTTGACGAAGGTCACGCCCAGGGCGATAATCAGCGTCGGCGCACTCTGTGTAAGAATATTGATCAGATTGGTCCCCGTCCGGAAGCTGCCCGACAGCAGGCAAAACACGGCGATCAGGACCGCAAAGGTAAGCAGCGAGCCCCACACATCAAAGAACTTTGCCAGCGTCATGCCGGTCCTGTCCGCTCTCTTTTTATCCATGCTCCCGTCCCCCCATCGTCAGGTATACGATCTCCTCCCGGTTGGCCTGACAGGACACCTGCCGCGATACGACCCGTCCATTGAAAAGGATCACCATACGGTCGCTGATGGAAATCGCCTCGTCGATTTCGGATGACGCCACCACGACGGCCTTTCCCTGACCCGCGAGTTCATGGATCAGGGCGTAGATCTCACTTTTGCCCCGTACGTCGATCCCAACCGTGGGTTCATCGAAGAAATAGATGCCGGAGTCCCCTACCAGCCATTTGGCCACGACTACCTTTTGGATGTTTCCGCCGGAGAGCGTTTTGACGGGGACCTCGGTCCCGGGCGTTTTTACCTGAAGCTTGGCGCAGAACTCCTCTACGGACGCCCGCTCCCGCTTCTGCCGGATCAGGCCCAGCCTTCCGGTGAATCTGCGCAGAAAGGCGATCGTCGTGTTCTCCCGCACGGTAAAATCCGGGACGATCCCGTTTCTCCGCCGGTCTTCCGGGATCAGGCAGATCCCATGCCTTTTGGCCGACCGGGGGCCGGTAAGCCGGATCTCCTTTCCATCGAGGGTGACGGTCCCCGCATCCGTCCCCCGTATGCCCATGATGGCCTCGATGATCTCCGTCTTGCGGGAACCGACCGCTCCGGTAAGCGCCAGGATCTCTCCCGGCCTTACCGCAAAGGACACGTCTTCGATCAGTCCGCGCACGCTGAGATGCTCTACCTTCAGCACAGGCTCCTTGCCTTCCAGCGCGGGGTCCATCGGCCGATGCTCCCCGCTTCCCTGTACCACGCCCACCATTTTATAGACGAGTTCTTCCTGTGTGATTTCTCCCAGCGGCCAGGTGCCGGTGTAGACGCCGTCCCGCAGTATCGTGACATGGTCACAAATTTTGAACAGCTCCTCCAGCCGATGGGATATGTAGATGATCGTGATCTCCCGCTCCGCCTTGCACCGCCGGATGGCGTCGAAAAGCGCATCGGTCTCGGAGGCGCTCAGGCGGCTGGTCGGCTCATCCAGAACCAGTATCTTGGGGTTGCGGTACAGGGCACGGACGATACAGACGATCTGCTGTTTGGCCACGGACAGCTCGGAAATCTGGGCTGAGGCGTCCACAACGCCGGGCATGAACCCATCCAGCGCCTTCTGCGCCTCGCTGGTCATCCTTGTCCAGTCGATCAGGCCGGCTTTGCTGCGGGGCTCGATCCCGATCATGATATTCTGCGCCACAGTAAAACCGGGTACCAGCTCCAGCTCCTGGAAAATAAAGTCGATCCCATAATCACGGATATTGCCTGCCGTAGACTTGGACAGGCTCTGTCCATGGAGCAGGATATCGCCGGAGGTCTGTTGGTAGACCCGAGCCAGAATCTTGATCAGTGTGGACTTTCCGGCGCCGTTGGCTCCCATCAGTGCATGGATCTCTCCCTGGCCGATCGAAAAGGATACGTCGCTCAGGGCTTTTACGCCCGGAAACTCCATACCGATATTTTGAAACTCCAGGCACGCTTTTTCCGAACTCACGATGAACCTCCTCTTCTATTATCTGACCCAGTCGAGCGACCGCTTGACCGCTTCCCTCCAGCCTGCAAGCAATTTCTCCCGCGCCGCCGGGTCAATATCCGGCTCGAAGGCTCGATCCAATACCCACAAGCTCCGAATCTGTTCCTTATCCTGCCACAGCCCGGACGCCAACCCCGCCAGATATACCGCCCCCATGGGCGTTCGATCGGTGTTGGCGGGCCGCTCGATCCGGCAGCCCAGGATATCCGCGAAGCTCTGCAGGACAAAATCACTTTTGGCCACACCGCCATCCACGCGCAGCGTGTGGATTTTCAGTCCGAAACGCTGTTTCAGCGTATCCATCACATCGTTGGTCTGCAGAGCAATGGACTCGATTGCCGCCCGGCAGATATGGCGCTTATCATGGAACCTGGACAGGCCGATGATCAAAGCCCTGGCTCCCGAATTCCAATGGGGAGCGCCCAGTCCCTGAAACGCGGGCACAAAATAGACCCCGCCCGAATCCTCCACCTGCATGGCCAGCGCATCGATTTCTTTGGGACTGTCCGCGATCCCCAACTGATCGGTGAGCCATTCATTGATGGAGCCTGCTACATAAACGCCGCCCTCCAGCTCATACGTCAGCTCTCCGGACCGGTTTGCCGCGATAGCGGGAAGAATGCCGTTGGCCGGCGGTTCGTAGCGGCCCGTATAGGTCACCAGATTGAGACAGGTGCCGATGGTGCACTTGGCCTCCCCCCGCCGGAAACACGTCTGTCCAAACAGGGCGCTCATCTGGTCCCCGATTGAGGCCATGACCGGCAGCGGTTTTTGGAACGCTTCCCGCGGCTCTACCGCAAGGCCGAAGCGGGCGTCACAGGGCCGCACTTCGGGCAGCATCTGTGGCGGGATCCCCATTTTTTCCATGAGAGCGTCGTCCCACTGGTTTTTGCGTACGTCAAACAGGAGGGTCCGTCCCGCGTTGGCCGAATCCGTCAGATGCTCCCGTCCTCCGGTCAGCTTCCACAAAATCCAGGTGTTGATATTGCCGAAACAGATCTCTCCCCGTTCCGCCCGCGCACGCAGGCCGGGGTCCTGTTCCAGCGCCCAGGCGATTTTGCTGGCGGAATAGTAGGCGTTGTTCATCAGGCCGCTTTTTTCCGAGATCTCGTCGGCAAACGGCTCCCACCGCTTTACGATCTCCCCGCTGCGCACACATTGCCAGCTGATGGCGGGCGTCAGCGCCCTTCCGGTCGCCCGCTCCCAGAGGATGGTGGTTTCACGCTGATTGGTGATGCCGATCGCACGGATCTGTGCAAAATCAAATGCTGCCGCCGCCTCCAACAGCCCATCCCGGACCGAAGCCCAAATCTCTTCCGGATCGTGCTCCAGCCAGCCCTCGTGGGGATAGTAGCTGTTGATCTTTCGATAGGCGCTGCACACCACCGCTCCGTTCCGGTCCACCACGATGACCTTCGAACCGGTCGAGCCCTGGTCAATCCCCAGGATATAGTCCCCATCCATAGTCGTGCCCCCTTCGTCCAAGCGCTTTAATGTACGTACATTCTATCTTTTGGACATATAATATCACAGTCGCCCTTTGTTTGCAAGTATCTTTTTTATATATTTTAACCAAAGCTGGCATATTTCTTGCTTACTTGTCCACTGCGGTTAGTCCTGTGCCAGGACGCAGCGCTGCAGCGGGCCTGCAGGTCCGTCCGCTGGCCCCCGCAGGCCCAACTGCAGGTACAGTCCCGGCTCGCATCACAAAAGGCAGCCCCGGCGGTATCGAACCGCCGGGGCTGCCTCAGTGTGCCGAAAATAACGCCTTCTTCGATGGCATGTGCGCCTGCGAAAGCTCAAAACGGACCGCCGTTGGCGGCTTGTCGCCTTACGCGGTCTGCAGGGGCCGCCGTTTTTAAGGCCGCCTCAGGATGCGCCGGACACCCGGAATTGGGCCAGACGGGTCAGTTCGTTGACCAGCAGGGGGACCGCCGGGTTCTGGGTCGCCTTACGCCAGACCAGGATCACCTCATGGCTGGAGTCCAGCGTGATATACCGGAACGCGTCATTGGTCACCTCGCGCGCCCAGCCGTCCATGACGGCCACCCCCATGCCGTTTTGCACCCACAGGACCATGGACTCGATGGTCGGAACGATCTGGAGCTTTGGGATGAAGCCGTATTGCGCGCAATACTCCCGCACCAGCGCGCAGGTTCGGTTGGCGTCGTCGTCCACTACCACCACAAAGGTCTCGTCCCGAAAATCCGCCGGTTTGGGGCTGGCCAGCGCCGCCTGGGGGCTGCGTGCGGAGTAGAGGATGATGCGCGGGATTTCCGTCAGCCGCTGCACCGCCAGGGCCGGGTTCTTCTCCGCGGCATGGTCGATGGTCATGACCACATCCAACCGTTCTGCCTTGAGGGCCTCGATCAGCGCCAGGAAATCCCGGCTCTCCATAGTCAGGCCCACATTGGGGTAGGAGGATCGAAAGCGCTGAATGAGTTCCGGAAAAAAGCCGGATACGTCCCAGCCGGAGGGACACCCCACCGCCACCACTCCAGCCTGGGCATTGTTGGCCTGGCGCGCCTGCTCCACCGTAGCGGAGAACGCCTCCCGGCAGCGGGTGAAATAATTATAAAACAAGATCCCCGCCGCCGTCAGGCTGGTCTTTTTGCTGGTACGGTCAAACAGGGTAAAGCCGAGTTCGGCCTCCAGGGAGGAAATCTGCCGGCTGATGGCAGGCTGCGTCACATAGAGCTCCTGGGCCGTACGCGTAAAGCTCCGGTTGCGGGCCACCGCCAGAAAATATTCGATTTGCAGCTGATTCAAGACGCTTCCTCCCCTCCTGTACCTGTCAGGCCGGATGCCGCATGTATCCTCCAAACCGCAAGGCAGGTCGTTTCTTCCTCCGTATTATAACAGAAAACGCTCCGTTGGCAAACCCCTCCGTTTCCCATCAGCTTCCCAGCGCAAGGTTCTGCCGCCGGACCGCCGCGGCCCGGCTTGCGCGGTCATGGGCGCAGAGCTCATGGACCAGATAGTCCGGTGCGATTCGTTCCACCAGTCCCCGAACCGCCCCATCGGTCCAGGGCCGGTGGGTATCAATATTCAAAATATGGCGGTAGCTGGCCGCAAACCGCTCCAGATAGTCCTCCGGCAGAGGCGGCAGCGCGCCTGTGTGGGCACGGACATAGGGACCGCTGAGGGACTGATGCAGATGGACGCCCTTGATATACCGGCACAGCGTTCCGTGGGCGTCCAGCATACGGTGGATATAGGCCGCCCCCTCCGCCTGGGTACGCAGGTTCCGGTCCGTGTTCATCAGGTGTCCCGTATCCAACAGGATCCCTTTGCGCGCAAAGTGGATCTTCTCCAGCAGGCTACCGGTCAGGGCCGGGTCTGTGAAGGTGAAGCCGGGCCACCACTGGTTTTCCACCAGGAACTGAAAAGGCCAGTCCCGGCCGTCCAGCAGCCGGTTGGCAAGCTCCGCCGCCGCGTCGATCACCGCCGCGTGGCTGTGTTCCCAGCGGTAGGTATATCCCTCCTCGATGGATACGTCGGACACATGGAAGACCACATACCGCGCCCCCCACGCCAACGCCCGCTTCAAATCCGCCCGATAAAGGTCCAGCAGAGTCTGCTCCCCCTCCGCCCCGCCGTAAAACGCCCTCCAGACCGGCTCAGAGCCGAATTTCCGCATCAGCGCCGCCCGGTCCCCCCGCCAGAAGTCCAGCCAGTCCGGATAAAAGGTCAGATGATACCCGAAGCGCAGTCCTTCCGGAATGCTCCAGGGCGGCTCCACGCCGCCCCATACGCCCTCCAGGCCGTCACAGCCGCAGGCTGCGACCGCCGCGGGCAATTCCGCCGCGTACTCCTCCAGTACATCCGCCGCCAACGGGAGGCTCATGAGCGTATACACATCAGTTGCCCGACGGGAAGAACGGCGCCAGCGCGGCCGCCACGCCGCTGACCGGCATGGTCTGCAAAACGATGCGTCCCGGCCCGGTGACCACGGTGTTGAACAGGCCCTCGCCGCCGAACAGCGCGTTCTTTACCCCCTTGACAGACTGGATCTCAATGGAACAGGCGGCGTCCATCATGGCCAGGTTTCCGGTATCCACCACCATCTGCTGACCGGCCCGGAGCTCGTACTCCACCGCGTATCCGTCTACCTCCAGAAAGGCCGTGCCACGGCCTGAAAGTTTCTGCATGATGAAGCCCTCGCCGCCGAAGAAGCCGGCGCCCAGCTTTTTCTGGAAAAAAACCGAAAGCTCCACCCCCGGCTCTGCGGCCAAAAAACCGCTCTTCTGCACGACCACAGGGTGCTCCGGAGTGATCTCCACCGCCCGGATCGAGCCGGGAAAACTGGAGCCGAAGGCGATCATGCCGTCCCCCTGGGCAGTATAAGTATTCAAAAAGATCGACTCCCCGGAGAACATGCGCCCAAAAGCCTTGCCCAGCCCGCCCGCCGAGGTCTGCATCTGCAGATTGGGGCTCATCCATACCATGGAACCGCGCTCCGTAATCATAGATTCTCCCCCCGCCAGATGGCAGATCACCACGGGCATGGGCTCGCCGACGATCTCATAGTTCATATCGAATGCCTCCTGTTCAAATGCCGCCCGGTCTTCTCCGGACAGTCTCCTGATCCCATGGACCGGGAAGGAAAACGGGCGCCCCCCTCCCGGTCTCCTTCCTGCATTCTAACACAGGCCCCGCTCCGCCGCAAGGGCTTTACAGGAGGGCGGCTGTTATGGTATCATGATACAAAACGGAAGCAAAGGAGCCGATTTTCATGCAGTTTACCCACGAGCAGGCCTGGGACCTGCTGAAGGAATACAACCAGGAGCCGTTTCATCTCCGCCACGCCCTGACGGTCGAGGCCGTAATGGGCTGGTTTGCCGATGCGCTGGGCTATGGAGAACAGGCGGAGTTTTGGCGTCAGGTCGGCCTGCTTCACGACCTGGATTTTGAACAGTGGCCCGACGCGCATTGCGTCAAGGTCCGGGAACTGTTGGAGGCTCGCGGCGCGGACGCCGCGCTGATCCACGCCGTCGTCAGCCACGGCTGGGGCATGACCGGGGCGGATGCCAAGCCGGAGCACCCAATGGAACAGGTCCTTTTCGCTGTGGACGAGCTCACCGGCCTCATCGGGGCCGCCGCCCTCATGCGCCCCTCCAAAAGCGTACAGGATATGGAACTCTCCAGCCTGAAGAAGAAATATAAGGACAAAAAATTTGCCGCCGGCTGTTCCCGCCAGACCATCGCCCAGGGGGCGGAAGCGCTGGGTTGGGAGCTGCCGGAACTGCTGGAGCGGACGCTTCAGGCCATGAAGGCCTGCGAGGCCGATATCGAGGCCAAGTGTGCATCACTGTAAAACCATCAAGGCCCCCGGAGCACGCAGCGCGTGCTCCGGGGGCCTTCTTATTTCTCCACAGTCTGCCTGCGCCGCTTTTTCCGGTGCAGACACAGCAGCATCCCAACGCTCACAGCCGCCAGGACTGCGGCCGCGGCGATGGCGATTTTTCCCCCCGCCCCGCCGTAGCTCACGGAAACGGTCACGGCCGATCCCGCCGCCTGAAATTGAAGATAGGCGCCGAAGTAGGAATACGCCGTATCCTGCCACACACCGTCCTCCAGCACACGGACGGCGCTCACCCGCTCGCCGGGACGCGGCAGATAGCGCACGGTATGTACTGCCGCGCCATCCGCCGGGATGGTCAGCGCCCAGGTCTCGCCGGCATCCTCCCCGGTCCCGCTCCGGACGGCGGAGAGGACGTCTTCCCCGGTAAAGCTGCCCTCCACCAGAAACACGCTGCCCCCTGACTCCCGCTGCCGGCCGCCGGCCAGAGCGGTTACGCATGGGGTATAGACCGCCTCTACCGTCTCGTCGAAGGTAAGCTGATCAAACTCGGTCCGGCTCCAGGCGGCAGAATAACCTTCCTTGGGCGGGACATCCGGAACCTCCTCCGCGGACAGCGAGCCTCCATAGTCGAATGCCACCGTTCCAACCGGCGCGCCGTCCGCCCAAAAACACAGCGAGAAGGTTCCGAACTCCGCCGGAGCTCCCTCCAGAGACAGCAGCGTATCATAGTCTACCGGCTCGGCCCGTCCGGAGTAGCTGAACCGGTCCAGGCCCGCCAGCGTATCCAATACGAACAGGTTGCCGGAAAAGGTCCCGTCCACGCTGCCGGAGATGGCCCCGGCAAACTGCACGGCATCCTCGATCCGTACCAGCGCGCGGCAGTCGGTGACCACACTCCCCGCGCCCACGATCCCGCCGGTATAGCGCCCGCCCGACAGCAGGCACTTGGCCCAGCAGCGCCGGATGGCGGAGGCGGACTGCCCGGCGATACCGCCCAGATAGCTGCCGCTGCCGGAAGAAATGGAACCGTAGCCCTCGCTGTCCACCACGACGCCCAGGGACATGAGCCCCACGATCCCGCCGGCACAATCCTTTTTCACCTCCACCGCGCCCCGGTTGACGCAGTGCTGCACCACCGCCTTGGCCTCATAGCGGGCGTTGAGAATACTGCCGCCATCGGCGGTCAGATCGTCTTCCGGATCGAAATCGTACTCCACCGCCATAGCGCCTACGATCCCGCCCACGTTGCGGTCCCCGGCCACCGCGCCATAATTGACGCAGCCGGCCGCCTTTCCGCTGGCTGCGGCGCTCCAGTCTTCCTCCGAGGTGTCTGCAAAGCGGTCCGCCGACGAGGTAGCTCCACTGCCGCGCAGCAGATCCAAAAAGCGCTCCATCACCACCAGGAATTGCCCGTTGACGGCCTGAAGGTCCTCCGTCAGCGTTCCCGCCGCGGCATGCACCGCGCCGCTGAGTCCATCCATTTCTTCCGATAGGCCCTCCATGGCCGCGTACAGGGCGTTTCCGGATGCACGCATCCCGTCGCTCAACGGCGCAAACTGGATCACACGTTCCTGAGACAAGTCCCGGAACAGGCGGTACCCGTCCCCCACCAGCCTTGTCGCGGACGCGGCCGCGTCCGCAAAGGCCCCTGCCGCGTCTGCCAGGGTCTGTACCGCCTCCTCCAGCCGTCCCGCGGCCAGACAGCCGTCTGCCAGCGTATCCCGCAGATGACCGGCGGCGGCCTCCGTGCGGTCCGCCGCCCGGCTCATCTGTAAAACAGCCGAAACCACATGATCCAGGGCATCGGACAGGCTCCGGGTATCCAGATTCACATTGTCCAGCACGGCGCACACCCCCCGGGCCACGCTATGCAGGCCGTCGGCGGCGGCTTGCAGCGCGGCGGCCAGTTCGTCCCAAGCAGGCTGAAGCGCATCCAGCCGCTCCAGCAGTTCCTTCCAGTCCTCCGTCGGCGCCAAGCCATCTCCGATCTGGCCCAAGGCCCGTCCCATGGCCTCCAGCGCCGTCCCCAGCTCGTCGATTCCCTGCGCCGCCTGCGCCAAGCCCTGACGGAGCGCGCTCTCGTCCTCCACCGTCAAGGCGTTCCCCGCCAGCGCCAGCGCAGTCTCGATCTGCTCCAGGGCGGCCTTTGCGCTCTGGTTGGCGGCATCCAGATCATCCGCCGCCAGCTGCAGATCCTCAAGTCCATCGCCGCCAAGCGCGATCACCGGGACCAGCTGCTCCAGCGCCCGCTGCAGAAATTCGATTCCGCCGTCCACCTGCCCGGATACGTCCTCCAGCTGCTCCAGCAGCGGTGCAGTCCGCTCCAGGGTATCGGCCAGCAGCTGGGAAAAGCGATTGATCTGCGTCAAATTTTCATCCGACCAATCCGCCGCCCCCTCCGCCAGTCCTTTGGTCTGTGCAAGCGCGGAATCGGTATAACCGGAGATCTGTTCAAACCGGCCGGAGATGGTATCGGAGCTTTCATCCATATCCCGCAGGGCCCGGTCCACCATGGCGTTCAGGCGGTTCAGCTCCTCCTCCAGGCGCGAAAGTCCGTCCTCGTCGGCCACAAGGATGATATCCGGCTCCATCTGCCCTGCAATGCCGCCCACTTCTTTACGGCCGTTCACCCGGCCGTGGTTGATGCAGCCGCTGAGATACCCGCTGGAGCGCCCCACCACGCCTCCTACGTTGTAGCCTACGTGGGGATAGCCCACACTGCCGTAATTGGAATCACTCAGCAGCAGGCCGGAGGAATATCCGGCGATGCCGCCGGTATCGGTGGCGCTGTCCACCAGTTCCGTGGTATCCGTGTCGGTGATCGCTGTGACCAGATCGCTCTCCAGCTCCGACAGGCCGCTCTGCCCGTCGGCGGCCAGCGTGTTCACACTGGCACGGTTGGTACAGCTGGAAATGCTCCCCGCATTTTTCCCGGCGATGCCGCCGGTATAGTGCTCTCCCCGGATGCTTCCGGATACGGTACAGGATCGGATGCTCCCGGACGCCTCATTCTGCCCCGCGATCCCGCCCACGGTACCGTCCCCGGACACCGCCCCGTAAAAGGTGCAGTTCAGCAGCTTTCCGCAGTTGATCCCGGCGATCCCCCCCACCTGCGTCTGCGCCCCGGACGGACAGACGCTGCCCGCCACGATCAGATTGCGGATCAGTCCGGTCTCCGCCACGATGCAGAACAGTCCGGTAATGGAATCTTCCGCTCCGATCCGCAGGCCGCTGATGGTATGGCCCTGTCCCTCAAAGGTGCCGCTGAAAATCGGGATCGGCTCAAATTCCATCCCGCTCAGATCCAGGTCGCAGCGCAGCCGTACGATTTTCCCCTCCGACCAGGTGTCCAGCGCACACTGTTCGGCAAGCTGCGCCAAATCCTGCGCAGAACGAATCTCGATCTCATTTTCCGCCGCCCGCGCCGCGGCCGCAGGCGCAGCCGGTCCCACGCACAGCACAGCCGCCAGCAGCAGGGCAAATATCCGTTCAAGTTTCTTCATGGCGGTCCTCCGTTCCCTCTGTGACCTCTCCGGGCAGAACGTTGACGTTCACGTCGCCCTTTACCCGGGCGTGGACGACACCCACAATCTCGCCGGAAATCGTACCCCGAACCAGGCCGTCCAGCCGCACGCTCCCGCTGGCGCTGCGGGACTGGAGGGGAAGGCTCACGCTGAAGGAGGTCTTCTCGATGACCCTGTCCCCCAGCAGCAGGATCTGCGGCAGCACCAGCATCACCAGGAAAATCGAGATAAAGGTGCCCCGGCCCAGACACTGTCCGATGCCCGCGATGGCAGCCTCGGAAGTCAGCCGGCCGATCAGCGTGCCGGCGATGGCCAGCATCAGCCCCGAGGTGATGATGGTGGGAAACGCCAGATTCATCGTCTCAATGATGGCGTCCCGGTGGTTCATGGTCCGCTTGAGCTCCCCAAACCGGCTGGAGATGACAATGGCGTAGTCGATATTGGCGCCCATCTGGATGGAACTGACGATCAGGTAGCAGATGAAAAACAGAGGCCTCCCCGTCAGGGCTGGCACGGCAAAATTGAGCCAGATGCTGCCCTGGATGACCAGCACCAGCAGGATGGGCTGACCCACCGATTTAAAGGTGAACAGCAGCACCATCAGCACGATGAGGATGGACACCACCCCCACCACGGAATTGTCCCGCTCGAAGGTCTTGCACAGATCGTATTGACTGGTGGACTCGCCCACCACGTAGACCGTGCCGTCGTAATACGTTCCGGCGAGCGCATGCAGCTCGTCCAGGAAGGCGAAGGTCTCCGCGCCCTCTTCCGGTAAATTCAGATAGACCAGCATGCGGCTGTAGTCCTCGCCCTGCAATTGGAGACGGGCGTTGTTCATCTGTTCATAGGCCTCTTCCAGGGTGCCGCGCAAATCGGCCTCCAGGGTGATATAGCCCTGATCCACCTCATCATAGAGGAAGCAAACCATATCGATGATGGGAACACTGTAGGAGGAGAGCCCGTTGACGATCTTGGCATAGTCCGCGTCGCTGGCGGCATAGGCGGCGTAGAGCAGCTGGGCCGCCTCATAGTCCAGGTCCAGCAGTTCGGAAAACTGCCGAGGGGTAAGCCGGTCGGTGAGCCTATAACCGTCCATGGCTTCCACATTGGCAAGCCCCAGGGCGGAGTCCACCTCTTCCCGGTCCTCCAGCGCGCGCAGCAGCTGCCCCTCCGCCTCGTAATTGCCGGCCGGGACCACCAGCGCCACCATATTGCTGCCGCCGAAGTTGTCCTCGATCATCTGCTGGGCGATCTGGGTGTCGTTCTGGATGGGGGTCGTCAAGGTACTGTAGCCATAGACGTAGGGGCAGTCGCCCGCGATCACCGCCGCCGCGATCACCGCGGCCAGAAAGACCGGCGGGACGATCTTCCGCGTAGCATAGGCCAGCTTTCCGACAAAGGGGATCTTGGGTACGAACACCCGGTGGCCCGTGCGGTCCATCAGACCGCTGAAGAGCATCAGCAGGCCCGGCATCAGCAGGAAGACCGTCAGCAGGCTGATCACGATGGCCTTGATAAGCACGATCCCCAGATCCGGCCCGAGCTTGAACTGCATCAGCGTCATGGCAAACAGCCCGCCAATGGTGGTCAGGCTGCTGGCCGAGAGCTCCGGGATGGCCTTGCTCCGCGCCACGATCACCGCCTCGCGGGCCGGCAGCACCTCGTGCTCCTCCCGGTAGCGGTGGCAGAAAATAATGGCGTAATCCACCGACAGGGCCAATTGCAGCACGATGGTGACCGAGTTTGAAACGAAGGAGATGGTCCCCAAAAAGAAGTTTGTGCCCATCTGGATCACCGCCGCACTGACAAACGTAAGCAGCAGGACCGGGACCTCTGCATAGGTCTCTGAGGTAAACAGCAATACCGCCACCACGATTATGGCCACGTATACGATGATGACGCTCATCTCGTCCGCGATGGTCTCGGAGGCCGTATTGCCCAGGCTGGTGGAGAGGTAGGCGTCATAGCCCGAGAGGACGCCTTTCACCTGCTCCAGCGCATCCAGGCAGCGCATATCCGCTTCATCCCAGTCCAAGGTGATCTCGAAGAGCGCGGAAACATTATGGTAGTGCTCCTGCGTATCGTCAAAGGCTACGGCGGATACGCCCTCGACCGCCTCCAGGCGCTGGGCCAGCGCCTGCGCCTACGCATAGGAGAGGTTGGCCGCCATGACCTTAGCGGTACCGAAGGTGGTAAACTCGCGCTCCATCACGCTCAGCCCCTGACGGGTCTCAGTCGTGTCCGGCAGAAACGCCGAAATGGAATTTTCCACGCCGACCCAGCCGCGGGAGACCGCCGAAAAGGCGATCGCCAGCGCAAACAGCAGGAAGAATAAATTCCGCTTGTCCACGATAAAGGCGCAGATCTTCATCATGGCCTTGTTCTCCGTGGCGTTCCGATGTTCTCCGCTCATACCGTTTCCGCCACGCCAACCACATCGATCCCGCCGACCCGGCAGTCCATCCGGAACCGGATCCCCGTTTCACTGAGCGTACCCTCCGCGTGATAATGCAGCTCAGACATCAGCGTGACCAGTACGCCCGAAAAAGAAACCGCGCCATCCTTATAGCGTCCATCCACAAAGGGACTGCACCGCTCCAGCAGATTGATGGCTCCGCTGAGGGCCCCGTTGTGCAGTTCCACCGCCATGGAGCCCCGGCGTACCCCCAGTGGAACGGCTGCTTCAATTTTGTAATGATAGGTCCCGTTTTCCATATCGTGAGCCTCCTTTTGACCCGTATACTCTACGCGTTCCGCTTCGGGGATAAAACGGGCAATGTGGATACCGTTGACTAATTTCAGACAGCAGCGGGGTATTTGCCTGGAAAAGGATCAATACAACGCGTCCACTTGACCTTTTTCTCAGACACTTGTATCATAGATCCATGGAAACCATACGCAGGAGGTGCTTCCATGACACATGCGGAACAGGCCAATCGGACCAAGGCTCAGCTTGCCGCCGCACTGAAGCAGAAGCTTCAGACCAAAGTCATCTCTAAGATCACCGTGAGCGAGCTGATCAAGGCGTGCAATATCAACCGCAACACCTTCTACTATCATTTCGAGAGCGTCTATGACCTTTTGAAGTGGATGCTGGAACAGGAGGCCATCCAGGTAGTCAAGCATTTCGACCTGCTGGTGGACTATGAGGAGGCCATTTCCTTCGTCATGGATTACGTGGAGGAAAACGAACATATCCTCAAATGTACCTGCGACGCGGTGGGGCGGGACGAGCTGAACCGCTTTTTTGCCGCTGATTTCCGGGACGTGATGCGCTCCCTCCTGGATCGGGTCGAGCAGGAGCTTGGCGTGCATGCCGAGCCAGCCTTTAAGGAATTCCTCTGCGCCTTTTACACCGAGGCCCTTGCCGGCATGCTTCTTGACTGGCTGCGCAACCGGGAACTGCGGGACCGTGCGAATACCGCCCGCTACCTGGTGCAGGTGCTGCGCTGTTCGCTCCCCGGCCTGCTTTCCTCCTCTGCGGGCGCCCCCGCACCCCCAGCCGCAAAAAACGCGCCGGGTCTCGGTTGAGACCCGGCGCGTCAGCTTGTCGAAAAAGGTTGGACTTTTTAGGCCGGAGGAAGCGCCGCGCCTGCGGACACCCGCGCCTCCGCGATGTTCAGGGCGTGATCCCCGATCCGCTCAAAGTCGGTCAGCAGCTCAGAAAAGATGATGCACGCCTCGTCGGAGCAGGCTCCGGAACGCATCCGGTCCAGCTGGTTCTGCCGGTAGGCGCCCGTCATATCGTCGATCCGCTGCTCCAGCGCGGCCACGTTTTTCAGCAGTTCCATGGGTTCCGCCGTTTCACGGGCCAGCTCGTCCAGCACCGCCAGGCATACGCTCTCCATCTCCTGGAGCTCCCGGCGGGCCGCGTCGGAGAAGTGGATATGCTTTTCCTTGAGCATACCGGAATACTCGCAGATATTCATGGCGTGATCGCCCACCCGCTCAATATTTCCGGTGATCTTGAAATAGGCGCTTACCGCCGCCGAATCCCGCTCGTTGGTCTCGTGAACGATGACCTTGGAGATGAACTGAGAGATCTCCTTATTCAGATAGTCGATGTATTCCTCGGTGGCCTCCGCCCCCTCCAGCAGCTTGGGATTGCGCTCCAGCACCGCCTGGAAGCCCACCTCGGTGTTCTGCCGCGCCATCCCCAGCATCCGATCCAGCTCCTGCCGGAGCTGATTGAGGTACATGGCGGAAAAGCCGATGGGGTGTTCCTGCTTCGTGTGGATGGGGCCCGGGATCAGATACGCCAGGTGCATTCCCTCCTCCCCGCTCTCCTTCCGGTCGGGCAGGATGCGCATGGCCAGCTGCACCAGCTTTCCGCCCAGCGGGAGCAGCAGGAACGTGGTGACAATGTTAAACAGCGTATGCATATTGGCGATCTGGGCCGCCGGGTTCTCCGGCGTCAGAGACTGAACGCCGCCCACAAGAGAGAGCCCCAAAAGCGGCGTTACCAGGCACAGCGTTGTAAACACGACGGTACCGATGATATTGAACAGCAGATGGATAATCGTGGCCCGCTTGGCATTGCGGCTGGTGCCGATGGAAGCCAGCACCGCGGTGATACAGGTGCCGATGTTCTGACCGAACAGGACGAATACCGCGCTGTCGAGTCCGATCACGCCGCTGAGCGCCAGGGCCTGCAGGATCCCCACCGAGGCGGAGGAGGACTGGATGAGCGCGGTGAAGCCCGCGCCCACCAGAATACCGACCAGAGGATTGGAAAACGTGCTCACCAGTTCTACAAAGGCAGGCCAGTCCCGCAGCGGCTCCATGGCCGTGCTCATCATGTCCATGCCGATGAAAAGCACTCCAAGGCCGGCCAGGATGCTGCCGTAGTGGCGGACCTGGGGCTTTTTCACGAAGACCACCATCGCTACGCCCACAAACGCAAACAGCGGCGCCAAAACGCCCACATCCAGCGCGATGAGCTGCCCGGTGATGGTGGTGCCGATGTTGGCCCCCATGATGATCCATACGGCCTGACGCAGGGTCATCATACCGGAGTTGACAAAGCCCACTACCATGACGGTGGTGGCGGAGGAGGATTGGATGACCGCCGTGATGACGGCGCCCACCAGAACGCCCAGAAACCGGTTGGCCGTCAGCCGCTCCAGGATGCTCTTCATCCGGTCGCCGGCAGCGGCCTCCAGGCCGGCGCTCATCATCTGCATGCCGTACAGGAACAGCGCAAGACCGCCCAGCAGTCCCAGCACGATGGTATAATTCACGTTCCATCCCTCATTCTTTAGGCATCACCGGACAATTCCCCACGCACGTCTTGGCGGCCGATTTGCCCCACAAATGCGTTGCAAAACCTTGCAATACAAAAAGTATTCCTGCAGTTTTGCGCCTTTTTGCGGCACAAATTTTCGCGCCGATCCGCACGCGTTGAAGCATGCGGCAATGCCTTTACACAATGATCACAAATCCAAAAGCAGTATAGCGAATGTAAAGTTCCGCGTCAACCGGATTTACAAGAACTTTACAATTCGTTTTCTCCGCCTTTCGTCCCGGTTTGCTCCTTGCGTCTCCGGCCGGCGGCGCGCAAGCCCGGCCCGCCGCCGGCGTTTTGCCCCGGTTTCAACAAGCCTTAACCCAATTTTAATGCAGAAATACCTTGGATCGGTTGCCTTTCCTTCCGAAATCGGCTATACTATGGTTTAAGACCAAACGGCTTCCAACGGGTCAAACGGATTCTTCGGAAGTCCATGGCGTCTTGCGCCGTGCAAGGCTGCTTTCAGCGGCTTTGGTTTGGAGTGCATCGTCAATGGAACGCGCGCCGCACCGGGGCGGCAACCGTCCGCCCCTTGAAACGGATCCATTTTTCGCTTCCTTGATGCTGCCCGTCATTGGATGGATCCGCATCCGCACCAACGGCAAAAGGAGAATGTATTTATGGATCAACAGCCTGCCAAGAAGCGCCGGGGTCCCAAAAGCAAGTTCGGCAAGATCCTGGTCAACCTGATCGTCACCGCTGTGGTCGGGTTCCTCTATTTTTACGTAGCCCTGCCCGCCATCAATCTCCAGTCCAGCGACTTTTACCTGTTCATCGGCATCCTCTGCGTGGTCTACGTGGTCTGCGCCCTGGTCACCTCCGGGTTCAACCTGGGCGGCGGCGGTCCCAAAGAGTATTTCAAGTTCATCAAGTCCCAGTGCCTGCCGATCGGCATCCTGTTTCTGGCGCTGATCCTGGTGGCCATCGTAGGCTCCGTCATCTCCCTCCCCATCTTCCGTGCGGGCGCCTACCGGGATCTGCTGGACGTGCAGGACGGCGATTTCTCCGCCGATGTGGCTCAGATCTCTTTTAACGAGATTCCCACGCTGGACCGCACCTCCGCGGAGTTTCTGGGGGACCGCCAGATGGGTACGCTCAGCGATATGGTCAGTCAGTTCGAGTATTCCAACGACTCGACCCAGATCAACTACCAGGGCCGTCCCGTGCGGGTGGCTCCCATCGACTACGCGGACATCATCAAGTGGTTCACCAACCGCTCCGAAGGCCTGCCCGCCTATGTGGTGGTGGATATGGTCACCCAGGAGGCCACGGTAGTCCGCCTGTCGGAAGGAATGAAGTATTCCTTCTCCGAGCCGCTTAACCGCAACATCTCCCGGCACCTGCGCTTCCAGTACCCCACCTTCCTGTTTGCCACGCCTCAGTTCGAGATCGACGAAGACGGCCAGCCGTGGTGGATCGCTCCCCGGGTGGTAAAGACCATCGGCCTGTTCGGCGGTACCGACATCCACGGCGCGGTACTGGTCAACGCCATCACCGGAGAGAGCACCTATTATGAGCAGGTCCCCACCTGGGTAGACAATCTGTACACCCCCAGCCTCATTATGGAGCAGTACGATTACCACGGCACCCTCATCAACGGCTTTATCAATTCCATCTTCGGCCAGCGGGACGTGACGGTGACCACCGAGGGCTACAACTATATCGCGCTGAATGACGATGTATATATGTATACCGGCGTCACCTCCGCCAATGCCGACCAGTCCAACCTGGGCTTCCTGCTGTCCAACCAGCGCACCAAGCAGACCAAATTCTACTCCGCGCCCGGCGCCACGGAGGATGCCGCCAAGCTCTCCGCCATGGGCGTGGTGCAGGATCTGGGCTATACCGCCACCTTCCCCCTGCTGCTCAACATCGCGGATCAGCCCACCTACTTCATTCCGCTGAAGGACGCCACCAACTTGGTAAAGAGCTACGCCATGGTCAACGTAGCCCAGTATCAGGTGGTGGCTGTGGGCTCCACCGTCGCCGCCTGTGAGCAGAGCTATATCGCCCTGCTCTCCGAAAAGGGCATCACTACCACCGAGGAGCTGCCCCGCACCGAGGTCTCCGGCCGGATCACCGACATCCGCAGCGCCGTGATGGACGGAAACTCCTACTACTTTATCCAGCTGCGCGGCGACGCGGTATATTATTCCCTCTCCGCCGCCGCCAATCCGATCGCCGTGATCCTGAATGTGGGCGACACCGTGACCATCAGTCACGCACCGGCGCTGGAGGGCGAGTCCTCCTCCATCCTGACCGGCGAAACTGTGACTCTGGATCGCGCGGCCCCCTGACTTCTATCTGCAGGAAAGCCCCCTGGCCCCGGCGCAGCTGCGCCGGGGCCAGGGGGCTTTCCCAATGTGTACGGAGTCTCCGGCCGCGTTAAGGCGCCGCCGCGCCTTGCGCCTGCCCTGACCCCTTGGGGATTTGATGCTTTTGACGATTTATCCAATCCATTCGTAACGCTCTTTTTTCGTTTTGTCTTGAATCCCGTCAGTTTGGTCTTATCTTTTCGCCCTTTTCTCTCTTTTGTTTTCCTTCCCAAGCATTCAGAAGATGCAGCGCTTCCGGTGCGAGCAGCAGCAGCGCACACAGATTGGGCAGGGCCATCAGGCCGTTGAAGATGTCGGCCAGCTGCCACACGGCGGCCAGCTCCCCCACGCTGCCCCCGACCACCATCAGCAGGAACACTGCCCGATAGAGCCGGCGCCAGCGGTCAGAGCCCGTCAGGTATTCCAGGCCCCGCTCTCCGTAATAACTCCATCCCAGCAGCGACGTAAATGCAAACAGCAGCAGGCACAGGGACACAAAGATGCCGCCGAAGCGGCCGAACACGGTGGAAAAGGCTGCGGCGGACAGAGGCGCGCCCACCATGACGGAGGAGACGCGTCCGCTCTGGATGGCGGCCAGGGCCGCTTTTTCATCGTAGACCCCAGTGGTCAGGATGACTAAGGCGGTGACGGAGCACACCAGCAGCGTGGCGACAAAGACCTCGAACATCCCCCACATGCCCTCCTCGGCGGGCTCCTCCACATCGGAGGCGGCGTGCGCCATGGCGGAGGAGCCCATGCCCGCCTCGTTGGTAAACACGCCCCGGGCGATCCCATAGCGCATGGCGGCGGCCACACCGTAGCCCAGCCCGCCGCCCGCCGCGGCGCGGGGTGCAACGGCCCCTGAGACGATGCGCGAGAGCGCGTCCGGGATGGCGGAGGCATGCACAAACAGCACCACGGCCCCGCCGCCCAAAAACAAAAGTGCCATACAGGGCACCAGCTTCTCGCTGAAACGCCCGATGCGCCCGATCCCACCCAGGATGACCGCCCCGGTCAGCAGCGCGGTGATCGCCCCAACCGCCAGCCGGTCCCAGCCGAACGAGGCCTCCAGCGCGGTGGCGATGGAATTGGCCTGCACCATGTTTCCGCCCCCCAGAGAGGCCGCCACACAGCAGACGGAGAACAGCGCCGCCAGAAAGCGGCTGCCCACGCCCCGCTCCATGTAGCACATGGGGCCTCCCTGCCATCCGCCGTCCCGGGCGCGTTCCCGGTAGCGCACCGCCAGCGTCTTCTCCGCACAGCTGGTCATCATGCCCAGAAGGGCGGAGACCCACATCCAGAACACCGCCCCAGGCCCGCCGTAAAAAATGGCGGTGGCCACCCCGGCGATACTCCCGGTCCCGATGGTGGAGGCCAGCGCAGTGGACAGGGCCTGGAACTGAGTCAGCCCGCCTCCCTGCCGCTTCCGCCGGGGCCGGAGGAGGGAACCCAGCGTGGTCCTGAGCCATAACCCGCACTCGAACACCTGAAAAAAGCCGGTACGCAGGGAATAAAACAGCCCCACCAGCAAAAACAGCCCCAGCAGCCACGGGTTCCAAATAAAATCGCCCAGCCGCTCCAGAAAGGTCATCGCCTCACCACCTCAAGCTACTGGTATGCGGACAAGGGACGGAATATGTAATGCCGCAGCCAAACGCAGCGCCCCGGCCTTCCAAACGGCCGGGGCGCGGAAGCTGGTCAGGTATGCCGCTGTGCCGCGGCCGCCGCGCGCCAGACGCTGCGGCGGATGCAGAACAGGGAGCCGAAGACGGTGAGGGCCGCCAGCACGATACACACCAGGATGAACAGGAACACCACGGTATAGGAACCGGTGCTGTCGTAAATAAGTCCATAGATGGTCGTCGTCAGGGCGCAGGCCGTCAGATAGGCGGTGTAGAGGTTGGAAAAAATGGTGTTATAGCATCGGTGACCGAAGGCCTCCCGCACCAGGATAGGCCCTTCCACGACCCCCAGCGCGCGCCCGCCGCCCAGCATCAGCGCAAAGACTCCGGTCAGGATCACGCTTTCGCTGCCGGTCAGCAGCAGTCCCACGGCGCCTACGCCGATGATCGTAAGAAACAGCTCCATCGTCCGCCGGATCCCCCAGCGGACGCTGAGCGCTCCCAGCAGGAACTGCGTCAGCGCGGCCCCCATCTGATAGCAGGCATTGAGTCCGCCCACTGCCATCTCGCCGTATCCCTTGGCACGAAGCATGGCGGGCACATGGGTATAGGCCCCCGATACCAGCGAGACCGCGATGAACATGCCGATGATGAGGTAAAAGACCGGCATGTGGGCCGCTTGGTCCGGTGTGACCCCGGCATCCATGGGCAGCGGGACGCTCTCCCGCCGCCCCGCCCGTACCGTTTTTTTTCCCGTACAGGGCTCCAGCCCCAGCTCCCCGGGCCGGAAGCGGATCAGGAACACCCCGGCGGGCAGCATGACCAACAGGGCGACGGCGGCAATCAGCAGATACCCCGCCTGCCAGCCGCGGCATTGGATGACCCAGGCCAGCACCGGCGAGAAGACGATGCCGCCCAGCCCACCGCAGGCGGTGGCCAGACCGATGTAGCCTCCCGGAGCGGTGAACCACTCGCTGATGACCAGCGGCACCAGGGTGTAGATGCCAAGCCCCGCCGCAAAGCCCAGCAGGGCGGCGCTGAGCATAAAGTGCCAAAACACCGTGGAGCGCGCCGTCAGGACCGCCGCGCCCGCCAATCCCAGGCACACCAGAGCCAGATACTTGCGCAGGTCGTACCGGGGCATGAGCCGTCCGGCCAGAACCGTGCCCGCCATACCGCACAACGTGCGCACCGTATGGGTCAGGGATATCTCTGTGATGGAAATATTTTGAGCGACGCTGACTGGAGAGAGAAACAGGCCGAAGCAATTGATAATCAGGCCGTAGCCGGCAAAATTGAACAGGCATACCCCCAGGAAAACCGCCGTTGCCCGGCGGCGGCTGGCCTGCTGCCGGTTCACAGCCAGTGTTTCTGCACTCATCCGGCGAAGTCCATGACAGTCAGATCCTCCGCCCGGTCCGGCTTGTCATGGTTTTCCGCAAAGATCTGCGGCAGATATTTGGCCAGGCGGTAATACTCCTGGGGCGAGTGGCGGGACAGCCCCTGTACCCGCCGGGGGTCCACGGCGAAGTCGGTGCGCACAGGCTGCTTGTTGACGATCATCCAGCCCAGCCAAAAACGGGTGCGCAGTTCGATCCCGCCCTCCACCGCGCGGGCAAAATGGATGAAGGTGGTCCGGGGGATGTCCCAGTCGGGCGGCCCGCTGTGGGCACAGATGGCCGTCACCGGCTGGGCGTTGAAGCGCTCCATATCGAATCCAAAGGACTCCGGGGAGCGGAAGGAGATGCGCAGGGCCGAGGTGCCCTCCCCCACGTTCTCCAACACGAAATCGCTGGTGTTCCAATTGCGCTCCCGCCAGCTCAGCGCTGGGTCCAGGCGGCGCTGCCGGTGGTCCGGACTGACCCGGGCCAGATAATGGTCGTTGGGGTCCCAGATCTGATAGCGCAGGCTCTCCAGTCCATGCCAGGCGAACCACCACTCGATCATCTCCAGCGTGACGCCGGGCATTCGGGTCAGGGAAGCGATGTATCCGCTGCCGTCCGGCATAACGCACCAGCCCACCTCCCTGGGCAGGTAGCCGGGGTTCAGCAGGTCGTTCCTCTCTTGGATGGGCAGGGCCAGCGCGGGGTCCATGGGCCGGGCCATCTGCTCCAGAATATCTTCGGGCACGGGGGGATATGGTTCATCAAAATATTTGGCGTAGGGCTTGCGCCGCTCCGCCTCGGAAAGGGGTTGTCTCATGGTATGACCTCCGAGCGTTGGATTTTTTGTTGGGGGAACTTCGGTTGCAAACATACCATACCCCAAGCCGGCCGGAAAGTAAAATATCCCCTTTTCATGGCCGTTATAACTTTCCCTCATGGGCCTGCTCCTGTGCGAACTCCACGAACCGCGCCGCCGCAGTACTTCGGTCCGCTCCGGCACGGGTAATGAGCGCGATGTCGATATCTACGATACCGTCCAGCAGCGCCGCGCAGGAGAGGCGGGAGTCGTGCTCAAAACGGTAGCGCCCGCCGGCGATCACGGCGATCCCCTGACCGTCGGCCACCAATTCGGCGATGAAGTCCGATCGATTGGCCACGATCTTCACCCGGGGCGCAAACCCCGCCATTGCGCAGCTCTGCCGGGTCATACGGGTCATGACGAATTCCTCGTTGAGCAGGATGAACTGTTCCTCCCGCAGCTGGGCAAAGCGCACCCCTTCCCGCCAGCGGATGCGCCCGCGGCAGAAGCAGGAAAAACTGGTCCCGCATGATCACCGTAGCCTCCAGGCCCGGCTCCGGTTCCGGCGGGATCAGCGTGGCCCCGATGTCCAGCCGCCCGGCCAGCACTTCCTCCCGGATATGGGCCGAACCATGACCGGAGACCACCAGCTCCATTTCCGGAAAGGCACGGGAAAAATCGGCGGTCAGGCGATAAAACAGGATCTGTCCCAGCCCGTACGGAATCCCGAAGTGCAGCCGGCCCCGGTTGCGGCTGTTAGCCTCGTCCACCGCCCCCAGCAGGTCGTTGTATTCCCGGATCAGCTGCTGTCCCCGTTCAAAAAGCACCCGTCCCACATCGGTCGGCTCACTGCGCTTGTCCCCCTGGACAAGCAGCTTGGCCCCCAGCTCCTCCTCCAGATGCTTGACCGCCTTGCTCAGGGCGGGCTGGGAGAGATAGAGCTGCTTGGCCGCAGCGGAATAGGTGCCGCTTTTGACGATCTGAATAAAATACATCAGCTGTCTGATTTCCATCAAACCTACGCCTCCCGTTCCCTTGTTTTTGTTATTCTACCACAAATGCGGCCGGTCTGAAAAGACCTGCACACACTTCAGCGGTATCTCCCCCAATCCCCTGCGGCCCAAGGACTATAACCTTTCGTTCTGACGGATATGAATCATCGGTATAAGCAAAATGTCCTTTGGGGGTTGACCTTTTACAGGATTTCCTGCTATTCTTACCCTGCGTTGAGGGACGCGGCTGCAAAACAGACTGCCGGCGGGTGCATTGAGAGAACCCACCGGCAGGATATGCTGAGGAGGAAATCGTCTTGACGGAACAAAACACAGCGACTGCCAGCAAGCAGAACAACAAAGCCAACAGTTTCGGCGGCTGGGGCTGGAGCATGATCTTCATGTGCATGATCGCCTATTTTATCGGCGGCGGCATCAACACAGACGGCCTGAACATCTTTGTAGGCGCTTTGAGCGGCGCCCGCGGCTGGGACCGGGCCGCCATGCTCTCCTGGTCCACCTACGGCGGCTGGATCGCCATCCTCTTTACCTTTATCTTCGGCCATATCATCGTGAAAAAGGGCGCTAAGGTAGTCTTTGTCGGTACGCTGTTCCTCACTGCCATTGCCATTTACTTCTACGGTCATACGCAAAATTTTGCCGTCTACGCTATTTCGGTCGCCGCCTGCTCCATCCTGAGCGCGGGCTACTCCCTGACCGCGCCCAACACCATTCAGGCCAACTGGTTCCCCCGCAAAAAGGGCCTGGCCCTGGGCTGGTCTACCATCGGCTATCCGCTTTGCACCATGATCTTTCCCTTTGTCACCAACTTCCTGATGGGGAACTTCGGCGTAGAGTCCATGTTTACCGCCATCGCGGTTTTTGTACTGATCTTTGCCGTCATCTCCATCTTCTGGTGCAAAAACACCCCGGAAGAGGTGGGCCGCGCCCCCGACAACGACCCGCTGAGCGCCGAGGAGATCAAGGCCAGTCAGGCCGCCGCCAGAGCCTACAAGAGTCCCTGGACCATGAAGCGGCTGCTCAAAACGCCCCAGACCTGGCTGATCGGCATCGGCATGGGTCTTCTTTGGATGGTCACCGTCGCCATCGTCAGTCAGCTGGTCTCCCGCCTGATGGGCGCGGGCTATGAGCGCACCGCCGCCGTCGGCATGCTCTCCGTCATGGGCTTCTTCGGCATCTTCGGCTCCTACATCTGGGGCTTCATCGACCTGAAGATCGGGACCAGGAAGGCGACCTATATCTACGCCGCCTGGTATGCCGTGGCCCTGCTGCTGCTCATCTTCATGGCGAACACCGTTACGATTTATCTTGGGGTCTTCATGGTAGGCATCTCCGTGGGCGGCATCTGCAATCTGATCCCCTCCATGATCGGCTCGGTCTTCGGCCGCTACGACTTTGCCGCCGCCAGCCGCTTTATCTCCGCCGTCACCAAGGGCATCTGCGCCTGCGCCTATCTGTATAACGCACAAAGCCTCAAGCTCACCGGCAGCCTGACGGCCGGGTATGTGGGGCTCATCGTTCTCTGCGGTGTGGCCGCCCTGCTGGTCTTCCTCATCAAGCCCGTTGTAAAGCCTCAGAACTGAATTTTCTTCCAAAAGGGCCCCGTTCTCCAAGTGGAGAACGGGGCCCTCCGTCTGTTGTCAGCGGTCCACCAGGGGAATCTCCGTCCGGTCGGTCTCCTCCAGGTGGTTCAGGTAATAGTTCGTCTCTCTGGCGGTCACACCGGATAGGAGCAGTACGGCGATCAGGTTTGGAATGGCCATCAATGCGTTGAGGATGTCCGCGATGGTCCACACCAGGTCCAGCGCCAGCACCGGGCCGACTACCACCACGGCCACAAACAAAAGCTTATAGGGCAGCAGCGCCTTCTTTCCCCACAGGTACTGGGCGCAGCGCTCTCCATAGTAGGACCAGCCCAGGATGGTGGACCAGGCAAAGGTAATGATGCCCACCACCAGAATGATGGGTCCCAGCACAGGGATCTGACTGAAGGCCGCGGTGGTGAGCTGGCCGCCGTCAGCGATGGTGTCCATATTGATCTCCGGATTTTTCATGATCGTGGAGACCAGCACTAGGCCGGTCATAAGACAGACCACCACCGTATCCCAAAAGGTTCCGGTGGCGGAGACCAGGGCCTGCCGCACCGGGTTGCGGGTCTGGGCGGCGGAGGCCACCAGCGGAGCCGACCCCATGCCGGACTCGTTGGAAAAGAGTCCCCGGGCCACGCCGAAGCGCAGGGCGATCATCACGCCCTGCCCCACCAGGCCGCCTGCGACCGCACCGGGGGTAAAGGCCAGGCGCAGGATCGCGCCCACGGCCGGAAGGATAAAATCATAGTTGATGCCCAGGATAATGACGCATCCCAGCACATAGAATACCGCCATCAGGGGCACCAGCTTCTCGCATACACGGGCAATGGACTGGATGCCGCCGATGATGACGATACCGGTAAGGATCCCCCCCACGACGCCCACCGCGATGGGCGGGATATTCAGGGGGACGTTGTTTTCGATGACCTCCGCGATGGCGTTGATCTGGGTGCCGCAGCCGATGCCGAAAGAGGCCAGCGCGGCCAGCGCGGCGAACAGCACCCCAAGCCACTTCATATTCAGCCCGCGTTCCAGGGCATACATGGCGCCGCCCTGCATCTTGCCGTCCGGAGTGCGTACCCGGTATTTGACGGCGATGAAGGATTCGGCGTATTTGGTAGCGATGCCGAACACCCCCGCGATCCAGCACCAGAACACCGCGCCCGGCCCGCCCAGAAAGATAGCGGTGCCCACGCCGATGATGTTGCCGGTGCCGATGGTGGAGGCCAGGGCGGTGGTGAGGGCCTGGAACTGGCTCACATCGCCGGGGGAATCCGGGTCCTTCGTCACGGACAGCTTGATGCCGGTAAGGGTTTTGCGCTGGATGAACCCGGTGCGCAACGTCATAAACAGGTGGGTCCCCAGCAGCAGGACGATCATGGGGATCCCCCATACGAAATCATCCAGCCAGGTCATGATCTGTGAAAACTGCTCCATTGCTTCTGTCTTCCTCTCTCTGATTCGTCCGAGGAATGCGCGCCCTCCGAAAGCTGCCGGAGAAACCGGTCGATGATCCGGTTCATCGCTTCCGGCTGGTCCACGTTGGCGTTATGCGCCGCGCCCGGAATGAGGAACAAGGGGTGGCCTTCCGCCCGGTGCCACGCTTCGTTATAGGCCCTGACCTTTCCCGTCCGGTCGTGCTCCCCCACGGTCAGCCAGATCGGCCCGCAGGGGGATGTATCCCGTATCTCGGGGATGAACCCGGCAAAACCAAGGTACATTAGCCGGCACAGCTCGTCCTTGGAGTATCCCTGGAGCATTTGGAGCATATTCTCCCTGCCCCGCCGGGTCCTGCCGCACATGCGCGCCATGGAAGCGCGCAGCAGCCTGTCCGGAAAAAGCCGAAACATCCATCGTGTCTGCTTCAGCCAGAAAAGGTCGGACGGGCTGTAATACCGGCTTCCATACGGACAGGTACCGATTGTGATCAGCCCCTTGACCCGTTCGGGTGCGCAGGCGAGCAGCGACTGAGCCACAAATCCGCCCGCCGACTGCCCGATCAGCACTGCCGTCCCGATTTCTTCCCGGTCCAGGATCGTTTGAAGCTCTTCCGCCAAATGTCCGTAGGAAAAGTCCTGGTAGGGCCTTGACTTCCCGTGGGCCGGCGCGTCCCACGTGAGCACGGTATGTCTGCCTGAAAAGTGTTGGATCTGGCCGTCAAACAGGCGGTGATCCGCCGTCAGACCCGGCAGGAAAACCAAGTTCTCCCTCTCCGGGCGCACGCATTTTTCGATCCAGTAATAGGTCCTGCCCCGTTCCGATACGACCGACCGCTCTTCCATTTCCCACGCCGTCCCCCTTCCGTCCGCTATTGTCCGCTTTGCTCCATTCACTTTTTCAGCTGTCCGGCCATGGCGGAGCTGCCGCGCTCCTCCTGCCGTCCCTGCTGCTCCAGGTAGCGGCGTACGGCTTTCTTGCCCGCGGACCGGTTCTCCCGGCGCTTCTTGAAGTCAGAACGCTTCTCCCGGTAGCCGCATACGCAGGCGAACATCTGCTTTTCTCCCTCGCCCGCCAGGCGGGCGGCAAATCGCCGCGTTTCCCCTGCAAAAACGCTCTCCCGCTCCTCCACTAAAACCGCTTCCATACAAAATATGGGCGATTGCGAAAAGCAAAGGAAACAGTAGCACACCTAATGAAATGTTCCGAAGAATCAAAGCGCAAAAATGTGTGTAAAAAGTTCCGGAGCAGGCATTGGAAAAGGGTACCCTTTCCGTAAAAATCACTCGTTTCTGCCTGCGGCAGATAAAGAAATGTATTCTTTAAATATTCCCTCTTGACGCATGCCCAATTTTCGGCAAAGCCGCTGAGAACTTGTATGATAGTCTTCAACATAAGCATCGATGCGCCGGGCATGCATTTGTTTGAACAGGAAATCCATATCTGCTTTTGCAGCCTCACAAGCATAACCCGGCCCGCAGTAATCAGAACGGAAATTCCAGCACACGCTGAAGGCATCCTTTTCCCGCCGGCCAAACACGGTACCTATAAATGCATCTGTTTCCTTCAAACATACCGCCAGTTCCGAATCATCCTTTTGACTCTGTTTCTTTTGGATCTCATCGCCCGCTTCTTCAATACTATCCAGCTTTTCGCCAACAAAACAATGTACTTTAGGATGTGCAAAGAGCTGGAAATATGCTTCGGCATCCTGTTCACAAAATGGCCTGATAACCAATCGGTCGGTATAGAGCTTGATCGCTCCCATTTTTGTTTTCTCCAAATCCGGATTCATCAACGTCTTCGATATCCCTATCATATTGCTTGAATCTGAATCCTTTTGCCCTTTTCCCGCCTTTTATGGAATAGCACCGTCACCCACTCTTGCCAATAGTCAGATAGCTCTTTGCGTTATTTTCTATGATACGGAAAAGCGAACGTGTTGGCAATACGAAAGATACGCGCCCATACCGTTTCCCCCGGGGCATGCCCCGCATACAAAGCCCGCGGCGCCCTGAGACCGCTGACCACCGCAGGCTTTTAGCCTGCGGCGGTCAGCTTCGGTCCGATCCGGCGCAGGGCGGACGCCCGCTACAGCGCGATGCTCCAATTCCCCAGGGCATCCAGGATGGGGATCAGCTGCTCACAGCGGCGCGTGGCCTGGTACTCCACCCGCACAGGCACTTCAAGATACTCCCGGCGAAGAATGAGCCCGTCGCTTTCCAGCTCACGCAAGGCGTTGGCCAATACGGTATTGGACACGCCGTCCAGGCTCTTTTTCAGACGGTTATAGCGCGTAGGTCCGTTGTTGTGGAGCGAGCAGAGGATCTGCATCTTCCATTTCCCCCCAATGAGCTCCAAGGCCCGGTTCAGGGGACAGGCATCCATACAGGGGCAATTCTCATGGGTCGGCTCCAAGGTCAGTTCCTCCTTACCTGGTACGGAATTTCTGCGTTCTTGTCAGAATCACCTGTCGGTACTATAATCATACCAGGTAGCAAGAAAAAAGAAAAGTCTTTTTCAGGAGGAATCGTCATGCCGCCTTATCTCCAGGGCCTGGCCATCGGACTGGCCTACGTGGCCCCCATTGGGATGCAGAATCTGTTTGTCATCAACTCCGCCCTGACCCAGCCCCGACGGCGGGCCTTGCTCACCGCCCTGATCGTGGTGTTTTTTGATGTGACTCTGGCGCTGGCCTGCTTTTTCGGCATCGGCGCGCTGATGGAGCGCTTTACCTGGCTGCAGCTTATCATCCTGCTGGCGGGCGGAGCCACCGTGGTGTGGATCGGCGTCGGCCTGCTGCGTGACAAGCCCACCATGGATCAGACGGTAGAGGTGAACGTCCCGCTGCCGCGGGTGGCCGCCAAGGCCTGCGTGGTCACCTGGTTTAACCCGCAGGCCCTGATCGACGGCACCATGCTCTTCGGCGGCTTCCGGGCGGGCAATCCCGGCGCGGTCAGCTCCCAGCTGATCCTGGGCTCCTCCACCGCTTCCTTTCTGTGGTTCTTCGGCGTCACTATCCTCATTTCCTGCTTCTCCGCCCGGTTCAACGATAAGATCCTGCGCGTCATCAACATCGTGTGCGGCTGTATCATCATTTTCTACGGTCTCAAGCTGATCCTGCGTTTTTTCCAGCTGATTCTGTAACGTGTTGTAACATACATATGGAAAGGAGCACGCTGCTATATGAACGAGCTTTCTATCCGTCACGCCGAACCCGGAGACTTGGATCCCCTGATGAAGATCGAAACGGACAGCTTTCCGCCAGCAGAGGCGGCCTCCTGCGCTACGCTTGCATACCGCATATCCGATCTTGCAGAGTGGTTTCTGGTGGGCATGCTGGATGGCGTGCCTGTGGGCTTTTTGAATGGGTTGACCACACGGAAAACATTTATTGAGGATGACATTTTCGAGCCTGGAAATTCTGATCCCGATGGGAAGACTCTGGCTATTCTCAGTTTGGCCGTGTCCCCCGACTTTCGGTGCAAGGGCTTGGCGGCCGCCCTCCTGAACTCCTGTCTGGAGACCGCCCGCCAACGCGGATTGGAGCGTGTGGTGCTCACCTGCAAGGACCACCTGATCCACTATTACCAGCGCTTCGGCTTTATGGAACACGGAATTTCCCGGTCCGTACATGGTGGCGCCGTGTGGCATGACATGGAGTGCAGGCTTCTGTAACGGCGCCTCGCAAAACGCCAAAGGTGAATTGTCAAGTCAAGTGCAGCAGCAGGCCCCAAAAGACTGCAAAGGGGGAGCGTCAGGCAAGGCATTTTTGCGCACGGAGGTTCAGTAAGGCAATAATGCTGTCGATCTGCTCGTCTGAAGCCGGGCCCATATCGGATCCCTTGGGCGGTCATTCTCTTGATTCGACCGTTGGGGTTCTCGTTCGCGCCGCACTGCCAGGGGGCGTGCGGGTCCGCAAAATAAAATGGAACCGTTCCGGCTGCCGCGGAGAGCTCCCGGTACAGCGCGAATCCAGACCCGCGGTCCGGCGTGATGCTTTTTATCCGATCCGGCGGCAGAAGGATGAGCAGAAGGATCATCGTGTCACGGGCGGACCGGGCCGACCTGTCAGGCAGCTTTGCGGCCGGCGTAAACCGGGACTTGCGGTCTACCACGGACAAAAGGCAGCTTCCTCTTTCTGCTCCGGCTGGCTGCTCGTTTGTTTTCCTCAAACAGTCCGGCGTGGACGGCGCGGCAGATGGACGCATAGCTGCGCTGCAGCGGAGTCTTCTCCTGCTTGAGCCGATTCGATATCTCATCAGGAGGCCAGTGTGCCTCCGGAAACAGCCTGCGGATGTGCTCCCGCTTCTCGGGCGCGCACAGAATATGCTTTTGCCCGCAGAGAAGGCGCCTCTTCCCGTAGCAACGCTGCGCTTTTGACGGACTGTACGGTTGCTTCTCGGCTTGTTTCTTGACCGCTCCCGGCTGAGCGTTGCTGAAGCCCGGCCAATTTCCTGGGCGATCCTCCGAAGGCTCCGCCCCTCCCCCTTTATCAGGGATCGCTTTTCTCGTTCTTCTATGCTAAGATGCCTGTAGTGGCTCACGTCCAGGCTCCTTTCTGGTTGTCCGCAAACACCATTGTGGGAGTTTCCCTGGCTTGAGTCACTTTTTTGTTGCATTTGTATCGTATATTTAAGGCATTGCCGCGTAATTCAACGCGTGCGGATTGGCGCGAAAATTTGTGCCGCAAAAAGGCGCAAAACCGCAGGAATACTTTGTGTATTGCAAAGTTTTGCAACGCATTTGTGGGGCAAATTGGCCGCCAAGACGTGCGTGGGGAATTGTGCGGTGTTGCCCTAAGTATAGAAATGGAGCAGCGCCTATCTGCCTCATTTTTTATAAAAAGGGGAAAAACCTATATGTTATAGATCTGTCGCAACAATAAAGCCATATGGAGAGAGGACATTTTGGGAGGCCCCTTCTGAAAGGAGAATTTCTCCAAGCCCTTCTTTGGATAAAGCTACATCCTCTGTACTGAAATTACACCAGATAGAGATGGTTTTGCCTTCATAGGTTCGTTGATATGCGAAAAGCTGCGGATGCTCCGGCAAAAGGAGCTGGAAATCCCCCCATTTCAGAATCTCGCTGGCGTTTCGCAGAGCGATCAATTTTCGGTAGAGGTGAAGGATCGACCCTTCATCCTCCATGGCGCCTTCCACGTTGATGCCGGGATAGTTGGGATTTACCTCGATCCACGGCACTCCGGCGGTGAAACCGGCGTTGGCCGTGCCGTCCCACTGCATGGGGGTGCGGGCGTTGTCCCGGCCCTTCTTCCGGATGCCGTTCCAAGCCCAGGCTGTACGGCCGGCCTTCTCCGCTTCCTTCAGCAGGCTCAGGCTCTCAATGTCCCGGAGCTGTTCTACCCGTTCAAAGGGCATGTTTGTCATGCCGATCTCCTCGCCCTGGTACAAAAACGGCGTGCCCCGCAGCAGATACATGGCCACGGCCAGCATCTTGGCGCTGTGGACTCGCAGCTCTTCGCTCTCCGTGGAGCCAAAGCGGGACACGATCCGGGGCTGGTCGTGATTGCCCCAGAACAGGGTATTCCAGTCAATGGCCTGCTGCCACGCGGAGATGATCTCTTTAAATTTCATCAGGTCGAAGGGGATAGCGTCCCACTTGCTGCCCGCGCCGTCCATATCCATAATGTCGAACTGGAAGAGAAGGTCCAGTTCCCGGGCATCGCCCACCACAGAGTTGGCGTTGCGAGTATTCACAAAGCTGGTCTCCCCCACGCACATGCACTCCCGCCCATCCAAGCACGCTTGGCGCATCTCCCGCAGGTATTCGTGGAGCTTGGGCTGGAAGGCGAAATACTCCGGGGTGAACACATATCCGTCACCCGGGCCGTCGGGCAGGGCCGGATGCTTGGCGATGATACTGATCACATCCATGCGGAACCCGTCCACGCCCTTATCAAACCAGCGGTTCATCATATGGAAGACATCCCGCCGCATATTTTCGTTTTCCCAGTTCAAATCGGGCTGCTTTTCGGAAAAGAGGTGGAGATACCACTGGTCGGTCTGCTCGTCATAGCTCCAGGCGGAGGGGGCGAAAAAGGACGCCCAGTTGTTTGGCTCCCTTCCGTCTTTCCCATCCCGCCAGATGTAGTAATCCCGATAGGGATTCGTCTTGTCCTTCCGGGACTCAATGAACCATTTATGCTCGTCGGAGGAGTGGTTTACCACCAGGTCCATAATCAGCTTGATATCCCGCCGGTGAAGGCCCTCCAGCAGCGCGTCAAAGTCCTCCATGGTGCCGAATTCTTCCATAATCTTCTCATAGTCCCGGATATCATAGCCCATATCGGCGTTGGGCGAGTCGTAAATCGGGCAGAGCCACACCGCACCGATGCCCAGCCACTTCAGATAATCCAGCCGCCGGATAATTCCTCTCAGATCGCCGATACCGTCCCCGTTGGAGTCCTGAAAGCTGCGGGGATAGATTTGATAGAAAACGCGTTCTTTCCACCATTGATTCACCTGATTTATCCTCCTTCAACGACAATAACGCCGCATCGAAGCACTTGAACTTCTGCACATACCGCTAAACCCTGTTCCGTCTTTAAAAGTTGATAGGGCAGATGTCTGCGCTGTCCGTGCACTTGATCTGGAGAGGCAAACCAAACATCGTTTGGTTTGCTCATAACTTGAACCTGCATGGTCACAGTTTCCATTTTGCAGGGCTTAATTTTCCCCTCATTCCAAAGGGAATTGTTGTTAAGTAAATTAACGATGTAAATTGCTTTTCTTTTGCGATTCTGGCGGAGGTGAAACCATATCTTTCCGTCTTCGCCGTCAGCACTTCCTTCTGGAGAAAAAGCATATTCGTGATTATCCCAGCCTTGGTGCGTCATGCTGACATCTTCCATTGTGTCATCCATTAAGAGTGTTTCATACTGTACAAAAAAATCCTGGTAGACGCGTATCCATTCCAACTGCTCATCATTTAGCTTAGTATAGTCAACATAGTATCCTTGCGTTATTACTGCATTTTCCTCGCCAAAAAAGAGCTGGGTTGCGCCATACATTCCAATTACAAACGAGAGAAACAATTGGCATTCCAAGGCTCGTTCCGGGGCGTCCGTACGAAAAGGTGCTGGGTATGCGGCTAAAACAACTGGTTTTCGGCTGTTTCGAGCTTCTGAGATCAAGGCCCCCAGATGCCGGTAGCGGGTGCAAGGAGGCCATACTTCGATATAGACAGCTTGCTGACTGGTGAGCATTGTACGTGATGCAGGCCACCCCCCCACATTGTTGAACATTAGAAAAGGCGTCTTCCGTGACTCTGTGGAGATTAGATGTGCGCTTTCAATCAGCTTCGGGAATTCGTCACAAAGATATATAGCACGGCCTTGGCTATCAAAGGCAAATTTAGGCGCGCCATATGTGTCCATATGGATTCCATCAAATCCGACATCGTTTATCGCATGTTGATATTGCTCCAAAATATGGTTATGCCAACCTGCTTCCCGCTCTAAGTTCATAATGTAAAATGTATTGATAAAGCAAATCGGCTCTCCTGCGCCGTTGTACAAGCTCTGATCGGGATGTCGCTTTTGATAGGCTTCGGAAGCGGCATAAACCGCACCATACGCAAGGGTCAGCATACCATGCGACCGGCATTGCTGTATTTTCTTACGGATGATAGTCAAATTATTGTGCTTGCCCATCATATCGGTATAGTCCGGTGTAGGCGAAACGAAATCATCATGGCGATACGACCAGTCATAAAATTGAACCGCATTGATATGCATACGGGCCATGGCCTCAATATCTGTATCTTGCCCATTCTCTGGAGTAAAGTCACAAAGGAAGCCATACCGAATTACCTTACCGGCAGGGGCAACATCAAATGCTGTAAAACAGGTGGCTAACGTCACACCGTTGATGCAAAACTGCGCCTTCACACCATACCCACCCGGGCCAAAGCGGTGTTCAGAAATTGTAACAATGGGCATGCCTTCTTCAATGGCAGCAGAGCACTCGAAGGTCAAGCCGTCAATGGAAGAAACGTGTAACACTACATTAGTTGCGCTTCCGAGGTTTTGGATGCGAAAGGCAATTGGCATGCCTGGCTCAAAGCTGCCCCTGGTCGGGTAAAGATCAAACTTTTTATTCATCCCTTAAGCGCTCCGTCTGTCAGTCCTTGAATAAACTGCTTCTGAAAAACCAAGAAAATAATGATTACTGGTATCACAGCAATAACGGCTGTAGATGCCATGAGGTGCCACTTCGCTCCTCCAAATTGTTGAAAGAACACCGAAAGAGCTTGTGGTATGTTTTGTTTTGAACGTGATTGAAGGAAGAAAACCGCTTGAGCATAGTTATTCCATATCCCAAAACCATTGAGTATAATGAAAGATGCGGTTGCAGGCTTGATCGCAGGAAAAATCACACGCCAAAAGGTTGAGAAACCTGTACAGCCATCCAGCGCGGCTGCCTCATCCAATTCTTTGGGAAGCGCACGTATAAACGTTGCGTAAATAAAAACCGCCGATGGCAAAGCTAATGTAGAACAAACAAGAATCATTCCCCAAAGCGTATTGACTGCATTTATTTTTCGCATGAGTGTATAGAGCGGAACCGTGTTAATTATTCCAGGAATCATCATACACGACAGTAACAGTCCAAATACAAACTTGTTGTACCGCGTATTGTGGCGTGCTATTGCATATCCGGCTAACCCTCCCGTCATGATAGTCAACCCCAGCGTGCCAGCAGTAATGATAGCTGAATTGAGCATTGCCATCCCGATTTTAGATTTACTCCATGCATCTATAAAATTCTGCCAACAGAAATCAGGCACAAAAATGTTGCCCTCATAAAAGACCCGTTCAGGGGAATTCAAAGCAAGCACCAGCAAAACATAAAACGGAATTAAACACATAATGCAAATTGCAATAATGAGCAAGTACTTTATAAATTTGGAGATACCTTTCACATTGATTCCCCCTCAATCTTTTGCTCGGGTCAACCGCATTGAAATCAATACCGGAATTAGGATAATTAGAAACAGAATCATTGCAACAGCCGTAGAATATCCCGTCCGGCTGCCATAACACATCCGCATGATATAAATGCTTAGACTTTCTGTAGAGTATCCCGGGCCCCCTTCTGTTAAGGACATTATGACATCAAATACGGAGAGAGAGCCAATGATATTGGTTACTACATTGATTCGGATCGCAGGCATAAGTAGGGGGAGCGTCACATGCGCAAACCGCTGCCAAGGCGACGCCCCGTCAATGAGAGCGGCCTCTAACACATCGCTGGAAATGGATTGAAGGCCAGCCAAATAAATGATCATGGTCATACCTGCAAATTGCCATACATTCACAAGCACTAAAACGGCCAGAGCGGATGGATATGAGCTCATCCAATTTCCAATCGGATCAGGAAGTCCCAACTGTGAAAACGCATGATACAAAAAGCCGCGCCCAGGTTGAAGAAGAAAGTACCAAATATATCCCATGATCAATGGGCTGATAATTGCAGGGAGATAAATAATAACTCGTGCAATACTTTTGCCGCGAAACTTACTATTCATCAGAAAGGCATATCCCAAACCAACAAGATTTAGAAGGACAGCACTTCCAATTGCAAAGATCAATGTCGTTTTGATGTCATGCATGGCTCGTTCATCTGAGAAAAAGTCAACAAAGTTTTTTAGCCCTACAAATTTTGCCTCTCCCATTCCGTCCCAATTTGTCATGCTCATGCCTATCCCTTTTAGTAAGGGGTAGACAAAAAACACACCGAAAAGAATTAACGCTGGCAATGAAAGAAACTGAGCCCAATTGATTCGCTTTTTCTTCATAGTTGGTCTCCTTCAAAAGCAAACGGCGGACTCGGAGTCTTAAAATCATCTCTTGACCCCGAGCCCACCGCTATAAAATACTAAAAAGTGTTGTCGCGAGGCAAATTAAGGCAGATTATTTTAATGCGTACGGAACAAAGCCAAAAGCCTTGAATCCCAAGGCTCTCAAGGCCAATTGGCCTTGTTCGGGTGCAAGTTTTTTTGGCAAATGAGCCGGAAAACCTTGCACCTTCCGCTGGAGCAATACGGCGCTCCAGCGGAAATATGCATTGCAACAATGTCTCAACTTCATCAAACGGGCTATTCATAGCCCGTTTGATGAAATGATGCAGCCGTGGCCGCACGAATAAACCGCTTGGCGGTTGATTCAGTAGACATTATTTTAGGACGTAAAACCGGCATCCCAAGCCTTTTCATAGGCAATCGCAAATTCCTCTGCCGTGTACTTTCCGGCCAACAGATCCTGAACCATTCGTCCAGCGTCATCACCAGAGAATCCAGCAGGTTTTTCATTGGTATATCCAATATTCGCCGCAGATTCAATTGCACTATTGACGCCTTCGACGACAGCGGCGGGAGCCCAGTCAGCGTCTACATCAGTGAAAGCAGAAGGAGAACCGAGACTTTCCGCATACTTCTTCTGGTTTTCCGCTTGGAATAAGTACTCCAAAAAGTCTTTTGCCTCTGCCGAATAGGGAGTTTCAGCGCTAATGCTATAGCCGGAATCCTCGGCCACCAAAACCATCGGCGTACCGTCAGCCATCATAGAGGGATACGGCATAAAGCCGATTTTATCAGCCATAGAAGGATCCTTTTCAAGAATACCGGACAGGCACCACATACCATTGCTGAACATAGCAGCCTTCCCGGACACAAAAGCGTCCACACAGTTATCGCTTGTAGCAGTCAAGACATCGGCGTTCAGCAATCCCTTATCTTGAAGTTCCAAGAGCCCTGCGGCAAAGGTTGCCATAGCGCCGTTCGGATCGCCGAAATTCAGGATACTCTTGTCGTTGTTCAGCATCGCAACCTTCGCTTCGGTAGCACCGTACTTGGCCTTAATATAGCCATGAGGGATGAATTCAATCAGATGGCCCAGATGCCATGCCTCATTTCCGAAGATAAACCACGGATCCACATCAGGCTTTGCCGCCTTGAGCGCTTCCAGGTTGGCGACAAATTCTTCCCATGTATTAGCGGGTTTCAGCCCCAACTCATCAAAAATTTCCTTGTTATACCAGAATCCGGCCATAGTCATGTTGGTGCAAATTCGATACTGTTTTCCGCTGTTCACATCCGTGCAGTTTTCCCGCATGGAAGGAATTAAGCGATCCCAAATCTCATTCCAGTCAGACAGGTCCAGATACTTTCCCTGATTGACATACTCCTGTTCGTAGGTCGTCATGACAGCAGGGGCTTCACCAGAGGCAAACTTGATTTTGATGATGTTGCTCGCATCATTTTGATATTCTTGTTCCACAGTAATTCCGTTGCTTTGTGCATTATAGTCGGCAATGATTTCATCAAGCAGGTCAACTGTCTCGACCTTCCCGGTGAAAAAGACTAAATCAACATCCTTTTGCGCAGCGGGCTGGGTCGGATTGGCCCCTGGAGTCGGTGTCGGAGTTGTTTCTGCGGAGGGAGTGCAGCCGGCAAAAAGCGTCAGCATCATTGCGGCAGCGAGGAACAGAGAAATCTTCTTTTTCATTTTTACCTCTCCTTTTTCATGTTTGAATTGGTCTATCTAAGCGACAGCATACCATACCGGCATAAGGGAAAAGAGGGCGGGAGCAGATGTGACCTCCATATATGGTTTTTCTGCTCCCGCCAGGGTGCTTACACTTCGGAATTCCCGAAAAGCCAGGTCTGCATAGAAGAAGTAATGCGATAGTGGATATGAACAAGGTCGGAATCCTGCCAGCCAGAACCAGAATTATCTCCAATTGCAATGACCAGGTTTGCCCAGTCGTCCGCTCCAGCTACTCCGGTACTTGAAAGCTCCGAAAGCGGAATAACCATCTCAATCCGACCCGAGTTGGTTTCCCACTGAGGAGCAATCACGTTTGTGATCGCCCCGCTCTGTGACCAATTCCCGCCAGCGGCTGTAAACTTATGAAATACATCCGAATCGCTGGATCTCATGAATGCAAAGGCACAATCACGGCCAAGCAGGGATTGTTGCAGGCTCGTGTTGTTTGTCGCCATCGTTTGATGCTTAAAATCCTCTGAATATACAGCCACGCTGAACAAATCGTTCGGAGCTTGATAGACAGGCAGAGATTTGCCCGCCGTATCAATTCTAATGTACAGGTTGCTATCATCATTGCACAGATAAACTTTGTGGATGTCACGTGTTGCTTTCCCGGTATCCCCTATCTCATCCAGGTAATACGGAACATATGTCCACTGCCCCCAGTCAGAAACCGTATCATATGGGTCCGAGGTATTCGTACAACCACCGTTTACCGTTATTCCTTGGTATGCCCCCGCATTATATTGCTGCGGAACGATTCGCATATCGAACTGCTCATCATAGGCAAGGGCCGTCATAATGTACGCCGCACCAGTGATTGGTTCACACATCGTGCTAAGCACGGGTTTAAACGTAATATTAGATACACATTCACCCGCCGGCATATAGCCCAGAGCCGTCCTGTCAACATACCATTGAAGCCGATCATATCCTCTCTCCTGCAATGCATGGTACCCGCTGTTCAGCTCCATCATAGCAATCCACATTGTCATTTGCGGCCAAGAGGGTTCATCATCCAACGTCTCTGCTCCACCCGGATCCCAACTGTTCTTTCCTGTATAGAACGTATCTCCCTGATATCTCGCGATTCCTGTCCCATCTCTGCTGATGGTTGCGGTTATTTTTCGATAATGGTTATATGCTCGCTTCGACGCCATGTCCAACACACCATATGTGAACAGTACATCCGAGGAGGAATCAACCGTCGTTCTCGGTGTCCCGTCAAGATTGACAGCACGGTTGTAATACCACCAATTACTGTCCCCATCTGTTGTATTATACAAGCCGGCAACTCCATCAGTCGAACTTCTCTGGATAGCGCTCCGAATTGTCCCCGCAGCACCATTATAGGAGTCAGCAAGATCCTGGAGGCCCAAATCTTTTGCCAGTTTTTGTGCCGCATCTAAGCCTGCGGCATACAACGCTTGAGTAAAAGCGTTATACTCAAACTGCTCTTCCCAAATACTACAATCTCCAGCCCCAAATCCGTTTGACTGAATCCCGTTGCAGACCAAGTCTGAGGACATTTTGTATGCAGGCCAGATTTTGTTCAGAAACGCCTGCCGAGCGGCCGCAGGCAATGCCTCGTAGTGGCGATAAACTCCAATCAAGAACATGCCAACGGAGTCATACTCAGGTTCAACAAAAGAGACAGGGCTATTGTCCCACAACCAGTAGCAGGTCCAGAAAGCGCCAGGTTGCTTCCAGTCGCCCTGATCCGACTTGATTTGTCTATCAGCCAGCCAGAGCCAGTATGCCTCGGCTTCATCCAAATGCCCAGATGCATCATACGACATCGCTGTAACGGCAGAATCACGCGCCCACACTTTATACGAATATGCAGAAGGGTTTGTTGTTGCAGGCATGGCCGCAAACTTGTGAACCGTATTCCCAGCGCTATCCTCGTATGAGCCAGGAACCGTAGACTGCTTTATCAAGACCAGAATAGAATTATAAGCGTCATTCAGTCTGCTGTCAGGCAAACTGGTCTGCTTCCCTGTACGAAGCCACGCATCATAGGCGTTTCTTGTCAGCTGAGTCCACTCAGCAGCAGTCTTTGTTCTGATTTTTGTCAAGGTCGTTTGCATTTCAGTGGCAGAGCCGCAAATTGCCGTATAGAAGCTAAACGTTTGTGTCTCATGCGCGCCCAAGGAAACGGACTTCATATATGCCGTTGAAATATCTGTTGCATTTACACTCGTATTATTTTTCAAGGTTCCATTTTGATCAAATGTAACCCACGGAGAACAGGTTGCGCTCGCGGCATTGGAATCCGCGTCGTTCGCAACCTGGAATCCATCTGCTACGCCGAAGCAGCCGTGCGCTATAACATATTGTCCCGCAGCTGTCATGTCGGTTACGATGGTGTCAGTACTTGACTGATAGCTGGATGTGATATTGGAAGTCGAGTGGTTTTCTACATGGAGCATATCAAGGATAGAGAAGTTCTGAAGTTCGCTCGTCAAATTCGTAACATCGTAAGTTACTATCATAAAATTTTCATTTGGAACAACCGAATAAGATCGCTTAACCTCAACAGGAAGAAGTCCGCCATCATAAGAGGTGTATGTTGTGTTCAACACTCCTTCTGCGTCGAAATACCCTGTGGCATCAAATTTTGAACCAGTTGTATATGATTTGTTCTCGGTATTGTTCCTTAGGAACATAGAATAGTTGCGGATCTGATTTTCATTATAGTCCCCATTCGGGGTCCCGTCATAATAACGCATCTCATAAATACCGGGGCCATCGGAAAGGGGAGCCTGCGCCGGGTTGATATCCGCAGCTTTCCAAATATAGCTTGTATCGTTCCAGTTGTTCAGATACAAAGAACGGCTACTTTCAAACAGTTCGGTCACAGTTACCTTATCCAAATTAATGAATCCACTATACTTCTCTGTAACCAGTACAACCGCTCTATGCACCCCAGCGGTCAAATATATCCCTTTCTCAACAGTTCGCCATTCATCCCAACTACTACCATTTGGGAAAGTAGTCTTCCCCCGGCTCTCACCATCTATGAAGAGTTCTCTGCTACACTCAGAATCCGTCGCATTCGCATAACTAAATATTAAACTATAGTAACCGTCCGACGGAGTAACAATATCGAAAGTAACGCTGTCGTACAAGTCGCCGTACCCATCAACGAACCCCGTCCCAGAGAAACCCGCATGATCCGTATTTGTTCCAACTCCAGAAAGAATCATGTTCTCAGCTTCTATGGTAGTAGTGGAACCCTGAGCGGCCCACTTAATGAAAACCATGTCCCAGTACTCCAATTTAGGCACAGTGAACATTATGTAGTGACCCGTTGAATCGGAGCCAAGCGTATAACTCAGATTTTCGCTCAGGCACGCGTTATAGTCCGGAGATGCAACATAGACGCCGGCGACAGTCCGATCATTTGTATAATAGTACTTGACGGAAAGATTGTTCTTAGCCGTCGGTGCAGTTGTAGCATTTCTCCAGTTGGTATCTTGTTCCGAAGTAAGGTTAATCAGATGTACTATGGAATAGTCCTCACCCTTATCCTTGGGAATAAACCAAATCTTCCCAGGCTCGCCGCTTCCAGATATTGATTCACCAGCAATGCTTAGGTTTTGTAATCCTCCATCGCCCGGAGTGACATCAGGATCATACAAAAGGTTCTCATAACCAGTGATAAAATCATAATGAGACTTCATTGCTTCCCGCAGATTGGAGGACATGGTCTTGAATGCCTTGGGGTAATAGGGATGTCCCAACATAACAGCATCGCTGTAATTATCGCTTCCGTTCGCCGCGCTTAAGCCTGTACCCATTTCAATATGGTAGGCTCCACTCGCTGCAACGGCGGCATCGGTAAGCCGGACAGATGCATCGTTAAACATGGAGACCGTCAGCTTATCCAGCTGAATATCTCCACCGGTCGAAGTCGCATCCTGTCGGATTTCAATTGAGTGATTACCTGCGGATAGATAAAGCATTTTAGGGGCAGTAAATGCATTTTCTCCAGAGAATACACCCCAACTGGGTTCTGCGGGCATCACACCAGTACGCGTCGGATCAAAGCTCACCGTCATACACGGTGCATCGTCTACAATGATTGACTTCGTGCTTCTGGTTTCAGTGCCATTCGAATAGGTCATTACCAGAGAATAATACCCTGCCTCGGGTACAGAAACAGAAAAGGTCAGACTATCCCCAATCTGGTCGAACCCAGACATATAGGTAACACCCTCCGGGTTGGTAGCAACATACACCCCATCGCCAACAGCATCTTCCGCTTGAATGGTGGTTCCGAGTGTGTCATATTGGTTCATATATGCTGCTAACACCATTGCTTTTCCATCAGAGTTGTCTCTGGACCACTCGATGAATGACTTAAGGTCATTATAGGTATTGGAGTTTTCCCAAATCTCACTGAATGAAAAATCTGTGTCAGCATATTTGGTAATATGGTTATCCCCTTGAGTAAGCCAACGAGGAATTAGAAACAGCAATGACCAAACGGTCAAGCAAATGGGCCCCAAAGTTACGCCGGCTAAACCGGAAGCAATACTCATTGAGATAATCGCCCAGATACTTCTGCGGCAGCCCGTGGTAGGTACCCAGAATAAAAGCCTTGGCGTTGCCGATCATGATGTGCAGCCAGCGGAGCATCCCGCTGTCAGGAGCATAGGCTTTGGGTCGGTGGTCATACCTCGCCAGAGCTGGACTATAGCTGCGGTAGCCATCACTGAGAATGGTGCTGCCCTTTTCGATGCTGGTCTGGGCAAACCGTTTCACAGAGGCTTGCTTAATATTGTCCGTAGGCTTCATCTTGAGATACTGGGGATGGCCCTTGTCAGTCAAAGACAGCGCCACGAAAACCTTTGCTTTTTCAGTTCCCCGGCCGCGCTTCTTGCCCTTGGTCGGGCCACCGAAGAAGGCGTCGTCAAACTCAACCGTCCCACCGAGGATATGGGTATCGTCCCGCTGTCCCATGGCCCTTCTGAGCCGAGCCAAGAGATACCATGCCGCCTTGTAAGTGACGCCGATGACCTGGCTGAGCCGGACGGCGGAGATCCCGCGCTTGTCCTGGGACATGAAATACATGGCCAGGAACCATTTCGTCAGAGGAAGATGGCTGCGGTGCATGACCGTGCCGACGGTAACGGAAGTCTGGTGGCGGCAGGTGCCGCACTGGATCATCCCGTTAGAGAGTCGATAATGCTTATTGCCACCGCACTTCGGACACTGAAAGCCGTTCGGCCACCGCTTCTGTTCCAAGTAATCCCGGCACTGCTCTTCTGTGGCAAATCTCTTCTGAAGCTCGTACAACGACAATCCCTTTTGCCTCGGCATGACTCTTTTCCCCGCTTTCCCGTCATCATGCCTTCATTTTATCAGCTCAACTGTCCTATTTTCAGGTCTTGGCCCTGGCTGACTAAAAGGGATAACCATTTTGGAAATTATTAAACACTTTGGACGCTGAAACAGATTATATGATGTATGAACCAAATGAGAGAATCCAGACCACAAATGTTCAAGAATTAAAAAATGATATTGTAAATAATGTGATTTGCGGAAGTGATTTTTTACAAGTGGCAATGGAAAATCAAAAAATGGTTGGCTATATTCGGGCAGAACGGGGAAAGTTTAATCGGATTCTTCATACAGCATATATTGTAGTAGGCATTTTAAAAGATTATAGAGGTAAAGGAATCGGTACATCTTTTTTTGAAATGCTGAATTGTTGGGCAAAGAAAAATGGAATTAAGAGACTGGAACTTACTGTTGAATGTTGCAATGAAACAGCAAGATACTTGTATGAAAAAAGTGGTTTTAAGATTGAGGGAACAAGGGAGAAATCCATGTTCGTCAATGGCTCCTTTGTTGATGAATTTTATATGGCAAAAATTTTGTGAAAAAGAAACGCCGGACGCAGAGGTGAACCGCCCCAGATTGTGCTGTCCGCACAATCTGGGGCGGTTCAT